>Ga0081474_123895_pt1 | contig 12249 bp, 11 predicted proteins | sample OneHunmetagenome_2_FD_70978 | JGI IMG/M metagenome (GOLD analysis project Ga0081474, IMG submission 70978) | Ferrous microbial mat communities from One Hundred Spring Plain, Yellowstone National Park, USA v2 (version 2) | ecosystem: Environmental > Aquatic > Non-marine Saline and Alkaline >... | reverse complement strand
CGATAGATCATCTTAATAGCCTCTTGGAGAAGTACATAGAAAAATACAACTTTGTAAGACCTACAAGTATGCCACGGTTTCATTGTTCGTTAGGCTATAGAACACCTGCTGAAGTAGCTTATGGTAATGGCATAAAGAATTCTGAGGTAGTCCTATGATAATGTATTATAATTTTTTTGTGGGTATGTGTTCACGATGTATTGAACTTATACACCCTCTTGACAAAACTATTGATACAATATATAATATTAGGAGTAGTGATTTATGGTTTCATCTGAACCTTGTGGGGTATAAAGATCTTTGGTCTTAGCTTAGCTTCTTTTGTAAGCTTTACATGTTTCATCTGAACCGTGTGGGTTAAGAAGATAATTAATAACATTTATGTGAGGCTTGTCAATAATTTTTGTGTCTCATAACAAAATTTTCTGTTGAATATTTGTAGAACTTCACTTATTGAAAACATCTCTAAACAAGGATATTTATTTAAAGAATCGCATCAGAGCGATGGTATTGCATTTTACTTAGTGGGCTGATTAAAAATCAGGCATATACAATGTAAGAAATGCTATACATGTTAGAGGAGAGATATAACTTATAATTCTCTGGTTTTGAAATAAAGGCCCCAAGTTATTCAACGTAAACTCTATCTTACTTTCAGAGTATCCATTGGCCACAAGGCTCATTAGAAGATTTACATAATCTTAATTGACTCTTCTATAGGGCTCTGGTAAAACTTTAGGCCTAAATCTTCCTTTTCTATCTCTCGGAACATTTAAGTCTATCTTAAAAGATCCTGCGTTTAAAGTTCTTCCATAGTATCCATTAGCTTTGTTGTCTTCTTCTTCGCTTAAGAATATCTTTCTTTCAGAGTTCATAATCATCTCCATAACTAACTCAATTAACTCTTTTACACCAAGCTTCTGGTAGTTGTTGATGTCTTTACCAAGATAATCTTCTATTAGGCTTTCTAAAGAAGCTTTTAACTTCCCTATTCTTTCTTCTTCTTTCATAAACAAAACCTCCTAATTAAGTTTAAGACACATAAATATTTTAACTACCACATATTATCACTAGCGAATTTTGTTGGCTTTATAAATAACCATAAAATATTATCCTTAATTAGTTATTTGATTACCAGACCTTTGTCCTAAGAATTCATAAATAAACTTGGTAGCCTTTATAAGATAAGTCTTATTAAAGGTCTTATTGTAACATTTCATTTGATAAAATACTTCTGATATTCTTGAAATCTCTTCTTTATTGGAAGTTCCTTTTGCTTTATATAGAATCTTTTTTGCCTTTATTATATCTTCATTTTCAAGAGCCTCGATAACACTAAGCCATTGCTCATCAGACAACACTATATTTGGTTTTCTCATTCTTAGAAGCTTACTTTTAGAAGAATCTGAGGTCATATTAATCTCATATAAACCTCCTTAAATTAAATTTTTCTTAAATTCTTTATAGACACTCCTCTCTAACAATCTCTTTATTTAATGAAGAAGCTGTATTAGTTAATTATCTGTTGGTCGACTTTTGAATAAATCTCGTCATGCTTTGGATGTTTGTGGTTCTCATTTAGTATTTCCATGCATGATGGAACTTTCAATATAATATCTCTTAAAAAATTTGCAATGATATAGATTATATAAAACAATTAGAAAACTTGCTAGAACCCACAAAGATGAGTTGGTAAAGCCGTTTTGAGCTTTACATAAAAACAAAAAAGAAATAACAGAATCATGGAGAGAAATAGTAATTTAGAAATTTTTTTAAATTACCTTAAACAACACCTTAGAGGATAAACCAATCACATCTCCTTTTTTTATCCTTGTTTTCTCGCTTATTTTTTTCTCATTTACATAAGTGCCGTTGCTGCTTCCAAGGTCTTCTATATACCATCCATCTTGTTCTTTGTAAAACTTTGCATGTGTTCTTGATACGGTAGGATAATCTTTTAGATACTGAGAGCCTACATGATGTCTTCCTACTATATCACCAGAATATACTTCTATTTTGAATTTCTCATGTTCTAATACAAGCTTTTCTTTTGTTTCCACAATGGTTTTAAACTCATCGTCTTGGGGTGGTTTGTCTTTTTGCTTAGCTTCTTCTTCAGCTATATTGGCATTTGATAGATCTGTCATGCAATTTATACACAAAAACTCCTCTTCTGGATTTTTAGTGCCGCAGTTTGGGCAGATTTTATATCTCATGCATCAATCTCCTTATATCTTCTTGGTATGGAATGCCTATTATGTAAATACCATTTTCTTTCTCAACGATTTGAAGTATTTTTTCTTTCTTTTTGCTCATCCAATCTTTATATATGTTTAAAAGATTGTTATTTAATACAAATATCCTTTGGTTTTGAGAACCTTTATAAATCAGATCGCTCTCAAGTCCATCAATAAACTCTCCATCTACAAGAACATCTATAAACTTAAGATGTTCTTTAAACTTTTCTTGTATAATCTCCATCCTATACCCAGTATAAACCAATATATCTGTAAATATATTTCTTATAGCTTTTAAAAGCTCAAAAAAAGCCTCTGGCTGATCAAAAGGCTCTCCTCCACTGATGGTTAGCCTGTTGCAATTGTAGCTTTTAAGTTTATCCCTCAATGTTTTTATATTCATCTCTTTTTTCTTATCAAAAGCCCACGTGTGTTTTGACATACAGCCTTTACATTTTATACTGCATCCTTGAGTCCAAAGCCCCACTCTCTCACCGGGTCCAAGCACATAAACAGGATGATAAATAAGGTTTACAAGTATGCCACGATTCACAAGCACCCTTGAAGCGTCCATCCTTCTTTTTCATCGTAGTATAGATTTTGTATGTTGACAGTGGCACCTTCTTCTGGAAATAAGCTAAATAAAAGCTTTGCAAGAGGATTCACAAAAAGCACCTCTAACTTGTTGCCTATACCTCTTCCGCCCATACTTAGATCTTTCACAACCTCTTTTAGTATAGTATCCTGAACGCTTTCATCGATTACAAGCTTTATCTTCTTCTCTTCTTCTAACTTTAGCTTTATGTTGTTTAGCATCTTATCCATAATAGCTTTTGCGTTTTCAGGTCTTATAAAATCAAACACCACTATGTTTTCACCAACTCTATTTAGTATCTCTGGTCTTCCTATTTTAAACTTAAAATAATCGTATATTTGCTCAGTTAGTTTTTTGGCTATCTCGTTGTATTCCATATCTGGGGATATGCTTTGGACCTTTGTTCCATCTTCTAGCACAGAATAAACGCCCAAGTTTGAGGTAAATATTATTATGCTTTCTGAAAAATAAACCGTTTCACCTTTACTCGAGGTTAGTCTTCCATCGTCTAATATCTGCAAAAATATATCCAATATCCTTGGATGAGCCTTTTCTATCTCATCAAAAAGTATCACTGAAAAAGGATTTTGCTTAACTGCACCTGTTAGCTCTCCCCCTGTTTCATAACCCACATATCCTGGAGGGGCACCTATCAGCCTTTGGTTTGTATGCTCTTGGGAAAACTCAGACATATCAAACCTTATGTAGTTGTGCTCACTTCCAAATATGAGCTCTGCTAAGGCTTTTGCTAGCTCTGTTTTACCTACACCGGTGGGACCTGCAAAGAAAAGTACTCCTTTTGGTCTTGTGGAATACCTCGAATACTGAGCCCCAGACAAATTAAAGAAAGACCTTCTTAGAATATCGGCGGTGGTTCTAACAGCTTTCTCTTGTCCTATAACCCTTTTTCTTAGATATTCTTCTGCATTCATTAGCTTTTCTTTGTCTATCTTTGCCCAAGGGTTATCTGGAACACCTATTTTATATCTTCTTATAGACTCTCCTATCTCCAAAGCGTCCAAATCCTCTCTTACAGCCAGCTGAACTATAGAAAGCATCTCTCTAGAATACATACCAGAGGTCATATCCACAAACGTTTTAACTACACTTTCTTTTTTATCATCGCTAAGATCGTTCCATCCTTTTACCCTTGGTAAAACCGCCTGAGCCATGTATTTTCTTATATCAAAATCTGGTTTTGGTATAGATATAGTTTTAACCCTTGGATTTTCCAAAGTATACCAAACTGGTAAGTCGTTGTCTTTATCCACTATGAATAAAATCAGATTAAAACTTAAATTGGGCTGCGCTCCAGTGGGACTTTGAGATAAAGATAGTTTAAAAAGCTTGTATATAAAATCTGGATAATCTTTGCTACAAGAGATTTCGTTCATCCTTGATGCAAAATTAATTATTACAGCATTTTTATACTCTCTGCTATTCATAAGCGTTTGTATGACATCAAAAACATCTGATAGAGCTATCACCTTATCGTCGATGTTTAGTTTCGTGATCTCTTTATAGATCTCTTTTGTTCCACTCACTACCTTAAAACCCTCCAGCGGCTCATACTCAACCACAAGCTTATAATCTGAATAATTGGTAAGTAGTTCTCCAAAATATTTTGAAGTATTATAAGGAATATACTTATTTTCAACGGGAAGGGGTATTATATCGTACACGTTACCAAAGAATATAAACTGCGGATGCGTAGCATGAAATCTTAAAAGCTCTTTTGCAAATTTGGGTAGTTTTTCTATCTGAGATTTTTCCATATCAATCCTCCACCTTTAATATTATGAAACTAAAATTGTCCCTTTGCGGAGTTTCTGACATCTTGTCTAAAAGACTGCAATCCTGCCCAGATACCTCACGCTGATTTTGTTCTAACAATGCCTCTTTTATCTCTTCATTCTCCAGCTCATCCCACACCCCATCTGAGCAGATTAAAAATGTATCACCATCCAATATATCAATTTCATTTACATATATCTCGGTTATATGCTCTGATAGATCAGCCATTATAGCTGATGTAAGAATATTTCTTTTTGGATGGGTTCTTACTTGATTTTCATCTATAACCCCCTCCGATACAAGCTTTTCTACCATAGAATGGTCTTTGGTAAGTCTTATAAGCCTGTTGTTTATAAACCTATAAACCCTGCAATCTCCTACATTAAACACTTTTGCTTTGTCTTTTCTTATAACAATACCCGCTACTGCACATCCCATATTAAAAGCGCTTGGGTTTTCTTTCGCATACTTATCAAGCTCTTTTTTAGCTTTGTTTAAAACCTCTTCTATATTCTCATAAGCTTTGTCTTTATTGCTTTTCATACTCTCAAGCACAATCCTTGAGGCCACTTCACCTTTTTCATGTCCTCCCATACCGTCTGCCACCACGAATAAAAATTCCTGCCCTTCTTGCTGCCCTTCTTCACACTCATCTAAGGATTCTTCTGATATGATCTCATCCATCACAAGAAGAGCATCTTCGTTGTTTTTCCTAACTTTACCTACATTTGTGTAATAAGTAAACGATATTTTCATAAATCACCCCTATTTTTAATTGTGCGCCTTTATTACTGTATTTTTTATAAATTTTTTCACCAGCTTACCAAATCCTATCAGATATAACAATCCTATAAGAAGCATCAAAACTGGACGAATAATTATACGCCAAAATACCAAAAATATCAGCAACAAAAATATTTCTACAACACTTATACTAACTAAAACCGTGATGATCCTAGATGTTAAACTAACACCACCAAATACATCTATAGATACTAATAAACCAAATAAAGCACCTACGAGTAAAACCACTCTCAATAAAAACTTTTTGACTAAATTTATGATATATTTCTTAGAGTTAGCAATCCTTGATTCTTGAGTTCTGATAAATTCTTTAGGGTTTTGGTATCCTGCTTTTATTATCTTTTTAGTAAATTTAATGATTTTATCAATCTGACGTTTTGAGCCATTAAATTTGTTTCCAAAAAAATAACTTTTTAACGCTGAGCTCCATTCATAGGCCTGACTAGCGTTAAAACCGTTTTTTTCCCACTTTAGAGCTTCATAAAAGCTAAATCCTTTAAATGCCCATTCTTTGGCTTCAAGAGGTCTAAACAAAGCCTCTTTCCAAACTTTTGCCAGCTTTGGATCTTGAAAGCCGTTGCTTACCCACTCTTTGGCTTCTTCTACGGAAAATCCTTTTTCTATCCAATCTTTAACATATTCTGGTCCAATTTTTGCCCTTTCCCATTTTATAGCCACTTCAAAGCCAAACCCTTCTTTTATCCACATTTTAGCATTTTTAGGAGATACACTTTCTTGTTGCCATTTTACTGCATTTTCAACGTCAAAACCCTCATACAACCACTCTTTGGCTGTAGTGGGGTTAAATCCGGCACTTTTCCATTTTGAAGCCTCAAAAGGGTCAAATCCAAAATTTTGCCATTCTTTAGCTCTATCTACGCTAAAGCCTAATTTTTTCCAGTTTTTAGCTTCATTTAATGTAAATCCATTTAATAGCCATCTATAAGCTTCTTCTAAGCTAAAAAAGCTTTCTTTCCAGTTTTTGGCCTCTTTAAATAGTCTATTGATGATATTTTTATCGTTTTTAGGTTTGTTAGAGGATTCTATAAATCTGTATACTTCATCGATTATCTCTGGATTTTCTACAGCATAATCTTTTAACGGCATCATATCAAAAGCGCTAAAACCTTTACTTTTTACACTGCTGGCTTGTCTTATGCTAAATCCCAAATCTTCAAAGACCAGAGCCTCTTCTGGTTCAAAACCTGATTCATACCATTTTTTAGCTAAGTCTCCACTTTTCCACCCTGTTTGTACCCATCTTCTTGCGTCGTTGTATCCAAATCCAGCATCTATAAAAGCTTTTGTTTCAGAAGGTGATAATCCAAGCTTTCTCCAGTTTGAATTTGGTGGTATATTGTAATTTTGCCATTCTTTTTCTACTTCATCATCTGATTTTTTAGCCTCTTCATAATAGAAGTTTATATTGGTATCTCCACTTAACCATCTTTTAATCTCTTTGTATCCCCATCTTTTAGCATAGTCTCTTGTAAGTAGACCTTTTAACAGTACTTGATATTTTTTTGGAATATCTTTTGATATTTCTACGCCTTTTGTATTTAAGATGTTGATAATAACATTATCTGTTAGCCCTTTAAAAGGATTTGATCCATTTATAAGTTCATAGGCTATAATCCCAAGATGCCACCAGTCTATCTCTTTGCCAAAGTAGTTGCTTATCTCTTCTGGTGCTATATACTGCATCGTTCCTTTAAAGGATGTGGTTTCACTTTTTGAGATATCTTGCTCTAACTCTTTTGCTATACCAAAATCTATAAGCACTAAATTTATATTGTCTTTATCTCTTACAAGCACATTAGAAGGTTTTAGATCTCTATGTATTATGTTGTTGTTATGAAGCACCTTTAGAGCTTCTGCTATTTCTGATATTATCTTATCTATAGTGCTTTCTTTTTGTTTTATGGCCTTACTAGATAACTCGTTTATAAGATTTTTAAGATCTCCGTATTGGATATATTCCATTATTTCATAGTATCTTCCAGATTTGTTGTCAAATCCAGATTCATATATCTCTACAAAATGATCTTTATCTTCTTCAAAAAGCTTTTTTATCTTATCCAAATCAACATTTGGCGTTCTTCCTTTTCTATACAATTTTAAAAAGGCTTTTTTATCTTCATACTCTATGATATAGTTATCTGATTCTCCGCCTTTGGCTGGAAGTTCTTCTATTATCTTATGCTTTCTAAAAGTTTTTATATTTATAGTGCTATATTCTTTGTTTATATTCTCTAATTGTGTAATATCTTCTATTATGGTTTCTTCGCTTTTCATAACCACAATTCCCTCACAATCATCTTAAACCTATTTTATAAGCTTTTCTGACCGTAATTCTTTCCTTGTTCTTTGGCTTGACGCCTCATTTGGTCTTTTTTTTCTCTTTTTTCGTAGTAAAATCTTTGGTCTGGTTCTACTCTATTTTTTGCCTCAATGATGATTCCTTCTTTTCTTAAAAGCTTAATAAGTTCATCTTGGGCACTGCACCACTTTTTGGCTATTGATTTGTCTTTTTCTTTTTCATACTCGCTTAGGTTTTCATCTTCTACAAACCTCACAAATTTAAAAGCCAGATTTCCTTTTTCATCCAATTTTACCCTTAAAACGTAATCTTCTCCGTAAGGAGTTTGTATATCTAAGATCTCGCCGTTTTTCAACTTTTCTATGGCGTCCTCTTTTACAGTTTGATATCCCAAAGCTCTAAGTTTTTCAGATAAGATTTTAGACATTTGCTCTTTTTCTTCTTTTAAACGCTTTTCATTTTGCTTAGCTAAGGTATTCTCTGTTATACTCTTAACCAAATCATCGTATTCATTTTTATCCACAAGCTCTTTTTCCAAAAATCTCTTTACCTTATCCTTTAGCTCTTGCCCTATATCATCATTGAGATATTTCTTAATATCTTCTTTTAAAACCTCTGAAACTACATATTTTGGCTTATACTTTGCATATCTAAACTTTATCTCATTTAGAATATTTTCTATCCTAAATCTATCGCTTGTATTGCTTAGTTCTTCATATAGATTTTTTAATTTATCAGCTTCTGAAGGTAATATCTTAGATAGTTTTTCATAATAATTTTTAGCTTCTTGTTTTATATTTTCTATTTCTTCTTTGGCTTTTTGAATCTCTATCTCTTTTTGTTTTGTCTGTTCTTGTTTGAACTTATCTTTTAACAAAATATTTGCTATTTGAACCTTTTCTTTGTCTAACTCTTGCTCTATCCAAACAGATGGTGCCTCTTTGTAGTATATATCTTTTAGCTTTTCTATATCCATAGATCTTTTAGCTTCATTCACCTGTTCTAAAAAGTTTTTGGCTTCTAAGATAATAGAGTTTATCTCACGTTTTAAATTATCACATCCATTTGGCACATTATCAAGAATTGTCTTAAGCGTACTAAGAGATTTTCTGCTATTTGTTTCAAGCTCAATCAGCTTCAAAAACGATTTTACTTTCAAAACAAGATCGTTAAAGGCTTGCATCTTGCTATCTACCCAATTGATATGGTTAGGAGAACTGAAAACCTCAAACGTATAACTAGCCAAAAAATTGTCCCTATACTCTTCCAGTGGCTTCACAACTTCATCTATGTTCTTAAATATACTTGGATGCCTGCTTAATATATATCTAACATCTGAGATAGATATATTCATGTCTTCTTCAAATGTCTCTTTATTTTGTTTGTATATTTTTCTTGGATTTCCGTGTGCACGATACCATTCATAAGATATAGCACTACTCATAAGCACCTCATAGATCTTAATTTTAGTATATAAAATGTTGCTATATACATAATAACAAAAGCCACGATAAATGGGGCAGTATAAAACATTAAATCTTTACCCCCTATACTCTTTAGCTTTTGCGTATATTATTTCAAGTATTTCTGGTGGGATGTTAGCGCCTTCTTCAGGTTTCTTTTTAAGTCTTTTTATAACATTAACAGCTTGGTCAGGTGCAACCATGTTTGCAATGGCTAATTTAATTTTGTATGCATATTTTTCGTCTATGTTTGTTGAGTTAAGTTTTGCAAGAATATTTTTTGCTGAATATTCTTCTCTGCTTAAAGTACGATCTTCTTCATCCATTACCCATCCAAGTATTGTCTGCCAACCTTCAGCAGTGATACTTCCGATTGTCCTTGCCATCTCTCTCTCTTCTTCCGTTAGCTCCTCTTCAGGTATATACTCTTCATCGTCGTCTTCAGGTTTATACCTGTTGTTTAGTTCATCTGGGTCCTTGTACCTGTTTGCCATATTATATACCTCCTATAAAAAAATTGATTTTTATTTGTAGCAAAAACCAAATGAAAATAGTATAGTACTTGCCTTCTCAGAAAAGGCAAACCAAATCTCAGATAGTCTACCCATAGCTGGTCTCCTTTATGGTCCTAATTACTTGGTTAAAGCATTGCATACTCTAGTTGGTAACTCTTGGTCTTTAAGCGGTGTATCACCTTTGTGTTCCTTGATAAGCTTATATGGAAAATATTGAGTTTCATAATCACAAGCATAACCGCCAGGACCTCTATCTTGATCCAAATGCCTTACCCAATTAATTTCTAAAGCTTTAACCCAAAATCCATCCTTGTAAAATCCTAATTTTATTGGATATTTTGGAACATTAACAATTCTCGTTTCTGGTACATCTGAATCCATGAAATCCGTTTGTCCTACATACTTTGTAACTGGTTTTCCGTTTATGCATTCAGTATATACTATAAAATACTCGCCTGCACCTTTCATTAGCATTATAGCTTTGTTGCCCTTTACAGCATATTTTACAAGCTTTATATATCTCTTTAGATCTTTATCAATTAGCATTTTACCATTGTGAAGTACGACTGTTTTGTTGTACTCACTTAAAGTATCATCTCCAAAATTCTTTGTGTTTACCCCATAATCATGGTTATACGGATCAAAGCACAACCCACTGCCAAAAGCCAAGCTTGTAAGAGCCAATGTTGAAACTAACTTTTTTAACATATTACATACCTCCTTAAATTTTACTTAAAGTTACCTTCTTTTTAGCCTATTCCTTATTAGTCTGCCAACGATCAAAATACCGAGAAAGATGCCGAATACTTTAGCAAAGGTAGATTGGTATATAATAAAGATAAGAATCAGTGTAAGATATAGCAAAAATGCCCCTGCTTTTTTATATTTTTCTGGTATTAAATCTATTAAACCTTTCAAACGATCCAACAGCGTTACACCTTTTTCCTTATCTTTTAGTCTCTCTGCTTTTAGCCTGCATCTTCTGGCTTCATTAAACTTATTTAATTTTTCAAATACACGTGCTTTGTCATACCAGTATTCTGCATCCCATGGTTTTATATCAATAGCTTTATCATAACATTGCAATGCTTCTTTATATCGACCAAGATTCTCTAAAGCAAATCCTTTATTTTCCCAACTCAAGCACAACATATCATTATCTGGTTTAAGTTGAATAATTTTGTCATAACATTGCAAAGCTTCCTCATGACGTCCAAAGATTCCTAAAACAAATCCTTTATTAGCCCAGTATAACGCATTATTTGGTTCTAACTGAGTAGCTTTATCAAAACATTGTGATGCTTCTTCATAACGTTTAAGATATTTCAATAAAATACCTTTACTGTACCAATAGTTAGCATTATTTGGTTCTAACTGAGTAGCTTTATCAAAACACTTTAAAGCTTCATTGTAGCGTTTAAGCTTTTGTAAATCAAGTCCTTTACGATGCCATATTGCTGCACAATTTTGATTTGAACGATTATTGCCAAGACATTGAGATGCTTCTTCATAGCTAAAGCCCAACAATATCAAATCGTAAACATCTTTTAAGCTTTTAGATATCTTTGACCAATTTTGATATTCTCTTAAAAGTTTTTTAAGAGCATTTGTGGTATCTTGGCTTTTACTAAAATCTTCTGATTGAACAATGCTATATATTTCATCTACTAAATCGGGCTTTTCGTCTTTATATTTTCTCAGTGGTTCCAAATCAAGAGCAGTTATACCTTTGCTTTTTAGAAAAGACGCTTGTTTTATGCTAAACCCCAAATCTTCAAAGATCAGAGCCTCTTCTGGTTCAAAACCTGCGTTATACCATGTTCTTGCTATCGCCCCACTCGTCCACCCAACTTGTGCCCATCTTCTTGCGTCGTTGTATCCAAATCCAGCATCTATAAAAGCTTTTGTTTCATAAGGTGATAATCCAAGCTTTCTCCAGTTTGAATCTGGTGGTATATTGTACTTTTGCCATTCTTTTTCTACTTCATCATCTGATTTTTCAGCCTCTTCATAGTAGAAGTTTATATTGGTATCTCCACTTAACCATCTTTTGACCTCTTCATATCCCCATCTTTTCTTGTAATCTCTTGTCAATAAGCCTTTTAGCAGTATCTGGTATTTCTGTGGGATATCTTTTGGTATCTCTACTCCTTTTGTGGCTAACGTATGCACTATGACGTTGTCTGTTAACCCCTTAAAAGGATTGGATCCATTGATTAGCTCGTAAGCTATTATTCCAAGATGCCACCAGTCTATCTCTTTGCCAAAGTAATCGCTAATCTCTTCTGGTGCTATATACTGCATCGTTCCTTTAAAGGATGTGGTTCCACTTTTTGAGATATCTTGCTCTAGTTGTTTTGCTATACCAAAATCTATAAGCACTAAGTTTATATTGTCTTTATCTCTTACAAGCACATTAGAAGGTTTTAGATCTCTATGTATTATGTTGTTGTTATGAAGCACCTTTAGAGCTTCTGCTATTTCTGATAGTACTTTATCTATGATTTTTTCTTTTTGTTTT
>Ga0081474_113387_pt1 | contig 12279 bp, 11 predicted proteins | sample OneHunmetagenome_2_FD_70978 | JGI IMG/M metagenome (GOLD analysis project Ga0081474, IMG submission 70978) | Ferrous microbial mat communities from One Hundred Spring Plain, Yellowstone National Park, USA v2 (version 2) | ecosystem: Environmental > Aquatic > Non-marine Saline and Alkaline >... | reverse complement strand
TAATTTATATCCTATTTGTTGTACGTTGTTTTGGTGAGGGAGATGGTGTATTATCACCTTGATCTCACACGTGGTAATACCACATCTCCCTCACCTTAAACCTTTCTTCAACTGAATTCTTAATACTCATATAAATCCTGTTATCTGCCATGAATCGATATTATTCTGTCAGAATTATTTTTCATAATATGATTTTGGGTCTACCGAGGTACGCCAGGGGGAAGGAGGTAAGGAGGAGGGGTTACGCCAGGTACAGGTCCTTGAAGGGGTTCAAGGTCTCCCTCCGGGGGGTAGTGTACGGGCTGGAGTGGGTCACGGTGAGGTTGCCCGTGCTGTACAGGGGAGGGGAGAGGGTGAGGACGAGGGAGGAGGAGTTGCTCAGGGAGGAGGGGCTGGTGCTCAGGTCCCTCCTCCTGCCCGTGTTGGGAGGGAAGTTGAACGCCAAGCTCTGGACCCAGGAGCTGGAGGTGAGGGGGGACTTCAAGTACGTGGTCGTGGACGGGAAGTACGTGAAGTTGAGGGGAGGGAGGAGGGGGGTCCTCTTAATCGCGTTGGGACTCACTGACCACGGTGTGAGGGCCGTGCTTGACGTGGTCCTGACCGGGGAGGAGGACGTCGTGAGCTACTGGGACCTCCTGGTGAGGCTGTGGAGGAGGTACAACCTCACCCTGGTCGTAGCCGACGGGGTGAAGGCCCTAGACACGGCAATCTCCCGCTCCGGGATCAAGGTCGCGAGGCAGACCTGCCTGGTCCACCTCAAACGAAGCAGGAGGGTGAGGGTCTTGCTGGACCTCCTCCTCTCCCTCGCCGAGTCCGTCCCCACCCGTGGCTCTCCCCTCCTACCTCCTCGCCCCCAGGGAGGCCCCTCCTCAGGTCAACCTGGCCGAGTCCTTCAACTCCCTCCTGGAGAGTTCGGCAAGTGCCACTCCCCCTGGAGGATCGCCCGGGCCATAGCCCTCAACTACAACCTCTCGACCTGTTATCTCATCATTATAATAATATTACAAGAACCCTTATTTCTTCGTGATATGATCAAATATATTCAGTAATTCCTTCATTGAATAAGTCTAAACCGAGAGATATATTACAATTTGCAAAGGAGCCCTGAATCGCCCGTTATGGGACTTTCCCTTAAATATCGCTCTGTAATCAAGGCAAAATCTAATAACTGATGTTTAGAAGAATGATTTTGGATCTACTGTGGTAGGAGAGGACACTCTGCCAGTGAGGGTGGTGTTGCTCAGGTAAAAAGGACTTAACGGAAGTTAATTTCAAAAATCCTCTCATAAAATACTAAATGGTCCCCAATGGCGGAGATAAGGGAGATAAAGAAGGCCGAAACATCGGGAAAGGCGAGCATTCACAGCCACATAACTGGTTTGGGTATAGATGAGAGTGGGAAGGCCAAATTTAAGGCTGATGGGCTGGTGGGACAGGTCGAGGCAAGGGAGGCCGCATGGGTAGTAGTGGAGTTAATAAGACAAGGGAAGATGGCCGGAAAGGGAATCCTCCTGGTTGGTCCTCCTGGAACCGGGAAGACGGCCTTGGCCGTGGGGATAGCAAAGGAACTGGGTGAAGATACACCGTTCAACATGCTGAACGCCTCTGAAATCTACTCGGTGGAACTGAAGAAGACCGAGGTACTCACACAGGCCATAAGGAAGTCCATAGGAGTAAGGGTGAGGCAAAAGAGACTGGTCTATGAGGGTGTGGTCAAGGAGTTAAAGGTGAAGGTTGCCAGAAGTAGATTGAACCCTTACGTTCAGGTCCCCAGAGAGGTCGAGATAAAATTAGCAACAAAGGATGAGGATAGGACGCTCACCGCAGGAGATACCATCGCAGAGCAGATAGCCAGGATGGGGATAAGAAAGGGGGACGTAATTTGGATAGACGCTGAAACAGGTAATGTGGTCAAGGTTGGAAAGGCAAAGGGGTTAGAGGGAGCGAAATCCTACGACATAGAGTCAGGGAGGGCTGTTGATATCCCATCGGGCCCTGTCAAGAAGGAGAAGGAGCTGACCAACACCTTCACCCTTTACGATCTCGACATGAGCTTGGCAGCACAGAGTATTTCCCTGACGGCCATTTTCTCGCTGTGGAGCGAGAGGGAGATCACCCAAGACGTCAGGAAACAGGTGGACTCATACGTTAAGGAGATGATGAATAAGGGAATGGCAGAACTCATTCCTGGAGTTTTATTCATAGACGATGCCCATATGCTAGACATAGAGACTTTCTCCTTCCTAACCAAGGCCCTTGAGGCCGAGTTGGCCCCCATATTAGTCCTAGCCACCAACAGAGGTACTACCAAGATAAGGGGTACCGACGTAGAGGCCCCCCACGGCATGCCTTTGGATCTATTGGACAGGTTGCTCATTATTACCACTAGACCCTACTCTGAAGATGAGGCCAAGGAGATAATCTCCATAAGAGCGGAAGAGTTGGACATAGAGCTGGAACCCCAGGCCTTGGAGGAGCTAAAGAGGTTAGCGTCAGAGAACAACCTCAGGTACTCCATCCAGTTACTGGAGCCTTCAGCCGTCATAGCCAGGAGAAGTGGGAGGAACGTGGTGAAGGTCGACGATGTTAAGGAGGCAAGCAGACTCTTCAGTGACGTGAAGAGGAGCGTAAAGTATGTAAAGGAGTACGAGACCCTATTCCTCAAGTGATGATTGGTCGACGGCGTTGAGTTGATGATCTGATCGTTGCCGGGCTGACAAATAATCCTTCAGGATCCTGTAGGTCATGCCCCAGATCCTGAACCCTTTGTACATGTAACAGTCATCCCTCTGTTCCAATTCTTGTGGATCAACCCAGAAATAGCTCGCCACCTCTCCATTAGGTCTAACGATGTCCGAATCCGTCTCACCCAAGAAGGCAGCCACTTTAAGGTCCTTCCTGTTGTTTGGCCAGTATATTCCCAAGAACGTCAGATTGGAGGGTAGTATTCCGACCTCTTCCTGGGTCTCCCTTATGGCTGTGTGCCTGCAGTCCTCCCCTACTTCCCTGTGCCCCCCAGGTAGTGCCATGTGGCCGCTCCACGGATCCCCTGAGACTTCCGCCCTCCTTATTATCAATAACTTCCCGTCAGACCTCTTGAGGAGGACCACAGCAGCGTTGCACTCCATGAGTAATATTATCTTATCAGGGAATATATTTTCTACCTAGATCATAGAATTTAGGCACCATGAACTTTCTCTCCTTCAAAATCCACGTGGAGATTTTGATGTGATCCTCCATCACTTCTGGAGAGAATAGGTTACAGAAACCTGCGTCCAGGACTTCCCTCATGGCCCTCCTCAACTCGAGTTCTACCTCTCTTAGGTCTACGGAGTTCAATATCTCGAGCCCTTCACTGATCGAGGATTCGTCAGCCCACAAATCGAACCTGGTCACAGGTCTAGAGTTCAACTCCATGATGTAGTACAGGGGCTTCCACGCCGACAGGGAGTGACCGTGATCCACTATCATCCCCTCGTCGCCTCTGAGCATCACGTGTTCCTCCTTGAGGTCTACGTTCAGGATCCACTCCTCAAAGGGAAGGGAGGCTCCCAACTCCCTCACGTTGTTTGGCACTCTGCCTCTCCTCTCCTCGAGGAGGTCCATGAGGAGGGCGAAGTCGTCTCCCTCGATTCTCTCCAAGTAAACTTCTGGAACCGGTAAGCTCAGTTTCCTTCCGACTCTGGACGAAAAGAGCTCTGCTGCGACCTCCAGAGCGACGTTAACGTCCCGTTCTGACTTCGGTCTCTTGACGAACTTCATGGACGACATAGGCTGGGCTATCATCTTAAAGTTATGGACACCTAGACCTCCTCAACTCAGAAGCTTTAGAGGAGGTTCGTAGTACTCGATCGAATTCCTGATCAAAGGAAGTTAAACAAGGAATCCTAGAACGAAGATAACGTGACTCCTCGGATGGCTAAACAAAAATATAACGGCTACCGATTGTTTAAACCATGACCCCAAGAAGATCTCTCGTCACTACATTGATAATTCTGTTGATCTTCGCTGCCATATCTTTTGTAGTAAACGTGGTCATCCAGGATTACGCCTCACATCTTAAGGTGGTCCAGCCTTACCTGAAGGATCTAGAGCTAGGATTTAACGCAATGATAGTCGGTGTGGGAGGGTACATAGTGATAAGGCTCATAAAGCTCGCAGTGGAGAACTACATGGCGACCAGGACAGATAATGTTGCAATCAGGTCTGTGACTCTTCTCTTAGATCTCTTCTTATACACCCTTCTCGTCATCGCAGTCCTTTCAGCCTTAGGGGTCAACTTGACCGGTGCTGCGATTGGCGGAGCGGTGGGCGGAGTTGCCATTGGGTTGGCGGCACAGACAGTCCTTTCAAACGTATTGTCTGGCCTCATGGTGACCTCCAGCCGCACCTTGAGGCCGGGTGATGCAGTGATCCTTCAGTCGTGGATATGGTCCCCACCAATTGTGGGGGAGACTGAGAAGGTAAGTCTCCTCTACACCGAGGTGAGGACTGTCTCTGGGAACGTGGTTAGAGTCCCCAACTCGGCTTTCCTCGGAAATACAGTGTTCGCAAAACTCTCTGCTGAGGACGGTTTCTCATATCCTTACGAACTCACGATCAACGCAGACGTGCCCGCTGACAGACTGCTGGAGAAGGCGAGGGATTACGTGAGGGAATCCCTGTCTAAGGAGAAGTATCCGCTCCCTGAAATAACCTTCTACAGCAAGAACGGTAGCACTAACGTTTTCTTGGTTACGATCAAAATACCCGAACTGCAGAAACTGAGGAGGGTTTTAGATACCTAAATGCCTCCTTTGAGAGGGCGTATTGGGAGTTGAAATCTGGGTAGTAGGTTTATGGTGCACGACTTTAAATACTAAAGATATATCTTTTTGACTATGGACTTCAGGTCAACGATAACTTCTATAATATTCCTGGCGTTCCTGTTCCTATCCTTTTTATCTGTTCCTGTGGGAGGCTTTGTGGGAAGGGCGATCAGCTCACCACAGCTCCACTTCATAATGATAGCAGAACCTCTTGAGGAGCCTCTGGCCCCAGGCATGACCGACGTCCCCATTAATTTCACTCTGATTAACGCCAACACCTTTCCCCTTTACAACGTCAACGTTTCAGCGTTTAGTGTGTATCCGTTCTCCCTGATCCACTATTATAATGATTCGCAGAATGTATCGGTACTTCAGTGGGCTCCAGGGCAAGCAATCCACGTAATATATTACTACAACATAAATGGCAGCGCCAGTAACGGTGTCTACAACATAAGCCTGAAAGTGGCAGGCCCAATATTCATTTTCTCTCATTTTCATGAGACCTTAAATGCATCCGTTGCCATCCTAGGTTACGCTAAGGCATCCGTTCAGGCTGTCTGGGGCTCCCCAACCTCACCTCAACTCGTGGCACCAGGTGAGAACGACGTCCCAGTGACGCTCATTCTAGATAACCAAGGGAACGTTATGCTCTCCAACGTCTCACTCCTCCTGACCTCAGCTTATCCCATCAAGTTCATGCAGTCCTACCTCAACGTGGGTTACCTCCCTCCAGGCCAGCCGGTGGAGATCACCACTTACGCCTCAGTCTACCCTAACGCCACGTCAGGAATCTACCAACTCCCAGCCCTAATCCAGTACTTCTCGAACTCCAGGATCCCCGTAACTGTTTCTGTCCCTGTGACGGGATACTCGAACTTCTCCGTGACAACGGTGTGGGGCTCTCCCACCGATCCTCAAGTTGTTGCAGGAGGATCCACGAGAGTTCCAGTAACTATCATTATAAACAATCTGGGTGACGTCAATGCCGTAAACGTCTCCATCACGTTACCGGAGAACTACTTCCCAATCCACTTCCTCCAGAGCTCGGCTTATCTAGGTATCATACCCGCTGGTCTTTACTCGGAGTCCACGGTGATAGCTTCGGTTTATCCTAACGCCACTCCAGGCGTGTACTATGTCCCTATCACGATTCATTACTTCTCCACAGAGAGGACGGTCTACGCTCCAATAGATGTCCTAGGTTACGCTAAGGCATCCGTTCAGGCTGTCTGGGGCTCCCCAACCTCACCTCAACTCGTGGCACCAGGTGAGAACGACGTCCCAGTGACGCTCATTCTAGATAACCAAGGGAACGTTATGCTCTCCAACGTCTCACTCCTCCTGACCTCAGCTTATCCCATCAAGTTCATGCAGTCCTACCTCAACGTGGGTTACCTCCCTCCAGGCCAGCCGGTGGAGATCACCACTTACGCCTCAGTCTACCCTAACGCCACGTCAGGAATCTACCAACTCCCAGCCCTAATCCAGTACTTCTCAGGCCAGGAGATCCAGACCTTCATCACGGTTCCAGTAGTGGGATACGAGAGCTTCTCTGTGTCGAGCTTGTGGGGCTCTCCTTCATCCCCCATAACCGCAGCTCCAGGCCAAACTAACCTTCCACTAACCTTCGTGGTGAGGAACGTGGGAGACGTCAACGCCTTCAACGTTTCGCTGTACTTCCCTGGGGACGAGTATCCCCTCGCTCTCACTCAGAGCTCCCTACAGTTGGGAATAATCCCTGCAGGCCAACTCAACGAGGGAACTATAACTGCTAGCGTGTATCCTAACGCTACACCGGGGACGTATTACGTCCCTGTAATAGTTCACTACAGTGACGTGAATCTGACTACCTATGTCCCCGTGGTTATCTATCCACCAAAGATCTCGCTCTCAATATTCACCGTACCACCTCAAGTTTTCCCAGGCTTCTACGACGTTAAAGTCGAGGCAGTCATGACCAATTACGGCGAAGCTACCGCCCAGAATGCCTACGTCACTCTCTCTTCTCCCTTCCCATTGGTCTCCCAAGGAAACCTAACTGTAGGTGATATCCCGCCAGGCACTCCAATTAACGTCACGTTCTTGATCAACGTCCCTGACGGAACTGCACCCGGGAATTACAAGCTAACCTTCTCTGTGAACTACGACGGGGGATCTTACCTGAAGAGTTACACTCTCACTGTTTACCCCAAAGCTAACCTCACCATAGTGCAGGTCATCTACCCGTCATTTCAGCCTGGTGATACCAATGTCCCCATAACCATAGTCCTCAAAAACGTAGGTAATGTGACAGCAAAGAACGTGAGGGCAATCCTCGGTACATCGGACGTGATATATCCTCACGTTAGTTCCTCAAACCCCCTACAGGCGTTGACCGCTTCCCAGACCAGCTTAGGCGACATCTCTCCAGGGCAGGAGGTTAACCTAACCTACGTGGTTGACGTGAGTGGTGGGGCCTCCCCAGGTTACTATCCCCTAACTCTAACTCTCACGTGGAACCAGACTGGTTCCTTCGTGCCCTTCGTGCAAAACGATCACTTCCAGGTGCAGGTGACTCCTCCGCTGACCTCTGTCATAGCTCAGAATCCTCTCTTTTACGTGGGCATAGTGATCGTTGTGGTGATCATAGTGATTCTCCTGCTAGTGCTTAGGAGAAGGAAGAAGTGAGACTTTTTTACGTAACCTTTAATCACGCCTAATTACTTTTAAATCTCATCGTGATGCGAGTTATGCTTAGATAGTACACCAGTTATGGGATTTTTCGTTAGGTGTAGCCTTGAAGTCAAGGCAAAATCTAATAACTGCTGCTATGAGCTCCAAAGGAGGTCAAGGTCCTGGGACTCCTCCTTCTGGAGAAGAGAGGCTTCAGGTTTACCTCACGATCTTCACCATCAACAACATCGTCAGGGAGTTGAACCTGAGGAGCGTGGAGGTGTTCCTTAGGTTCTCGAACATCATTTAGGCGGACTGCCCAGGTTGATGAAAAATCTTTAAGTCACGTTAAAGTCCCGTAACTGCTGTTACTTACTTATCAAATCTTCTGCTGTAATACTTCCACTAAGTTTTATAAATAATATTATTAAAGTTATAGCGATAAATAAATTAAGACCTATTACAATAAATGTTATAATTTGGGAGGAAGATACAGCTACGGAACTTATTATCTCAAAAATCATAAACTCGAGAATACTTGTTAGAGAAGATAAGACTAATGAGGGCTGAGCACTTCGTCCAATGGCCATGGAAGGTTTTGACAATGAAGGGAACTTTAAATTCAGTATTATCAATAGAAGTAACGTTATTATGATTATAAGGAACCCACCTGCGTAGAACAAGATCAAGAATTGAATTGAAGTCAAAAGAATTGGAATAAATAGAGCGATTAAGATTGTCGATACTCCACAATAAATAATATAATAAATTAAGGTGAATATTAATGACGCTTTCACAATTATCGAAAATACCTTATTTGGTCCTCCCAGATAACTCATAAATATTTCAATTTCACCGTTAATTCTAAGATTATAGAGGAAATAAAATGGTATAGATGAGGATAAAACTTGCGTAAATATTGCTGGAAGGAAGATTATAACTGGAATTATTGACAACACAATTACGGCTTCAGATGGGGGTAGAATAATTCCATAAGTTTCAAACAGTACTTTAGAATATAAGGTAGAATTGCTAGGTATACGAAGATACTCATTAGGAAGAAGCAAGAGCGAGAAGATAAGAATTAAAGTTAATAAGCCTGAAATAAAAGTTAATTTGTTATAGAAATTTCTTTTGTAATTTTCAATGTATGCCCTTTTAATAGACGCTTTAAGAATGGGATTTATTGATAATCTCATTTATATCTTCCCCCTTCATTAAATGGGGAATAACTTCATTTTTATGTTTTATCAATTCTTGTAATTTTCCCTCAAATTTTGTTGCAAGCAAGTAACATGCCTCGCACAAGCTATTTACTTCTAAATTATCTTCAAATTTTCGAGCTAATGTTTGAGGCCCTTTTAAATGAATATACCAAAACAAAATATTCCTGCGTATTTTACTAATTATTTCACTTAAACTCTCGTTCTTAATATTACCAACACTTACGAGCCATTTTGCGTCATCTACATTTATTACATGCCCACAGCAAATTGTAACTCTACCATTTGGAAGTACCATAATGTTATCTCCTGCATATATACAACCTATATTGTTAGGAATACTTCGTTTAGGTAAATCTGTTGGTTTAAACTTCTCTTTTGCCCTACCAGTTAACGTTATGAAATCTTCAATGATTTCAACATCATCAATTCCTTCCTTTTCCAACAAAGATTTAACGAAGGCAGCATCTATTCGTGAATCGCTTACCTTAGTAACTGCTATGACTACTTTTAGTCCTAATTGATATGACGCTCTAACCGCATTTAAAAATGTATTTATACCATTTAGCTTATTGTAAAATCTCATATGAAACTCGTCAACTGATATATTTATTTCGTCTAATCCAGCACTCACTAAATCTTTTGCGACTTTAATTGCATTATTAAATGAATATCCCCACCAACCGTTAGTTACAACTCTAGTAATAAATCCCTTATCTTTTGTATATCTTATTGAATCCTTAAGTCTATCTAAAAACAATGTAGTTTCTCCCCCAGTGAAACTGACTAATTTAAATGAAGGCATTAGGTAAGCTTCATCAATAGCATTCTTTACATACTTAAATTCTAAAGCTTCATTATAAAGTGGATTTGAATTAACACTGCAATGATCACATGCGAAATTGCACTTAAAACTAAACATAAATCCAAGAGAGGAGAATCTCAATTCAACCGCCCCATTAAATCACGACTGCAACTGGAGCTACAGCTACGGCAGCAGCTATCGCTACAACTGCTACAACTTTTGCAACTACTACAGCAATACCTATGGCTGCTACAGGTATAACTCCTACAGCTACAGCAACAATTACATTTAGAGGATAAGTTATGGTAGTACTATGTGGGATTAGGTCTAGTAAATCAAGTTCTCTATCTATCATAAACTCATTCACATCCATTAGACGACACCCATAGAGAGAAGCACATTGGCAAATCTTTTAATATATGTGCTTACATTATCATCCATAATTATACTCTTTATAATTTCAGAAGGTTCTGCATTAAGGGGTGCTTCCTTTACCAATATGTCGGTATTATATGTTAGTACTATATACGTTTTATTAATAGTGTAATTCCTGACGATAACTGCAACATCTTCAGGTAGTTGTGAAAATTGGTTTTCAGCAGTTAATGGTAATATTATAATAGATTCCAGCTCTTGTGACATATTCTCTCTATTAGTCACAGTAGTTCTAACTTTAGATATTGAAAATCTTAAACCCCCTTTTCCAATCATTTCACGAACATCTATAACTTCATTCACTATCTTCATTCCTTTCGATTCTGTTCCAGCCCTTGCAGTATATGAGCCTAAAGGAACCCCTAAAACATAAAGGAGAGAAGAAAATGCTAGGTACTTTAAAAATTCTCTTCTTTTATCGCTAATTAGGAAATTTTTTCTTTCCTCCTTCTCCATCTTTACACCCCTAGTATTAGTATATGTGATTATGCTGTTTTTATATATATATAATACATTGATGACTATCTTTAAAAGAAATATTTAAATACTATAAATCAAGAATGCCATGTGCCACTGAGCATTAGAAATGCTGAGATAGGCTATCATGGGAGAGCGATAGTGAAAATAGATTCATTAAATTTTAATGAAAACGAGGTTATTGCGCTAATAGGTCCAAACGGTGCTGGCAAAACCACGTTGTTAAGAAGTCTAGCCGGAGTTTTGAAACCGTTAAGAGGAAAAGTAGAGTTTGATGGGACGGATCTTTATTCTAAAGAAGGGGAGAAGATAAGGAAGTTTATAGGTTACATGCCCGCTGAGTATTCCCCACCTACGAATCTTACAGTAAGGGAGTTTGTTGAATTTTGGTCTACAATTTACGGAGTGCCTTATTTTCTCGGTGATGTACCTTTTCCTGACCGAATGAAGATTGACGAGTTAAGTAGTGGTCAGAAAAAATTCTTAAGTCTTTATAGAGTATTTCTTCAAAATCCCAAAATTTTAATATTGGATGAACCTACAGCTAACTTAGACGTAAATTCTAGATTAATGTTATACGATAAGATAAATTCGATTAAAGAAGGTAGAATAATAATATATTCGACCCATGACATCTCAGACTTACCGATCTTCGCTACAAGAATATTTTTTATAAAAAATGGAAGAATTGTAGTTGACAGTGACTTGAAAGAATTAAGGAGAAATCTCGTGATCATTAAAGGTAATATAAAGAGTTTACTGCCAGAAATTAAGATAATTAAGATATACAATGGAGAGAGATTTTTAATTGAATATCATGGAAAAATTAGTGAATTGTTGAAAAAATTAGTAGAGAATGGTAATGAAATAGAAGAAGTTAATGAAATAGACATGTACGAACTGTATGAGCTAATAATGAAAGACAAAATTTAAATCAAAATTTCGAGCATTATCTTCTACTTTTAATTTTATAATACTGTTTGCAGTCACCCACAATCTTAATCACCTCTCGTTTTACTTCCTTTGATACCCTTATCGTGGGCGATTCAGGGCTCCTTTGCCAATTGTAATATCTCTGTTGATTTAGACTTATTCAATTAAAAATTACTGAATATATTTGATCATTTCACGAAGAAATAAGGGATCATGTAATGTTATAAGGATGAGATGACAGGTGGAGAGGCTTAGCTGAGGGCCATGGCCTGGGCAATCCTGTCCTCCAGGGGGAGTGGCAGAGCTCTCCGGGAGGGAGTTGAAGCGCTGGTAGGGTTGTTCCAGGAGGGGCCTCTCTTGGGGAAAAGAGGTAGAGGAGCCCAGGTGAGGCAAGGAGAGGAGTCAAGTGCGTCCCTCTCCCTCCCTCTTCGTCTGAGGTGGACCGGGCAGGTCTGCCTCGCCACCTGGATCCTGGAGATGAGATGGCCTCCTCCACGGCCTCAACCCGTCAGCTACGACGACGGTGAGGTTGCACCTCCATAGCCTCACCGGGAGGTCCCAGTAGCTCACGACGTCCTCTTCCCCGGTCAGGGCCACAGCACGGCTCTCACACTATGATCCGTAAGTTCCAACGCGATAGGGAGCACCCCCTTCCTCCCTTAAACTTCACGTACTTCCCGTCCACGATCTTGAAGTCCCCCGCCTTAACTTCTAGGTTTAGGGCTCGGCGTTCCCAATACGGGAAGCGGGAGGGCCCTGACCACCAGCCTCTCCTCCCTGAGTGACTCCCCCACGATAGACCCAAAATCACCTCCTTGAAAATAAATCTATATTAATAAGCGGTTGTACCGATTTAAGTAGAAAATCTCTTAGATAGAATAAATCATCAGAAAACAAGAGTATTAGGAGTAACCTGAACTGCTCCCTCCTCACCTCCCCCTTGAAC
>Ga0081474_127558_pt1 | contig 12295 bp, 5 predicted proteins | sample OneHunmetagenome_2_FD_70978 | JGI IMG/M metagenome (GOLD analysis project Ga0081474, IMG submission 70978) | Ferrous microbial mat communities from One Hundred Spring Plain, Yellowstone National Park, USA v2 (version 2) | ecosystem: Environmental > Aquatic > Non-marine Saline and Alkaline >... | reverse complement strand
GAAGCCGGAGTTGCGGAAATAACGGGCATTCCTTGCTTTCAATTCCTCATTAAAGGATACTCAGATAATTATAAAACAGCTTCTTCCCGTTTACAACTTTCAATTCCTCATTAAAGGATACCTCGCGCGATAAATGCAATCCAAAACACTAGTAGTAGTGCTTTCAATTCCTCATTAAAGGATACATAGAAAACCAAAAGCGGAATTTGTAGCAAAAATAACGCTTTCAATTCCTCATTAAAGGATACCTGGAAAGAGTAATTGCACCACTGGAGGTAAATTGGGTACTTTCAATTCCTCATTAAAGGATACGAGCCTAACGACGAGATGGCTAACTTCTCCGCTACCTTTCAATTCCTCATTAAAGGATACCGTTCATAATAGCGCTACCCTTGAAGTCGTATATTTGTCTTTCAATTCCTCATTAAAGGATACAAGCAACCCTGTCTGCGGTGTCTGTGAGCTGGAAGTGGTACTTTCAATTCCTCATTAAAGGATACCTTCTCGGCTGGCAGAAGAGGACGCAGGCGCCCTTTGGACTTTCAATTCCTCATTAAAGGATACGTGAGGATCATCGCCCTCTCGGCCACGCTCAACGAAGCTTTCAATTCCTCATTAAAGGATACATACCCGAAAAAATACTAAAATCAAAACTCTATCATGAACTTTCAATTCCTCATTAAAGGATACAAGAAACGTTTTCAGGCTGTATTCGACGACATTGAAAAACTTTCAATTCCTCATTAAAGGATACTGACACGGATAATTGGGTAGGCAAAAAGATAGTAATCACTTTCAATTCCTCATTAAAGGATACACAATGGTCACACATTTGTTTTCACCTAACCAGCATAGTCTTTCAATTCCTCATTAAAGGATACTGGCGACAGCAACTTGCCTTCCACCTGGTGTGACAACTTTCAATTCCTCATTAAAGGATACACTTCTGGTTGCTCTTCTTGTTGTTCACTGGTTGCTCTTTCAATTCCTCATTAAAGGATACGTGAATAATGATGGTGAAAAGAAGAGCTAGGCAACGTCACTTTCAATTCCTCATTAAAGGATACAATCGCAGGCGGTTTAGGTGCAGGCGTTCAAAAAGCCACCTTTCAATTCCTCATTAAAGGATACCGTAAGCTTTAACTAGTTGTGGAGCGTAGTTTCTCATGCTTTCAATTCCTCATTAAAGGATACCGACATTTCCATATGGGTCATAGAGTTGGCCTGTGGACTTTCAATTCCTCATTAAAGGATACTTGAATACAGCATATACTTCTCAGCACCAGCCTCACTTTCAATTCCTCATTAAAGGATACTTAGGTGGAGCTGTGTCTACTTTCAAACCAGAAAAAGCCTTTCAATTCCTCATTAAAGGATACTGAAAAATTTGAAAAAGGTGGGGCAAATGTTGAAAACTTTCAATTCCTCATTAAAGGATACAGGAACAAGGGGAACAAGAGCAACCACAAGTAGAAAAAACTTTCAATTCCTCATTAAAGGATACAAACAACCAAATGAGTAGTGAAGAGGAACAAGGGGAACACTTTCAATTCCTCATTAAAGGATACCCTGCTTTAACATATACTTTACCCCCACCTAGACCAGCTTTCAATTCCTCATTAAAGGATACGTGGTGCTTGCCGTAGTAGAATGGCTGAAATTTTGGCTTTCAATTCCTCATTAAAGGATACCATAACCACCCAACCCGCGGTAAACTAGTCGTTTAGCCTCTTTCAATTCCTCATTAAAGGATACCAATGACGAAAATGAAGCGCGAACAAGTGTTAGTTTCTTTCAATTCCTCATTAAAGGATACGCGCGCGCACACGCAGGAAGAACAGGTGAAGAAAAGCTTTCAATTCCTCATTAAAGGATACTAGAGCTTCCGAAAAGAGAGGTTATAATGCAGAGGACTTTCAATTCCTCATTAAAGGATACCGTTTGACGACACACATGCCGAATACGCATATGCAATCTTTCAATTCCTCATTAAAGGATACAAGGTGGATAACAGGGCGACGCAGAAGGAGGCCCGGATTCGCTTTCAATTCCTCATTAAAGGATACCTTTCATCTTCCTCACACACCGAACACTCCCCATCACTTTCAATTCCTCATTAAAGGATACCTTATTGTGAAGGGGAACTTGGTTTTTGCTAGGAAAGCTTTCAATTCCTCATTAAAGGATACTTTTGCTTTACTTTTCTCTTTTCTTTTAGCTTTTTTCGCTTTCAATTCCTCATTAAAGGATACTTTTGCTTTACTTTTCTCTTTTCTTTTAGCTTTTTTCGCTTTCAATTCCTCATTAAAGGATACCATACTCACAATAAAATGAGCCGTGTGAACCTCGTCGGGAACTTTCAATTCCTCATTAAAGGATACCATTCTGGAAATCAAGAACACGCTCGCTAAGATTGACTTTCAATTCCTCATTAAAGGATACTGAAGTGGTATACCTCACACTTTGACGGGCAACTTGGCTTTCAATTCCTCATTAAAGGATACCCGCTTCATCGTGGTATGCGTGGGCTCTTGTGCCAATCTCCTTTCAATTCCTCATTAAAGGATACTCAAGAGGGACATATACTCATTCATGCACCCTTGTATCTTTCAATTCCTCATTAAAGGATACTTGTTGTGTTTTTCTAGTGTTTAAGAACCACAATATTACTTTCAATTCCTCATTAAAGGATACCTTAAACGCAAAGCCCAATTCACAATTAAAGAAAGTCTTTCAATTCCTCATTAAAGGATACGCCCGAAGGGAAAGGGGACTGACACCCTAGGGCATCGCTTTCAATTCCTCATTAAAGGATACGTGTGTTTGTTTATGAAGTCATAACCCACCAAGCTTTCCTTTCAATTCCTCATTAAAGGATACCATAATAGCCTATGGGAATCAGGGTATATCCGAACTTGTTGCTTTCAATTCCTCATTAAAGGATACAAGCTTGAGGAATGGTTACAAGCCACAATTTCGAGTTATATTCTTTCAATTCCTCATTAAAGGATACTCTGAAATGCTGAAACCTCAGCGTCAAGCAATTTTCTTTCAATTCCTCATTAAAGGATACTTATTGCACAAAGCGCACCTTACGACGTGTTGCCTTTCAACTTTCAATTCCTCATTAAAGGATACGGAAGGCAAGTTGCTGTCGCCACTGGACGTAGGGTTGCTTTCAATTCCTCATTAAAGGATACACGGGCAATCAGCTGAACACTAGTGTGTTGGCGGGTTCACTTTCAATTCCTCATTAAAGGATACTGTGAATGAGGGTGAAATCAATGTAAACGCGGATAACACTTTCAATTCCTCATTAAAGGATACACCACAAGCACGGGTATAACTTCTACTTCTGAAAGTGTTAACTTTCAATTCCTCATTAAAGGATACTTGAGGAACTTGTGAGCAACGTAACCGACCAACGCTCTTTCAATTCCTCATTAAAGGATACGGGCGTAATTGGTAGCTTAACAACCTCACAGACGTCGCTTTCAATTCCTCATTAAAGGATACCTGTGAGCGATCATACGAGCTACCACAAAAAACGCCGTGCTTTCAATTCCTCATTAAAGGATACCAGGAACTCTAATATGGCTTTTCGGAACACCAACACCTTTCAATTCCTCATTAAAGGATACGCACGATGTAAAAGACCTGGTTTATGCTGGAATAGTGCCTTTCAATTCCTCATTAAAGGATACAGGTGTTGAGAAGCTTGCGAGTGAGTTAGGAGTCACAGTCTTTCAATTCCTCATTAAAGGATACAAGGGCTTAAATATTGGGTATTTAAACTTTTTGCAAACTTTCAATTCCTCATTAAAGGATACGCGATAGCTTACATCCAGCTCAAAAGAAAGCATAGTTACACTTTCAATTCCTCATTAAAGGATACCAAACCAAACAATGCCACAGGCAACAGTTACCGCAGACTTTCAATTCCTCATTAAAGGATACTCGACGTACGGTTTGGGTTGCCAACCCCTAGTACAATTAACTTTCAATTCCTCATTAAAGGATACCGGCCTGAGCCTCGGCTCCTTCACAGTCGGCTTAAAGACTTTCAATTCCTCATTAAAGGATACCCGCGGATTCTAGAGGAAGCTGTCAGGTCCTGGTTCTTTCAATTCCTCATTAAAGGATACTTTTCCTGCCATTCGACTGATTTAATTATACGAACCCATCTTTCAATTCCTCATTAAAGGATACGGATATCGAAGAGAAACGCCCGCTTGAGGCAACTCTCAACTTTCAATTCCTCATTAAAGGATACCCCTTACCTACGAGGAGCTAAGAAAGATAGACATTAAGGGCTTTCAATTCCTCATTAAAGGATACAAAGTTCGAAAGGACAAAGTGGAACTTGTGTCTTCGTGAACTTTCAATTCCTCATTAAAGGATACTATGTGCCGTCAAGCACAACTTGTGGATAACTAAATTTACTTTCAATTCCTCATTAAAGGATACCTTTAGACAAAAAGATTGTAATCCAGAGCCATATCAGACTTTCAATTCCTCATTAAAGGATACTCAAACTACCGATTACACCAGCGTAAACTTCTGCGCTTTCAATTCCTCATTAAAGGATACCAAAAGTTACGATGAAGATTTTTTAACATGTTTTTTGTAACTTTCAATTCCTCATTAAAGGATACCGGCAATTTTGACGGATGAGGGTGCTGGTGATGAGTAGACTTTCAATTCCTCATTAAAGGATACATTTCGTGTCAGGGTTCAACACCGACGGCTGAGGCACTCTTTCAATTCCTCATTAAAGGATACCAAACCCCTAGAGGTCATGATGAGAGAAATCACTATTAGCTTTCAATTCCTCATTAAAGGATACCGCAAAATACGTGTCCGAACACTGTCCCAACTGCCGCTTTCAATTCCTCATTAAAGGATACGTGTCGACGTTCGTTTTGGGTTAGGTGATTAGAATGGCAGCTTTCAATTCCTCATTAAAGGATACATGAAGAAAAGGCGGTGTCAAAAAAGTGTCACTCTTTCACTTTCAATTCCTCATTAAAGGATACAAGAGTAAAGTAGACGTTATACCGCTTGGCTCAGAGAGAACTTTCAATTCCTCATTAAAGGATACCATGGTGGGAGTATGAGCTCTACTCGGAGTTTGACCTTTCAATTCCTCATTAAAGGATACTGTTGCTGGTCACCGATGGTCAACCTACAGACCTTAGCTTTCAATTCCTCATTAAAGGATACATTGTGAGCGATTGAGCCGTAAAGATGTCATTAAGCCTTTCAATTCCTCATTAAAGGATACTTAGGTATGATATGGTAAGACATCCCCTATTTATACTTTCAATTCCTCATTAAAGGATACGGGATATCGACCAAAACATGTCCGCACGTGAAGGAACCTTTCAATTCCTCATTAAAGGATACACGTCGAAGCAACGGTTCGCTGAACTCCCGCATATCGTTCTTTCAATTCCTCATTAAAGGATACAAAAGTATGGCATGATTAGGGCTTTAGTGATGAGAGCAACTTTCAATTCCTCATTAAAGGATACAGAAGCTTCAGCGTAAGCTGTAGATTTAGCCCCCTAACTTTCAATTCCTCATTAAAGGATACTAATACGAGGTTACACAAAGAGCTGTACAGGGACATCTTTCAATTCCTCATTAAAGGATACGCGACTTTGACGGTGCCGACACACCTATCGAACTTTCTTTCAATTCCTCATTAAAGGATACTTGAGTACCTCGCCCCACGTTTTACATTGCTGGAGCCTTTCAATTCCTCATTAAAGGATACATACCCACCTATACCCAAAGCTCCGAGAACGCCAACCACAGCTTTCAATTCCTCATTAAAGGATACGGATGAACGAGAAGCGAAAGAAATCATAACGTTGCTGCTTTCAATTCCTCATTAAAGGATACCTGTAGGTGCGGGTTCGAATTCTAGTTCTGTAGCTATAATCTTTCAATTCCTCATTAAAGGATACCGTAACAACAAACGTGTAAATATTATTGTGCTGACCGTACTTTCAATTCCTCATTAAAGGATACCAGCATCAGCTTCCATTGCTGTGGTAGCCTCAGAGAGCAACTTTCAATTCCTCATTAAAGGATACGGGTAGGTTATAATCGAGCTATGAAACGGTTTAAAACTTTCAATTCCTCATTAAAGGATACATGACAGGAATATCTAGTCCACCAGTTCCTTTGAAATTCTTTCAATTCCTCATTAAAGGATACAGGGTTCTTGTGGACTCCTGACGGATTGACATATAGAATCTTTCAATTCCTCATTAAAGGATACTTGAATAGTCTGTTTGCTTACAAAGTAGACACTGTCGTCTTTCAATTCCTCATTAAAGGATACTGTTTTCGAAAGGTGGTTTGGAATTGTGAATTACTCTTTCAATTCCTCATTAAAGGATACCTAACTCTTGTAATGTTGGATTTTTTGTAGTTTGAAACTTTCAATTCCTCATTAAAGGATACTGGCTATTGCTCCACAGTTTTCGAGCTTGAGCGAATCTTTCAATTCCTCATTAAAGGATACCAGCTTTTGCAGACTACATAAGCAGCGGTACGAACTTCACCTTTCAATTCCTCATTAAAGGATACACGTATTGATGCCTACTATGCTGAAATACAACCGCACTTTCAATTCCTCATTAAAGGATACTCGGCTATTTGCTGTGCCGTGAGGTTTGTGGCTGGTACCCCTTTCAATTCCTCATTAAAGGATACTGTTTGTGTAGAGGCAATACACCACGAACAAGTGACTCCTTTCAATTCCTCATTAAAGGATACACACTTCAAAGTAAAAACACACATGGTTTCCAAAACCACCTTTCAATTCCTCATTAAAGGATACCCCCACACTACGAGGAAGTGGCGCCATTGTGGGGTATGACTTTCAATTCCTCATTAAAGGATACTGTATGAGTCACTTCGTTTTCCAGACCAAAGACGTGACTTTCAATTCCTCATTAAAGGATACTGGTTGAACAATGAGACTTTTGCAGGCTTGTAAAGGTCTTTCAATTCCTCATTAAAGGATACGGAAATCACTTCATCGTAAGTGAGAGAGCGGTCTATGTCGTCTTTCAATTCCTCATTAAAGGATACCGTTCGTTGATCTTTAGGCACTCTTTGCCTTCGCCGCGATCTTTCAATTCCTCATTAAAGGATACCTGGCTTTTACACGCAGCAAGTGCAAAACGCAGCTTCTTTCAATTCCTCATTAAAGGATACCTGTATGTTCGCCTGTGAACCTGCTACGCCTCTTGGTGGCCTTTCAATTCCTCATTAAAGGATACTTGTACGTAATAGGCACAGCTTCGAGTGACACAGTTGCTTTCAATTCCTCATTAAAGGATACAGAACGAAGAAACTAGCAACGATTCAAGTAACGATTCAAGCTTTCAATTCCTCATTAAAGGATACGAACAAGTTAAGCACGAAAACGTTATCAACAAAATAGCTTTCAATTCCTCATTAAAGGATACCAACCCTCGATTTTTGCTCACCACTTTTCACCTCATCACTTCTTTCAATTCCTCATTAAAGGATACGGAACAAGAAAAAGTAACTCCTAAGTTTGAAAAAGGGAACTTTCAATTCCTCATTAAAGGATACGTCATTAATATTCAAAAAGAACGTGCCTGTCTTCTTTACTTTCAATTCCTCATTAAAGGATACAAAAAAGCGCTTGAAGAGTTTGCGCGGCGGCTCAGGGACTTTCAATTCCTCATTAAAGGATACGTGATAAACAATGAGTGATAGCTATTGGGGTTATTGCTTTCAATTCCTCATTAAAGGATACCAACGCGATAAGTGATTTGTGTGTCAAACTGCCCCAATCGCTTTCAATTCCTCATTAAAGGATACTTCAGTTCGCGGGTCAGGTGGGTATTCTTTACTTTCTTTCAATTCCTCATTAAAGGATACAAGTTTCTCATTTTGATTTTGTAAGAAAATGTCCGAAAACTTTCAATTCCTCATTAAAGGATACAGGTAGAAGGGTATTGCGAATACGTCAGAGTAATTTAGTGCTTTCAATTCCTCATTAAAGGATACCAAGTGGCTAGCGGACTTATTAACAAGTGGTGATTAGCAACTTTCAATTCCTCATTAAAGGATACAAGTCGAGGGATAACTGCATATTCATAACCTTCACAGACGGCTTTCAATTCCTCATTAAAGGATACCTGTATCTGCCGATTTCCCTCTGAAAAGGAGAAAAACTTTCAATTCCTCATTAAAGGATACGCAGTCGTACCCCCTCGTGAATGCTTCCCGCAGGTGTCTTTCAATTCCTCATTAAAGGATACTCAGTTACATGGTTGAGAGCCTGCTCGACGGTTATTCTTTCAATTCCTCATTAAAGGATACAAAATTGGCTCGCATAACGTTTATGGGTTCCATGTGTACTTTCAATTCCTCATTAAAGGATACACACTTCACACGCGCGCCTTCGCGCGCACGATTTTACTTTCAATTCCTCATTAAAGGATACCGCAGATGAGAAAAATGATAGCCGAAGTCATTATGAACTTTCAATTCCTCATTAAAGGATACCGCCCCCGACCACTTTAACAGTGGTCGAGGCTAGTGTTGACTTTCAATTCCTCATTAAAGGATACCGACGGTAGTGGCGAATACGCGTGGAGCATAAAGACGTCTTTCAATTCCTCATTAAAGGATACAAGTGAGATAATTTTTAATGAAACTTTCGGGAAAATATACTTTCAATTCCTCATTAAAGGATACGGTATAGTGTTGCCCAAGCGTCGTGGTTGTGACCATTCTTTCAATTCCTCATTAAAGGATACATAGCAAAAAGACTGGTATACAAAGGGCTGGGTGGTTACTTTCAATTCCTCATTAAAGGATACCTGTATATTATGTGCCAAAGACTACTGTTCCACAATCTTTCAATTCCTCATTAAAGGATACTGGATATGAGCGAGCAGGAGCAACTTTCTAAAAAAGCTTTCAATTCCTCATTAAAGGATACATGTGGAGCTTGACTACACGGCTTTTGTTCTAGCGGCTTTCAATTCCTCATTAAAGGATACACGAAATTCCGCAGGACGCCGCAGAAAGGTTCGTCAGCTTTCAATTCCTCATTAAAGGATACCGAGAGACTCAAGCAATTGGTGCGTGAATGCTTACGTTGCTTTCAATTCCTCATTAAAGGATACTAAAATTCCCGCAGAACTTGCCCAACTCTTCATTTCGCTTTCAATTCCTCATTAAAGGATACGTGAGTGTGGGACGGCTAAAAGTTGTTTTATGTTCATACTTTCAATTCCTCATTAAAGGATACAAGTGCCGCACAGTTTCTTAATTGAAATGGCTACAGGTTTCTTTCAATTCCTCATTAAAGGATACAAGCTCCGAGGCTTTAGCTGAGGGGTAGCTCACACTAAATCTTTCAATTCCTCATTAAAGGATACCGAAAAAAGAAAATGTGAATGAAGACTATCTAAAGGGTTACCTTTCAATTCCTCATTAAAGGATACCTGTACAAGCAATACTTACCGCAACGTCAACAGTACCCTTTCAATTCCTCATTAAAGGATACCTTGCAACGTTGGAGCTGAGGATACGCATCACCAACTTTCAATTCCTCATTAAAGGATACGCTTACACTTTGAAGAGTAAGGGTCTAACACCTTTACCTTTCAATTCCTCATTAAAGGATACTTTAAATAGCCAACAAAACCAAAAACAAAAGTTGATGAACTTTCAATTCCTCATTAAAGGATACAGGGGTTGTAACGTGGGATATCATAGGCACAGAAGTAACGAATCTTTCAATTCCTCATTAAAGGATACCTTTTAGTAGTAGTAACCGCAATGTTGCAGTTAGGGTTCTTTCAATTCCTCATTAAAGGATACTTGCGAAATATTTATATACACCAACAAAACCAAACATCTTTCAATTCCTCATTAAAGGATACCAAAAACAGTATTTTCGCCGTCTATCACTGTAACATCTTTCAATTCCTCATTAAAGGATACAGTCTCATGACTGCCGTAACGACAACTAAGGACATCTTTCAATTCCTCATTAAAGGATACCAAGCGTTTATGCTCAGAGTATACCTTTGGTGAAAGTTACTTTCAATTCCTCATTAAAGGATACCGGTAAGCCATTTGTTACCTCTAGCAAACCTCTCACATAGTGAAAGTTACTTTCAATTCCTCATTAAAGGATACTCATCCACATACAACGTTGCATATTACGCAAATAATAATCTTTCAATTCCTCATTAAAGGATACCTACCGTTGCAAAGATTTTGAATATGCTCTATCATGATCTCTTTCAATTCCTCATTAAAGGATACCGGTATTTAGTTTGGTTGAGTATGCAAGCGTTTATGCTCCTTTCAATTCCTCATTAAAGGATACAGGTGTAACAAATGCGTGTTGGTAGCGTAAAAATATACTTTCAATTCCTCATTAAAGGATACCGGTCGATGACGAACAAGAGGCAAGCGGTTCCACTAGTCACTTTCAATTCCTCATTAAAGGATACAAAGAGTATTAAGAAGAAAAAGAGAAGGGACTCTTTTTCTTTCAATTCCTCATTAAAGGATACGACTCGGAGAACTTGGCATGGCTTCGCTCACCTTACGTAACTTTCAATTCCTCATTAAAGGATACTTGGTGTCTTACGTGGAATCGTATGAGGGTGAGGGCAACTTTCAATTCCTCATTAAAGGATACCGGACCATCATACAACACATTAGAAGCGAACGCGTTCTTTCAATTCCTCATTAAAGGATACTCCCTGCGTCACTGGGTTTAGATTCTTTTCTAATGCTTTCAATTCCTCATTAAAGGATACAGAATAATGAGGTGATTGAGGGACACCAGCGTCTTCTCGCTTTCAATTCCTCATTAAAGGATACAAGCAGTGGAAGGATTAGCAAAGAAACATCGCTTCAAGCTTTCAATTCCTCATTAAAGGATACAAGAAAAGAAAACTTAAAACTCTTCATTAAACGAATACTCTTTCAATTCCTCATTAAAGGATACAAACGCCAATTTTTCCGTTTATTGGAAAAAAAGTCCATGACTTTCAATTCCTCATTAAAGGATACGCGACAACGAAGTTTGATGAGCCTGTGAAGAAGAGAAGACTTTCAATTCCTCATTAAAGGATACCAGCTGTCGCACTTAGTGCGCCACCGATACTCTGACTCTTTCAATTCCTCATTAAAGGATACTGTGGTTGTTTTTCGGCATCATACTCTATGTGTTTTGCGCTTTCAATTCCTCATTAAAGGATACTTAATATCGAACCTTGGGAATTCGGAGGCTCTAATGAAGCCTTTCAATTCCTCATTAAAGGATACAAGGCATACCAATTATAGTTCCTTCAACCACTTCTTTCTTTCAATTCCTCATTAAAGGATACAAATGACCAAAAAATGACCAAAAATGACCGAAGAACTTTCAATTCCTCATTAAAGGATACGCTGTGTGGTAAGCCAGTTGGTTTGACATACCACAGCCTTTCAATTCCTCATTAAAGGATACCGAGAGCTAATCAAGGAATGCTTGCGTTGCGAGTGCTTTCAATTCCTCATTAAAGGATACAAAAATGTGCTGGTGTCTTGTTTACTTCAACAAGGTCTACTTTCAATTCCTCATTAAAGGATACAAATTGCGGACTCCTTTATCAAACACGAGTGTTTTCTTTCAATTCCTCATTAAAGGATACTAAAACTTTCAAACATTGCGGACATTTTTCTCAACTATATCTTTCAATTCCTCATTAAAGGATACTACAGGTGTTTCGAAAATGGCTATAGCGACTCTCGACTTTCAATTCCTCATTAAAGGATACTAGAGGAAGAGGTGCACAACCTCATTAACCAGTCTATACTCTTTCAATTCCTCATTAAAGGATACCGGGTAGGCTTACACCAACTTTTTCTCCTACTTTTGTACTTTCAATTCCTCATTAAAGGATACCTTTGATTGCGCTAGGAGTAGTGGTAGCATGTGTACTTTCAATTCCTCATTAAAGGATACTAACACCAACGTGGTCGGTTGACCGTTACGAAGGCAACTTTCAATTCCTCATTAAAGGATACCGCGTAACAGAGTGACCTTCCTTCAGCTCTCAGAGGAAAGCTTTCAATTCCTCATTAAAGGATACGCTATCGAAACACTAGTTGCTAAACCAGCTTTAGTCTTTCAATTCCTCATTAAAGGATACTCAATAAAATCTTCATCTGGTTGCTCGCCAGTTTAGTCTTTCAATTCCTCATTAAAGGATACTACAATAGTTGCAAG
>Ga0081474_125127_pt1 | contig 12326 bp, 16 predicted proteins | sample OneHunmetagenome_2_FD_70978 | JGI IMG/M metagenome (GOLD analysis project Ga0081474, IMG submission 70978) | Ferrous microbial mat communities from One Hundred Spring Plain, Yellowstone National Park, USA v2 (version 2) | ecosystem: Environmental > Aquatic > Non-marine Saline and Alkaline >... | reverse complement strand
ACCCACTCCTCCTTGATCCGCCCGGCAGGTAGCGGAGAGGAGTGGGTCAAAAGAGGGCAAAAGCCCTCTATCGGGCACCGCACCCGCTAACCCCCTGTCCTGCCGCTTAGCTCAGGGGGGGGGGATTAAGCTAGCGAATAGCCGAGTTCTTCAAGAATCTCGGCCACCGCTATAGTGGCCTCGATGTCTTGAAGAACTTCTTGAAGAGCTTCATCGATATCATTATCGATGTTATCGATATCGAATTCATAGGACAAGTCTTGCTCTGCGACTTGGTCTATTGGTACGATTTCAAAATCTAGGTATTCCATAAGCACCTCCTACTTCGCACGGCACTTCTATCCCGCCCCGTGCGATGGCGGTTTTTTTGACTTAGTAGCCACTGTTCTGGCGGGTAGGCACCAGAACAGGAGGGCTACAACGAGGGGCTGTCCCCTCAAAATCCTAATATTGGCTCCCCTGTCCTACCACAGGGGGAGTGGAAGGGTAGATGGTCTACTTTTGATTGAGCAGTAGACCTATCACTAAACCTTCCATCAACCCCTTTTGAAAGTCTCTTGCTAATGATGATGAAGATGATGAAGATTTTGAAGATGATGAAGATTTTGAAGATGAAGAAGAAACTGAATATAGTGATGATGTTGTGTTTGATGCTGTGTTTGAATATGATAGTTGTTGTGACGGTGGTGGTAGCAATAGGTAAGCTATCGCTACCATTGCTATCAAAAGCAATAGGGCTAAAGTAACTCTCTTTAAACTAACTCGAGAATAATCAATTTCAAACATGTTCCTACCTCCTTTCTCGCACAGGTATTTTTTCACCGCCCCTGTGCTGGCGGTTTTTTTTTCTAAAAAAATTACCTTCTCTTCTCCCCCACCCACATCACTGACAAAAAAATCATCGATGGAGTGGGGTTCGAAGAGCTTGGCATGTCCACAGCAGTAGCCGTACTGTGGACATGAAAGACCAGACCACCTCAGCCACAAGGGCTACGGCTGGGTGGTCTCGAAAAGAAAACGTGGCGTGGGTGTTACTTGCGTTTACGCTTTCTCACCCACGCTTTCAACCACACCCCAGCAATTGCTGGGATGAGGTTGAAGCAGATAAATACTGTAAGTATATAAGCCATATGCACCTCCATTACAACAACAACAACAAACAAACAAACAAAAAAAAACAAAAAAATGACTAAAAAAAACTAAAAACAAAAAAATGACTAAAAAAAACTTTTGAAAACTTGTCCTCCTTAACCAGTGTTAATAATTATATTAGCAATTTTTTTTTAATTTGTCAATAGTTTTTTACAATAGAATGGAAGCTAATTTGTTGTATTTATTTAAACAATCTCTTATCAGTCATATTAGACAGACTTATCCCTTCATAGTTTTATTGGCTTTATAAAACACACATCAAAAGTATGCTTTATAAAACCAACAAACCCCAGAGCGGGGAGCCATGCCGTCCTTGCGGATAGGGCATGGCGTATTTAGAATGGGCACGTCATCCCTTGCGGGATCAAGCCCATGATTTTTCAACTAATCTAACATTTTCCATCGGTTTTATTGGAATATCGAATCTGTGTATTTTAGGTAATCTTTTCTTAAGGTAATAGTTATGTTTGTATTTTATAAAGTGTATTTTTACATCTGATTCTGGAATGTAATCACCATTCACAAAGAGTAGGTCTTTATCGTTGATGTTAATGTAGCTATTTAACCATTTGCTAAAAGCTATATCTTCATCATCTTTCAGCAAGTATGAACCATAATATTGACTATATATCGCTTGATCAGATATTAGATAAGGATAATAATAGCCATATTCATCATAGAATTTAGAATAGACTGCATATTTTTTCAACACATAATCGGTATCATCGATTTCGATATTGTAAACTTTTTGTGCTTCATCTGGCAAGATGTAATCACCATGCCACTCAGAATAGTAAACGTCGTCTTCGTAGAAATAATCATTATGAATTTGACTATACACCGCATCGTCTTCGTCTATGTACTCATCGTAGTATGACGAATAAACTCTCCCATTACAACCAGGGCATCTTAATCTGTCTGAGCTCCATTCTAGAGTGTTGGAATCTACGTATCTTCCGCAACATGGACACTCAACTTGATAGACGAACTCTTCTATATCAGCACCTTTGCTGATAAGCCAGTCCCCTTCGTTTACGTAAATTCCTAGTGCATATGCAATATCAGATTGACTAATCTGTTCGAACTCATCTTTATTTCCAGTAAACAACCTGTATGGTTCAAAGAATTTGTGCCCATATGAATTGAAGATAACGATGTTTTGTCTATCTGTGGACAATACACCCCAGAATCGTGTAAGCGGTTCAGAATTTTTGTAGATCATTATGTAAAAAGAATCCATTTGCGATATTACTTCGTAATAGTCTGGCCTATCGTTTATATAACAGGATTTTCTATCATCGATGAATCCTCTATTCATGTGTATGGCATCTGGAGAATAGAAAACAACGTCATAGACGTTGTAGGCTTCTTGGAATAATCTGAGAGTGGTTTCATAGAAGCGATCAAATCCTTTTAGGTCTTTACTCTTGTTTTTCTTATACCACTTTTTCGCATCACTCTTTAGTGATGCGGTCTTGTCAACAAGTGTTTTATGGTCTAGATAATGTGGATACCATTTATATATGGTATCTATGTAGTCGTTAAGCTCATCTGTTGAGCTGAAGAAGTCATAATTTTCAGAGATGTGTTTTTTGAACCAACTTTTAAAGTTATTGCGATTGATCTCAAATTTGAGAGAATACATTGCATATACCTTCACACCTCTTATCAAGTGGTTTAGCCCTTGGGCTCTCAAATCGTTTGAATCCAAACCATTATTGTCCAAAGAAGCTATTAAAGCTTTTAACATAAAACTACCTCCTTTAAAAAAAGTTTTTTAAAAACAAAAGGGAACATTGATGCCTATATGGCACCAGTTCCCTATAAAGGCTAGAATGGGCACGTCACACATCTTTTACCAGATGTGTCAAGCCCATGAAGTTCCCATCAAACGAACACCTTTTATCGGTTTTACAGGAATACCGAGCTTGCGGATAAATAGTAAATCTTTTCTACGATAGTATCTGTTTTTTATCAGAATGAAATACTCTTTAACGTCATCCTCTGGAATATAATCACCATTGACTTCAATAAGGGAGTCATCGTGTATGTCTATATAGCAGCCAAGCCATTTGCTGAAGGCAGTGCCTTCAGCATTCTTCAGTAGATATGAGTCAAGATACCAGCTGTATTCTGCTTGACCTTTGATGATATTCATATCGTAATAGCTGGAATACACAACATCGTCTGGTAGTACGTAGTCTTCTCTATCAATATCGATGTTGTATACCTTTACAGTGTCTGGTTCGTATAGATAGTCTCCATAATATTTGGAATATACCGCATAGTCTTCATGAATATAGTCATCATAGTATTCTGAAAATACTGCATCATCTTTATAGATGTAACTATCATGAATTTTACTGAAGACAGCTTGATCTTCAGGTATATATTCATCATAGAAATATGAATATACCGTGTCGTCATCACACATGTCACAGTGGATTCTTTCGTCACCCCATTCAAAACTATCTGAGTATGTAGTATTCCCACAGTTAGGACATTCAACTTCATATATGAAGTCGTCTAAATCGCAGTTTTTACTGATTAGCCAATTACCTCTGTTTATATGTACTCCGAGTTTCCTTTCTAGATCAAAATCATTCACAGTGTCGTATTCATTCTCAGCTGAGAATAACTTATACGGATCTTTAAACTGATATCCATAGCTGTTGAAAATAACTATGGATTTCTTATCTGTTGATATAACACACCAGAATCTCGTGATTGGCTTTTGATTGCGATATATCATAATATAATGAGCATTCATTTGTGAAATGATCTCGAAGTAATCTTTCCTGCCGTTAATGTAACATGATCCTCTATCATCAGGGAATCTCGTGTTCTTTTTAATAGCGTCTACACCGTAAAATACGACATCATAGACACTATAAGCTTCTTCGAACATTCTTTTAACAGTTTCGAAGAATCTATCAAAGTTCTTTAGCTGTTGGTCTTTGTTTTTCTTGTACCAACGCTTGCAGTCACTTTTAAGTGACTTAGTTTTGTCTATTAGCGTTTTGTGTTCGACATAAAACTCATACCATGGATAAGCAACAGTATTTATAAAATCAAGCAATTGGTCTACATCTTCAAAAAACTCATGGTTGATATGAGTATAGAACCAATCCTTGAAGTCTTCCTTGTTAATTTCCAATTTCAATGAATAAAAGGAATATATCTTGGTATCTTTTACCAAATAGTCAAAACCTTGTTCTATCACTTCGTTTGACTTTACACCATTGTTGTCCAATGAAATAACTAGTTCCTTTAACATAAAATACCTCCTTTAAATTTGTGCAGTACTTCTATACGCCCTGCACCCGGCGTTGGTTTAAATAAGTTGTAATGGGCACGTCGCACTGCTTTTTAGCAGTGCCAAGCCCATGAAAAACTTTACCATGTGGTTAGAACTCTATTTTTGTTAAACAACCTTTGCAACTTTTTGCAATATTCACTATATTTTGGATCCTTTTTGCAGCGATAAATCCATTTCCTGTAGTAATATCCGCTATATCTTAGATTTTTCTTGTAGTAATAAATGCCTTTATAAAGTATGTAATACTCTTTTACATCTTCTTTAGGAATATAATCCTTACCATTAACGTGGATGATATCATTGTCATTTGCATCTACGTAGTCATCAAGCCATTCACTATATACCGTATCTGGGTGGTCGTATAAAAGATATGTGCCATAATAGTTGCTATATACTGTTTGATCTGTTATTAAGTATTCCTCATAGTAATCTGAGTACACGGTATCTCTTTCTAAGACCCAGTCATACCCATCTTCAGTGTAAGCCCGTACTGCATCTACACGAAGTATGTAATCATCGTAGTATTGAGAGTACACCGCATGGTGTTTATAGATATAGCTATTGTAGATTTCACTATAAACCGCTTTGTCTTCGTCTATATACTCCTCGTAGTAAGATGAGTATACAGTATTGTTATCGCAATCTTGACATTGTAACCTGTCGTTTCTCAACTCTAGAGAATCAGAGTATGTAAGTTTTCCACAACATGGGCATTCGATTTCGTAAATGAAATCATCTAGTTCATAGTCTTTGCTAATTATCCATTTCCCATTGTTTATGTGTATCCCGAGTACACCTTCGAGTTTGTCATCAGATATAGTGTCGTATTCATCTGCTGTTGCGAAAAGTTTATATAAGTCATTAATATGATACCCATAACTGTTGAAAATGACTATGTTATGTTTGTCAGTTGACAAAACACCCCATAGTCTTGTTATGGGTTTTCGATTGCGATAAATCATAATATAGAAACTGTTCATTTGATCTATCACCGTGAAGTAATCTTTTCTACTGTTAATATAACATGATCTACGATCAGCAGAAAAGCCTTTGTTTTTCTTAATGGCTTCTGGGTCATAAAAGACCACTTCGTGAACGCTATATGCTTCCTCAAACATTCTTTTTACTGCTTCAAAAAATCTATCGAAACCTTTCAGGTTTGTATCCCTGTTTTTCTTAAACCATCTTTTACAGTCACTTTTCAGTGACTTGGTTTTGTCAACTAATGATCTGTGTTCTACATAATACGAGTACCATGGCTCAGCGACGTTGTTTATGAAATCATTTAGTTGCTCTATATCGTTAAAGAGTTCATGAGAAATGTTCTCGTAAAACCATTCCTTGAAGTCATCTTTGCTGACTTCAAGTTTCAATGCATAAAAGCTGTAGATTTCACTATCTCTTATAAGATAGTCGAAACCTTCTGCTATGAGATCGTTTGAATTTACACCACCTTGGTCCAATGAAATAACTAGATCTTTCAACATACTACATACCTCCTTTTACTTGTGCAGTATTTCTATACGCCCTGCACTAAGGCGTTAATTTAACAAAGTTGTAATGGGCACGTCGCACTGCTGTTTAGCAGTGCCAGGCCAATGAAAAACTTTAACTAGTCAAAGCTTAACGATTAACAATTCTTCTAAATATTCTTGAAAAAAGTCTAGTGAATATAGACGGTTTTGGTGGTAGTATAACCCATAAGACGCTTTTATCTTGTGGATCGATTCGTAGGCAAAAAATTTCTGCGAGTCTTCTTACTTTAACTGTCACTGGACCTTGTTTCTTTGTTTTTATTATATAAAAATATACTCTCTGATCTTTTTGGATAATCTTAGCGTCATCTGGTTCTACCACTTCGATTAACTCTATATTTTTTATTACAATAGCATCGTCCAATATGTTTACGTACTTCTTTAGATTTTTAACGTCCATTTTAATACCTCCTTTTTTTAAAAAAAAAACTTAAAGTTAATAATGAGGGGCACGTCACCTTTAACAGGCCAAGCCCCTAAAGTAAATCTCTTAACCAAGAATTTTTGATGTTTCATCGCTAAGATATTTCTACTACTCCATTGTTTATGTGAATACCATGTGTTTTATCGAATTGGTCTATGATTGTTATGGAATGATTACCGTTTACATCTATGAATAATAAGTCCGTATTATTACCAGGAATGCGATGTATAGTTCTAAAGCCCCAGCAATCGAACGATAGCGTTAATCCTTTTTCAATTTCGAAAGCGAATACACTTCCAGATGTGGATCTTTTTATAACAAATTGGAACTGTCCAAATGCTATTCTGGTGAAAAGCATTGTTGCATTCTGAATTGGAAATTTTAGGAAATTACCAGAAACCAATCTTCCGTCAACCACAACTATGTCTTTCCCAATCTGGGCAAAAGTTATTCTATGCCCAGAAGCAACATCTACTGTTTTTACTGATAGGTTGTTTAGTACTCTCATAAAAACCTCCTTTACCGGTATTTTTATTAGCACCGGTGAGCTAAATTAACAACTTAACATAACAATGAGGGACACGTTGCCTTTTTCAAGGTCAAGCCCCTAAATGGTTGCCAAAAATCCGAAGGTACACTTTTGATAATAGTCTTAGTAGATAACTTTCTATCTAGGTTTTCAAGTAGTGGCTATACACCATAAGTGTATTTGTGACTGGAATTAAAAACTTTCACATAAGACTTACCTCCTTTAAAAAGATTTTTAAAACATCAGTAGATAGAGACAAGTCACCTTATAAAAAGGCCAAGCCCCTAAAGTAAATCTCCTAACCAAGAATGAGTCCTTCACACTATTGCAACACATAGTTGCAAAAGTGCTTCACTCATAAAGAATTAATCCTCGAACCAGTTTTACATTATTATGATAATGTATTTTCCTTTTATTGTCAAGGATAACAAACAGACTCATCCCTTTATTTTCCTTGTTGGCTTTATAAAACACACCAAAAAGTATGTTCTATAAAACCACAAGCCCCAGAATGGGGAACCCAGCCGTCCCTCTTGCGAGAGATGGGGCTGGGTTATTTCAAAGCTCAGTTTTGTTTTATATCAAGCAAATCTATTATCTTTTCGAAATCTTCTTTTTTGATTACATATAAATCGTAAACGTATAGTTTTTTCAAGCTGAGGAATCTTGGATGTACACTTCTTGAGTATGAAGAGATTATTACATAGTTTTTGCTTTCATATACTTGCCCACCGCCAAATTTTCCATACTTGGCGGATATAGAATCTTTTTGATACTCAATGCCATTATTTGTAAAAAATTGTTCGAGTCCTTTATATCCTCCGAATTTTCTTATATTAGCACAGCCTACAAACTCTAATTCACCAAAATTTTTGGTTCTCATAAAACTTACCTCCTTTTAAAAAATATTTTTACAACAAATATTTTTACAACGATCTTGAAGGGACACGTCATGCCGTGTTAACACGGCACCAAGCCCCTGAAAAAGTCAAAAAACAAAACCGTATTTGTAGAATTCCAACAGTCTATCCAGTGGAATATAATCCCAATCTTTTATTTCCGGATTCCAGACTTTAATTGAATCTTCAATAGGAATATAAGAATCCAAGAATTTAGAATAGACAGCACGATCGCTGTCTATATCTTCCCACAGTATTTCAGACCATACTTTCATAAAACTAACCTCCTTTAAAAGTTTTTACAAACATTTTGAATGGACACGTCGTGGTGCCAAACAGCACCACCAAGCCCCTGTTTTTTCAGAATGGTACATCATCTGTGGATGTGACAGCTGTTGTCTCTGCCACAGCTTTGTAAGGCTCAAAGTATTCTTTGAGCCTTGCTATTGTGGCCTTGTCCTCTTGGTCCAGGGCCACGTCTTTTAATGATAGTTTTTCCAAAATGGGAGCGTAAAATTTCACTCCCATTTTGGAGCTTTTTTTGTGAATCGTGGGTCTCTTTTCGATCCCCACGATTCTAAAGGCATCTGATATGCCAACACCAGCGGCGTAGAAGCTTTCTGCTACGCCGTTGGTGTACGTAAACACGTACACCAATTTTGATGTTGGCACATATATCATTCTGTACCTTCTGTTTTTGCCACCGAGGGATTTATATTTCAACTTTTCCTCGGTGGTAAAAATTTGCTTTATTGGTGATGCCTTGAAAGCATCACCTTCTATATATAAGTATTGGCTTTTTAATCCAATACTTATAATTGTTTTACCTACTATTTTATCGGTGACATCTGTAAAAGTGTCACCGTTTCTTCTGAATGCAAGGAAGCGACCTTCGTCGCTTAGCTTTAAGAGATCAAACTCAAAAATGTCTTTGAAACTTTTCTTTTCCATACCACTTACCTCCTAATAAATTTCGTGCAGTATTTATAAACGCCCTGCACCCGGCGTTGGTTTAGATTTAAAAAAAACACTAACTAGCTGGCAGCCCGCTAGCATGACAAGGCTCTGAAGCCTTGAAGCCCCCCTACTCTGCCATGCGTAGGGGTAAGAAAGCTTTTTAGAACTCTTCGTCTTCTTCCTCTGATCCCAGTGGGAATAATTCTTCCCACTCAGGATCATCGAAGAACGGAACCTCATCGGTTCCGAATAGTTCTTTCCTTTGTTGAGGAGACAAGCTCCTCAATTCAGCCTCCGCTTCTTCGAGGATGCCCTTCACGGACTCCTCGATTTCGTTTAATAAACGAAGGGTTTCTCTCCAGATGTCTTTTCTCATACGCCTTACCTCCTTTAATTTTTCCGGGTTATTTGGTAATCGCCACCCGGTTGGCGATGATTTCAAACTTTTAGGAGAGGCACGTCATCCCTTGCGGGATCAAGCCCATAAAAAAAATCACCAAGACCACATTTCACCAAAGACCATTTTGATCTCTAGTTCAACTGCTCCTATTCTTACCGCTTCTCCAATCTTTCTTCGTATATAGAAATTATCATCTTGATCATCTTGACATTTGATTTTTACTTTGTCGTCTTCAACTGTAATTGTTATACATTCTTCGTTATAAATTTTCTCCTTGTTTTCTAGTACGGACACGGTAAATATTGTTCTTTGGAACCCTATCATTATCTGTTTTCCAGATGCGATAACATTACCATTTTCTCTGACAACCTCTATGTTGCCAGAGACCGTTTTTAACCCATCTTGGTTGATGGGCACATTTACAAACCCGTCTCTGTCTACAAATACTTTTAATTCCTTCATACGCCTTACCTCCTTTTTTAAATTCCGGGATACTTTTAATCGCCTCCCGGTAGGCGAAAGTTTTTAAACATGCTTCAGTTCTTCCCTTTATCTTGACAGGCAGGTGTCAACAGGGAAGAGCTCAAATTTTGGAGGGCACACACTTTCGGTTTCCCCTGTCCTGCCACAGGGGTGTGGTGTATATCATTTATAATAATGACATACACCATAAAACAACGAAAAACGTGGATATCAAAAACATCACATATGTCAAACCGTTAAAAATAGGATTGTCGTTGTGGAATATATATTCACTATAATATCCCACATAATAGGTAGCGGATACTACCGCTACCATTATTAAAAATAGTACAATTCTTGTTAATGTTTCTTCTGAAATTCTTTTTACCTTCATAACTTTACCTCCTTTTTTGCTCCGATACTTCTATCCCGCCTCGGAGCCAGGCGGTAGTTTTCAATGATAGAAGGGGCACGTCACCCTTAACGGGTCAAGCCCCTGGGACTACACTTCTTCCTAGGAAACTTCTTGCTCTTCAACCTCAAACGGAGAGTAGAGGTTGAAGAACTCTACGTCCCCTTCAAAGAAGTAGTCTACATCCTCTAGAGTGTCAAGGACGTAGACTACTCCATTGTGAAGACCGTATATACGGTCTTCACCTTCCACGACAACCACGCTGTCACCTTCGTTCAAGAAAACGAAGGTAAACCCGTGGTCTTTTGCCACTACCAAAGAGACACCGCCGCCCATAATGGCGACGTCTTCTGGGAAGACAAACATGTAAGTTTGTCTTCCCTTAACTGGGGAGACATTGTACTCAACACATATGTCTCCCCATGCCCAGTACAAGTGTACTGGGAAGGCAACTCTAAGGCTGTTTTTTGCCTTTTCTACTTCTTTCGAAAGTTTTACCTTTGCCATACTGCTACCTCCTTTTTAAAAAATTAAACATTATTAGAATGGACACGTCGTACCACACTTGTGGTACCAAGCCCATGTGAAAGATCTTAAATCTGACAAACAGGGTCCCTCGCACTACTGTGACACGTAGTCACAGCAAAGTGCTTCACCCTAAATGATATTTAACCCTCTAGCCTGTTTAAACAATATTATGATAATACACTTTTATTGGATTGTCAAGAACTTATTAAACTGTTTTGAAGCAACTTGATAATAGAAAATGCATCGTTTTCATTTCGTATGTAATAAACATTATCAAACAGATTACCAAGAGTTTTATAACAGCTTTGAATTTTTCTTAATATTTTCTTTTCTGCTGGTTCTCCTCTACTTTTGATTCTTTCTACACAGATCTTCAAATCTGTATCCATAACAAGTATCATATCTGGCTTTATCCATTTTGGATAATACTTGTTATACACATTCGCAATTCCATTACAATCAAATCCATTATCTTTGCATAGCTTGATTTGATAACAAAAAGATGATGGATAATATCTATCCATTAATACTGTTTTCCCTAAATCCAAATGCTTTTGTATTTGTTTGCTAAACTCTACTCTTTTTATACAAAACTCTTCGAATATTTCTACAGCCTTTTCAGGATTTTCATTCATTTTTATAACAAAATCTGTGTTTTCTTTTAACACAATGCTGTTTGGTATTTTCTCATTAAGAATGTTTATCAATGTTGTTTTCCCACTACCATCTATGCCTTCTAAGACTATAAACATAACTGATCTCCATCTATTTGTTTCACTCTTCTTTTCTCAAATAATCATACACACTTGCTTTCTCACTTAATATGTTATACACGGTGTAATCAATTGTGTTTTGCAACAATCTATAAACACTTACTTTATGCGTTTGCCCTGTTCTGTACACACGGCTCAACGATTGGTTGTAATCCCTGTATGAAAGTGGCGGTGCAAGATATACAACATTGTGGTAACTTTGCAGATTAGCTCCTTCTTTCAGGGCATATGTAGCTACAATCGGTTTGTCTTGGTATCTTAGCGCTTTGTCAAAGTCTTCTCTGTATTCACCGGTGATTGCATAAACCTTATCTTTTAGCTTCTCTTTTATGTGCATCACAGGATCTTTGAATAAACAAAATACGATTGTATTTTGATTGTCTTCGATAAAATCTAGTACCCATTCGATTTTTGTTTTTGTTACTGATGCCTTAAACTCTTTGATGAAATTAGCTACTGTAAGCATAGATAGGTCTTCTATTTTGATATCTATCTTTTCTCTTGGTAATTTTATGTTTATTTTCTGTACTGGTGGGAGTTCTATTACATCTTCTTTTTTGATCACATGAGCGTATTTCAAAAACCAGCTTTTTAAAAATTCTTGATGTCTATTTGATACAATCTGTGTTGGTTTGTAATAATCATCAAGATGGTAAAATGTTTTGATAAAATAACTGTATGCTCTGTACTTCTTAAACATCTCATCATCAGGGTTCAATACTCTAATCTGGGTGTATAGCTCATACAATCTATCAGCTGGTGTTCCAGAAAGCAGCAATCTTGGTGGCAGTTGTCCTTTAATTGATAGTTCCACTGCCTTCTTGGTTACCTTAGCGCTGTTGTTTTTCAAACGATGGGCTTCATCAAAAATGAGAAAATCGTATTTTGAAAAATCATTAATTTTATCTCTAAAAGCTTCATATGTTACAATAGAAA
>Ga0081474_118184_pt1 | contig 12382 bp, 12 predicted proteins | sample OneHunmetagenome_2_FD_70978 | JGI IMG/M metagenome (GOLD analysis project Ga0081474, IMG submission 70978) | Ferrous microbial mat communities from One Hundred Spring Plain, Yellowstone National Park, USA v2 (version 2) | ecosystem: Environmental > Aquatic > Non-marine Saline and Alkaline >... | reverse complement strand
AATCCAGGTAGTTATTACGGAGCCATTTGATGCTGATTTCAATTTACAATTCACAATGGGTTATATACACGGTTTAGCTAATGAATCATTTAAGGGTTTATACTCAATAACCTATAGGAGGAATGGCGATACCTATAGGATTGTATTGAGCAGGATTTGATACTGTGTCAGGTACCTAGTTCCCAGTCCATTATGTGTTTCCTTTGTCCCTCCATTAGCCCATATACAGAGACCTTTAGTTTCTCTTCTAATTCATCGTAGTTATGGGTATCTTAAACTACTTGCAAGCATTCCTATTAAATTCACGGGTCTGTCATTGCTTGGGTTATGGGGAGTCATTAAATCAATAGCCGGGAGGATTGAGGTCTTACCCATTTACTCCCACTCCCATAGCTTTCCTTTTCTCTTAAACCTCTTCCTAACTTCCTTAAATTTTTCCATAACCTCTTTGATAAATCTTCTTCACCGCAGATTATTTTACCATCTTCAATGGCCTCTAGAATAAAGGTTGATCCATCTTCAAGCTTCTTTAGGAAGACTTGGGTGCTCATTGGGGTAGGGATTACCTTGGGGTAATTTAAATTGAAGGCCATTAGGAACCCTTCCCTAGGGTCTTTAGGCAATAGGTCGGAAACCACTAGCACGTCAATGTCGCTCTGGTCGGTATAATCGCCCCTAGCATAGGAGCCGAAGAGTATTACGAGCCTGGGTTTTAGGTGAGAGTAAATCCTACACAATTCCTCCCACAAAACCCTTCACCCACTCAAGTATCTTTTTGGCGCGTTTAAGCAATCCCTAGCGTTGGACTCGTTATAATAATCCATCGGTGCCCCTTGATCGTAAACGTCAGAACTTTGACGCCGTCTCCAGAGAGACAGCGAGTCTTAACCGTTATGTCATGTGTGGCTGTTCCCATTATTGCCTTTGTGTGGTTGCTTGTTTTATTAGTATTTCGTATATTTTTCCTAGTAGGTCGTATAGATTGTCGATTCTCTTGTTTGTTTCGTCAATCCTCTTATTCGTCTCCTCAATCCTCCTGCTTAACGTGTCGTTTAATGCATTAATTCTGTTGGTTAATGTCTCATGATTTTTACCTATTATATCATAGAGCGCATCAATCCTCTTATTAGTCTCTTCTATTTTCCTGCTCAGTGCGTCGTTTATTGCATTAATCCTATTGTTCAACGCCTCGTAATTCCTACCCATTAATTCGTAGAGAGCATCAATCCTCTTGCTTAATGAGTCGTTTATTGCATCAATCCTCTTGTTAGTCTCGTCAATCTTCCTACTTAATACCTCATAATTCTTGCCCACTAGATCATAGAGTGCATCAATCCTCTTGTTTGTTTCGGTTACATCCTTCCTAATCTCCTGAAACAAACCGAGCATCAACACGACCAAGTCCTCAGTAGACAGCTTCCTACCCTCACCAACCTTCCTCAAGACAGCCTCCAAAGCCTTATCAACAACAGAAGCAACAACAGACTCAACCATCAAAACAAAACCAACCCAAACACTAATAAGGCTTTAGTTCAGGTCCTCAATGGCTTTTGTTGCCTCGTCTTCGTCGTCGCTAACCTCTCAAGCTCTTCCGGGTTAGCATTGTACGTGGATATGCCATACTTTGCATAGACTCTCACCCTATGCGTGAGAACAGTCACGCTATCGCGACCTTAGGCTCCTCCAATAATTAGGGCTGTGGTAAATAACGAGGACCTAAACGACAATGAACACGAGCACCGCAAATAATTATAAAGACTGAAACAGCCTTCAAACCCCTTCCAGGGTGGGGTATGGACAAAGTCAGGTGTGCGGCTGAAAGACCCATTTAAACTCCTGGATGAGTCGAGTCTCAATGGGTCGTTTGGGGATTTGTATTCAGTTACTTATAGAAGTATAGAGCTGTGTTGGGTAGGGTTTGATTTTAGGTTAGGTACCGAGCTCCCAGCCTGTTATGTATTTCCTCTGTTCCTCCGTTAATTGATCTATCCTAATGCCCATTGTCTCCAGCTTCAGTCTGGCTACCTCCATGTCGAGCTCGTCTGGTAGCTTGTGAACGCCTAGACTAAGCTTGCCCCTGCTCTTCACTATGTACTCGACAGCCAAGGCCTGGTTGCTGAAGGACATGTCCATTACCTCGCTCGGGTGTCCTTCAGCGGCTACTAGGTTCACAAGCCTGCCTTCAGCCAGTAAGTAAACCCTCTTCCCATTCGGTAACCTGTACTCAACAACGTAATCCCTCACCCTCCTCTTCTCAGCAGCAATCCTCTCTAGGCCAGCCACGTCTATCTCTACGTTGAAGTGCCCTGCATTGGCTAGTATTGCTCCGTCCTTCATCTTTAGTATGTGCTCGACGGTTATCACGTTTATGTCCCCAGTCGCGGTTACGAATATATCACCTATCTCTGCAGCCTCGCCCATAGGCATCACCTCGAAACCGTCAAAGACAGCCTCCAAAGCCCTGACAGGGTTTGTCTCCGTGACTATGACCCTACGTGCACCAAGTCCCTTAGCCCTCATGGCTATCCCACGTCCAACCCAGCCGTACCCAGCCACAACGACAACCTTACCGGCTACCAGTATGTTCGTTGCCCTCAAAATGCCATCCCACGTTGATTGCCCTGTGCCGTACCTATTATCAAAGAGGTACTTGGTGTACGAGTCATTGACGGCTATTATTGGGTACTTAAGCGTTCCCTCCTTAGCCATTGCCCTAAGCCTAATGACGCCCGTCGTGGTTTCCTCAGTGCCGCCGTAAACATTACTTATCAACTTAACAAAGTCCCTATTGCCCGCGGTCTCTATTGCATAGTCAACATCACCGCCTTTGACGCCCATGGATAATTTATGGAATGTCACGGTTAGGTCCGCACCATCATCCATCGTAACCACCGGCTCATGGGATATCGCAAAACCTATTGCATTGTAATACTCCCTCTCATTCATACCCTTCCACGCATAAACATTAACCCCCTCCTCAGCAAGGGCTGCGGCAACCTCATCCTGGGTTGATAATGGATTTGATGGCACTAGGGCTACCGAGGCCCCGCCAGCCACCAATGTCCTTACTAGGACTGCGGTTTCCTTAGTGACGTGAAGGCTTGCGGATATCCTAACACCATCAAGGGGTTTCTCCCTGCTGAATCGTTCTCTTATTTTCATCAATACGGGCATGTGCCTCTCGGCCCATTCAATGAGTAGGCGACCCTTGTCGGCTAGTGATGTGTCCTTTACCTTATAGGGCATTTTGGATCATTATCGAACGACCTTAGTGGATATTAAAGTTTTTGTATTTGAATTAGCCATAGATTAAGTTCTCTGTTTGTTTGTCGAATATCTTAATCTCGGACGCCCTAAAGTATACATCAACTGCATCCCCAAGTCCAAAGCTTGTTGATGATACCACCTTAATTTCAGCGTTCTTTAACCTAACCATGACGTTGAACTTACCGCCGGCAAATTCGGATATTTCCACCGTACCCTTACCCACGTAGATCAAATCATTATTGCCAGGCAGGGATTCCCTGGAGAGCACAACATCCTCAGGCCTTATCCCAAGTATTACTGATTGGGCATTGATATTCCTGGCGGCGCTTGGTGGTAGTTGCAGTTTGATGTCGCCGCCGTCGAAGTACGCCTCCCCGCCCTTACCAACTATTGACCCCTCGAATAGGTTTATATCGCCTATGAAGTTGGCAACGAATATGTTGGCTGGTTTATCATAGACCTCGCTTGGAAGCCCGATCTGTTGGATAACGCCTCTTCTCAACACGGCTATCCTGTCGGCCAGTGTTAATGCGTCGGCTGGGTCGTGCGTCACAAGTATTGTGGTTATGCCGAGCTTCCTCTGTATTTCCTTAACAAAGGCTCTTGCGGTAACCCTGATTCTTGCATCTAAATTGCTGAAGGGCTCATCCATAAGGAGGACTTGGGGCTCCTTGACCAGGGCCCTGGCAATGGCAACCCTCTGCTGCTGCCCGCCGGATAGTTGCCTCGGGTATCTGTCCAGGGTCTCTGTTATACCGAGTGCTTCGGCGATCTCCCTAACCTTCCTCTCTATCTCGTTCTTGGGCATGTGCTTTATCTTCAGTGGAAATGCTATGTTGTCGAAAACCTTCATGTGCGGGTAGAGGGCCCAGTTCTGGAATACCATACCAACATTCCTATCCTTAGGCGGGATAAACACACCCTTCCTTGGTGAAGCCACTAGGGAATCTCCAATCCAAACCTCGCCATCGGTTGGCTCCTCAAGCCCAGCAACAACCCTCAGCAGCGTCGTCTTCCCATGGCCCGAGGGACCCATTACGACCATGAACTCGCCAGACCTAATCTCGAGCTCAACCTTATCGAGGGCGACGACATTCTTGGCGCCCTTCCCAAATATCTTTGTGACTTCGTGCAAATAAACCCTAACCATGCTGTACAAACTTAATTTACTGCAATTAAAATCTTTACTAACATAACGAGCATGACTAAATCTGCTTGAGTATACTAGGTCTTATTAGTATAATTGTTAAACCCACATCTAGGGTAACATTATTATTAACCACTATTTCCAGAACTGTATCAGGGATTAGGATGAGTTACGTAAGTAAGCGACTAGTATATGCAGCCCAGATGTGGGGTAGGGATGTTGACGAATTCGTAAAATCCGCGGTGAACAGCTTCGGCAACAACATGTTCATCATGGGCCTATACTACAGGAAGCCTAATCGAGCCTGGCCGAGGTGGCTTAGGGAACAGCTTTCACCAGGTGGTAGGGGGTTCGAACCAGCACAGCTCATGCCCTTTAGAAACCTACACTTCAAGGATTGGGGTATTGTCGGTAGTGTCTACGGTATTAACGAGGCAATTGTAGATCCATCAATGCTCTTCGTAACCAGGAGAAACGTGGCGTTCGAGGTTTGGATACACGATGGTTCACGCCTATACACGCCGGGATCCCATGGATCCTTTAGGCAATACCTCAAAAGACCTGGTTACCCCATCATCATCAATGAGTGGGACCTGGGCAGTGTTAAGGTTGTTGCCAGATCCACGGTTGCAAGTAGGTCTGGTGTCGACGTGTTGGTGGTGGACCTGGAGTTGTCGGGCTTACCTGGCAACTACACTGTTTACCTTGCGACAAGGCCGTATAATGCGGATCACTTCGTTGAGGTTAGCAACGTAATGATTGAACGCGATGGTTGGTTCATGGTAATCAACAACGAGCTAGCCCTCACAACGGATAGGGAGCCCACGCAGTTCGGTTCATACAACGTTGAGGTCGATGCTAGCGAGGACGCGGTATTGGGTAGACTCAATGGTTCCCTGCAGGTCACCGACGAGCTAGGTTGGGCGCATGCGGCCTTGGGCTTTAATGCCGTGATTAATGAGGGCAAGTGGAGATTGAGAATTAAGGCGCCCATAGACCCGCTCAGGAACACGCCCCACAATAGATACTTGGTTAAGTCAATCGCAGATTCGGACATTCAGTCCTCCCTTAGGGATTGGGATACTATTAATGATAGGGAGTTCTCCGTATTAATTGGCGGTAGCGCTATCGGTGATATTGTTCGTCAATCGATAGCCCACCTAACCATGCTTTGGGATGGCGGTAAAATAACACCCGGCCCACTAATCTACCACCTCTTCTGGGTTAGGGATGGTTCGTACATGGCAACAGCACTAACAATGGCTAACCTTCAGGACATGGGTAGGGCTGTGGTTGAGGAGATTTTAAGGAGAGTTGATCCCAGCGGTTACTTTAAGGCTGTGGACTTTGAGGTTAAGGAATACGACGCGAATGGGCAGGTTCTCTGGGCCGTAGGTAAGTACGTACAGTTAACCGGCGATTATGAATTACTGAGGAGGTGGTACCCGGTGATTAGGCGTGGTATTGAGTGGCTTGAGGCAAATAGGGAGTTCGCAGGTGATGAGTCTGTGAGGGGTTTATTACCACCATCGTGGTCGGCCGAGGATACGGGACCCATGGACCACCACTACTGGGATGACATGTGGGCCATAGCTGGGCTTAGGGAGTTGGGTAAGGTGCTTAGGGAAATTGGGCATGAGGATTCCCAGTGGGTTGAGAGGTTACGTGATGAGTATGTGGATGCCCTTATTAACTCAATAAACGTTGTCAGATCGAGGTTAGGCATTGATTACATAGTACCTGCGCCGGAGAGGGTTGCTGACTCGGCAATGACTAGGGTTATTGCCGTGGCATGGCCCACAATGGCGCTACCGCTCGATAATCCACTGGTTAGGCATACGTTGGAGGTTACGGAGCAACTGTACGGCTTTGGTGATGGTGTCGTCAACGTGCATCAATGGGGTACATACGGCAGTTACCTAACGATGAACCTCGCCCACTCCTGGGCATTACTTGGCGATAGGTCTAGGGTTGGCAAGTACATCAATTGGGCCATAAGTCACGTAACGCCAACCTACGGCTGGGCTGAGGGATTATCCATAATCACAGGCGGTGGCGGGCAGGGTGATGCACCGCATGGGTGGGCAGCCGCTGAGTTCGTGATGCTAATTAGGAACCTTGTAGTTAACGATTTCCTCAACACACCAATGCTACTTAGGGGATTACCAACCGACCTATTGAGGAGGAGTGTGATGGCAAGGAACATACCGACCATGTATGGGTTTGTGAAGGAGGTAAACTCCGTCATTAAGGATAATGAGTTAATAATTAATTACGAAGGACCTGGACGCAGGGTTGATAATAAGTACGAGATCATCGTTGATACACCACTAAGACCGTCTAACGTTTCATGCGACGGTTGTGAGTATGAGGTGTTAGGCAATGGCATGGTTAGGGTGCTACATGGCGGCAAGTTCTCATTGAGGATATCTGAAAAGCTAAGGATATGATATTATCGGCATTAATATTATTAACATTATCATTATCTTTTCTCGGAGAAACCCTTATTAGAGCTCTCGCATAGTGCCCGGCGGGTACCTTGGGCTGGTTAGGACGGGATGTCATCACCGTACTGGACTTCAGTAAAGAGGACCTTGAGGTATTATTTTCAGAGACCTTAAACATGGAGAGGTTCGCAAAATCAAAACTAAATATGCTAAATGGTAGGATATTGGCCTTAGCCTTCTTCGAGCCGAGCACGAGGACTAGACTAAGCTTTGAGACCGCAATGCTTAGGCTTGGTGGTTCAGTGATTGGATTCAGTGGAACTGAGGCAACATCGATGGCTAAGGGTGAGAATCTTGCTGACACCATTAGGATGCTTGATTCCTACGCCAACGCAATAGTCATTAGGCATAGTCTCGAAGGTGCCGCCAGGTTTGCGGCCGAGGTTGCCGAGTCTCCCGTCATTAATGCTGGCGATGGCAGTCAAAATCACCCGACCCAGGCTATGCTTGATCTATACACCATGTGGCGTGAGTTCGGTACGATAGATGGTTTATCCATAGGCATCCTGGGCGATCTTAGGTACGCGAGGGTTGTTAATTCCCTAATACAGGCTTTATCCTACTATAAGGTTAAGCTACACCTCATATCCCCTGAACCTCTCAAGCCCAGGCGTGAATTGCTTGAGTTCATGAGTTCAAGAGGTATGGCTCATGACTGGACTGATGATCCCTACAAGGCCATAGGTGATGTCGATGTCCTTTACGTGGTTAGGATACAGAGGGAGAGGTTTCCCGACCCCATGGAGTACGAGAGAGTCAGGGGAGCCTATAGGGTTGATTTGAAATTAATTGAGGGGGCTAGACCTAGCATGATAATAATGCATCCATTGCCCAGGGTTGATGAGGTGGATTTCGTGGTTGATTCAACACATCACGCCAGGTACTTTAAACAAGCAGGTCTTGGCGTGCCACTTAGGATGGCTCTCCTGAAGCTTATCCTGGGTGGTGACCATGAGTAGTAAGAAGGAGTTGATAATTAGTAAGATAAGGAGCGGCGTGGTTATTGACCACATACCCGCGGGTAGGGCGCTGCTGGTGCTTAGGATGCTTGGTATAACGGGGCGTGAGGGGTTCAGGGTGGCTCTCGTAATGAATGTGGAGAGTGGTAAATTGGGTATTAAGGATATTGTTAAGGTTGAGGACAGGGAACTAACTAAGGATGAACTGAACCTGGTAGCCCTCGTTGCCCCAACCGCGACCGTCAACATAATTAGGGATTACGAAGTAGTGAGTAAGTTCAAGGTAGTTGTGCCAGACGTTATTGAGGGATTGATAAAGTGTAAGAATCCAAGGTGCATAACGAATCAGCAGAGGGAGCCGATCAGGAGCAGGTTTAGGGTGGTGTTCAGGGAGCCCCTAAAGCTCGTGTGTGACTACTGCGGTACAATACACGACCTAGGCGATATTGAGAAATCACTGGGTATCACGTGATTGCGCATGAACATCTCAGAATTAGTGCTAAGCCTCTATGGGGTTGGTGCCATAAAGTTTGGGAAGTTCAGACTAACTAGTGGTCTTGAGAGTCCCATATACATAGACCTCAGGGTAGCCATTTCACACCCAAGCATCTATAAACAGTTGGTCAACGCCATGGTTAACCTGCTCAATAATCGTGACGTGGACCTAATAGCTGGCATAGAAACAGCCGGTATTCCCTGGGCATCCATGGTAGCCTACGAGTTGGGTAAGGGCTTGGTGTACGTTAGGAAGGAGACTAAGGAGCATGGAACATCGAGACTTGTTGAGGGCGATCTAAAGCCTGGGGTCAAAATAATCGTTATAGATGATGTGATAACAACAGGCGGTTCCATAGTTAGGGCAATAAGGATCCTTAGGGGGCAAGGAGGCTCGGTAGTCGCGGCTGCTGCATTTGTTGATAGGGAGCAGGGTGGTTTGGAGGTTATTAGGAGGGAGGGGGTTGATGCGGTCGCGTTATTGAGCATCACATCAATACTAAACATACTGTTAAATGCTGGCGCCATAAGTAGGGGTCTGTATGAGGAGGTCATTAATTACTTGGTGAAGACGCGTGTTGCCTAAGTTCATTAATTACCTAAATCATTTACCGCCAGAGCTAACCTACAGCGTGTCGCACGCCATAATTAGGTCGGGTATTACTGGAGCACCGCGTGTTGGCACAGAGTTCCCAACCGAGGTTTATGGTATTAAGTTTAGGAACCCCATAGGCCTTGGGGCTGGTATCGATAAGGATGGGTTGTTAATAAATGGCCTAGTCAGGAGTGATGCTGGTTTCATAACGATAGGCTCGGTAACCCTGAGACCGAGGATTGGGAACCCAAGACCTCGTATGGTTAAGTACCCGGGTTTAAGGGCTATGGTCAATGCAATGGGGCTTCCATCGAGGGGATTTGGCGATTTTATTGGCCGATTAAGTAGGATAATTGATTTGGCGAGGAGGTTTGGGGTTCGGGTCATAATCAGCCTTGCAGGCTTCTCCATAGAGGAGCTCGTGATAATGCTCAATGGACTTAGGGGCTTTGGTATAGACGCAGTTGAAATAAACATTAGTAGCCCAACATACCGTGGCTCTTGGCTTAATGACACTAATTATCTAGATGAACTGCTAAGTGTTATTGGGGATTTCAACAAGCCGTTGTTTGTCAAGATACCCCTTGGTGCAGGAGTTGATTTCTATAGGTGGATTACGGAGAGAGTTGAGAGGTATGGTTATGGATTAACCATTGCCAATACATTACCCATTAAAGAACCATGTATATCTGTTGGTTACGGCGGACTAAGCGGATACCCAATATACCCACTGGTCAAGACTTTGATACGCAGAGTCAGGGCCTGGGGTTTTGAGGGATCGATTATTGGGATAGGCGGTGTTTTCCACGGTTGGCAGGTTGCCGAGTTGCTGAAAAGCGGCGCCAACCTGGTTGGTGTTGTTACCGCCTTTGCATTTGAGGGTCCTATCGTATTCACGAGATTACTGAGGGAGTTTTATGCTTACCTCTCACAAATAACATTATAATATGAAATATATTTTATATTTTGTGATGGGTAAACCTAGACTTATATCTCATTGTAATGTAATAAATAAGTAATTTTTTACATGTTTTTATCTTTTAATGCCTTTATTATGTACTAGTGCTAATTACCGTGACGGATGTTGGGTAAACATCAACCGTGACACTTATTGTACTAGGTGCATTAAAGCAGCCGAGGTAATTGCCAAATAGGGCTGTGGAATTTATGGTCTCGATTAGTGGCGGCTGTCCACCGGGTAGATTCGGGTTTAGTTGAAAGATGTCAGCGGGCACTAGCGTATACGTTGTGTCGGTTGATGGGTTGTTAAAGGTCCATGTCCACTTATCCTGCCCCTCAATTGGATTGCTGAGGTAGTTCCAATTAACCGAGCCCTGAGTTATTGTTTCACCTACAACGACCCCTTCTTTACCAAATAGTCCTATTTCTTCATAACTTATTGTGACTTGATTGCTTGATCCTCCAATTGGTGCTGAGTAGAATAGTACCTGCCCGGGCCATTTGGAGGTATAGCCATTAACTGCCTCAGTGGCTACGCATGGAGTAAATGCTCCACTCAAATGGGTGGGGAACCCTATCACATCATGCTTTACTAGGTTTAGGAAGAAGTAATAATTATTTTTTGCTGTAATGTAGTAGAAAGTATAGTAGAAATCGACGCTAAGAGCTTGCTGGCCCGCCAGGTTACCGTACCAATCGTAGGTATTTGTTGCGTACCAGCCGACATGCCCAATGTAGTTAAAGCCCTGTATATTAATTGATAGTGATGATCCGGATTGCTGGAGTAGTGTCTTAGCTGTGTTTATTGTTAGTGATGGTGCATAGAGTTGTTGTTCGGTTTTGATTATTGCGTTGTTGTAGTCCTTCCAAGCCCTCAACACAGCATACGTAATGTTTGTCGGTGGGGTGTTTACGTAGACTTCCCAGATCGTTGGATACCTCGTTGCGTTGCGTATCGGTATCATCGCTATCTCAAGTGCAACAACGTTTGTGGGTAGTTCTGGCCTTAACTGCTTACCATTACCAGTAGGTATGCCCACGATTAAAGCTGCCTTACTGGTTATGAAGTTGCCCACAACCATGAGTAATGAATTACCTGCGTCGGGCCCTATAGCCATCACGGGTAAGCCTCTCCTCATGGCGTTGATTATTACTCCTCCGTACTCATTACCTAAATTCTCTAACCAATCACTGCTAATTACTAGGATGCTGCACCTGCTAATTGTTTGATTGCTTATGTCTGTGATGATTATGTATGGTACACCGACCTCGCCCAGGCCGGCTGTTAAATTGCTTATGTATGGGTTCGCGGCATAGCCCACTATGCACACGGTTGGTGTTGAGACACCGCTAAGGAGCCCCTCAAGGCTATATGTATTCACTGACTCGTGATGAATCCCAGGCAAGACCCTCGGCACCACGAGTACTGCGGTGATTATTACAGCAACCATCAGGGCGAGTAAGGTGTATTTAGTTCTGGTCATACAAGGTTCTTGTTGCTAGGGGCTTTTTTACCTCGGCTGTTCATTTAAGATACCCGAGCTATGCGTGATTATCACGAATTAGGTTATGTGATGAGTAGGGTCTCAATGTAAGATAGGTTTTAATAATTGTACGATGGCGATTCCCAATGATGAGGCGTAATTACTGGGGTGGTGGTTATTACGGTGTGCCATTTAGACCGTATAGGCATGAGCTTAGGGATATTGCCATCGCGTTGGTGGCCATGACCATAGCCTTCGCGCTTCTGTTTAATACCTTATTTAATATTGGTGGTTTAGTTGCCACATTCATTGCGGTTCTCACGGGATTCCTTGGTCACGAGTTGATGCATAGAGAGGTTGCCAGGAGGTTGGGTTACATAGCCTACTTTAGGGCTTGGTTCGTTGGATTATTGCTGGCCCTTGTCACGGCATTAACGAGATTCTTCATAATAGCTACTCCAGGCGCTACGGTCATTGGCCCAAAGGTTTGGGGTTACCCAACACGTAATGATGAGCTTAAGATTGCGCTGGCAGGGCCTGCCACCAACATAGCCTTTGCCGTAATTTTCCTACCACTCTCGCTGTTGCTGCCTACTCCGTTCTCAAGTTATGTGTCGATTATTTACGCTACGAATGCGTGGCTTGGCTTCTTCAACATGTTACCACTTGCACTACCTGGTATAATGGTTGATGGGTTCAGGATCTTTAGGAACAATGTTAAGGTTTGGATAGCCATGTTCATAGTCTCCGTATTATTGATGATACCCATGTTCATAGTGATGCTCTAGGTAATTCGGTATTTTAGGTAAGGTAATAGGGAATAAATAGTTAGGTGCTTGGCTCTTGTTGTGAAGTTAAATTATGAAGTCATTAATGGGGAGTCCAACATAGCCATTGTAACGCTTTGGAGCAGTGTTGGGCAGGTTAAGAAATTGTTGGGTGATGCGTTGAACATGGTTGGTGTCATT
>Ga0081474_119992_pt1 | contig 12391 bp, 17 predicted proteins | sample OneHunmetagenome_2_FD_70978 | JGI IMG/M metagenome (GOLD analysis project Ga0081474, IMG submission 70978) | Ferrous microbial mat communities from One Hundred Spring Plain, Yellowstone National Park, USA v2 (version 2) | ecosystem: Environmental > Aquatic > Non-marine Saline and Alkaline >... | reverse complement strand
ATTTAATGAATCAATAAAACATGTTACAAATTTAATAAAAAATAATCATTAATAAGTCTTTTGCTTTGATGAAATGTTAAGAAGTGTGATATCCTGAAATTATTTCCTTTTCATATTCCTTGTTTTTCATTCTAAAACCTCTCCTCCCATCTCTTGGTTTGAGGAGGCATGGTGGGGCAATGATTCAGGATGCTTCCGCTCTTGAGAGCGGGGGTAGCTCACTCCTGAAACTCAAGAAACATAAATCGAGTAGTACTGGTACCATACGTCGTAGGGTGTTACGTTTGTAGCGTCCACTTTGAGAACATCGTATATTGGTATGTTTGGTTCAGGATTGAATGCCACATTCCACGCATACATGGTTGTTCTACTGTCAAGGATGGGGAAGCGATTGACAATAAGAGGAACCTTAAACTGGTGCTTAAAATTATAGTTAACCAGATCTGAGTAGAAGAACTCTAGGGGTTTCTGGTTGTTCTTGAAATACATTGATATCTTCAGGTCTTTCCCTAGGAAGAGACCAGCCATGAAATACACGTCCTGACCCTGCTTGTAGTCCAGTACGGTTGTTCTGGCACCTGGCTGAAGCACAGTCAGAGATACCTGATAAACAGTGTACTCCTTCCCTTGAGGTGGCTGTGGGGTTCCAACCTGATATGACTTCAGTATCTCCCTTCCCCTGACGTTCTCTACAATATTCTCTATTAGGGACACATACCTTTATATGCACACAAGTTAAAAAACCCTTCCTTTCGAGGAAAACCTTTTTAAACGCATGTATGTTTATGTATCTATGGAAGAGATGTCAGAAGAAACGTGCATGTGTCCTTACTGTAAAAATGTGGTCGACCACTTCATAAGGAATGGTAATTTCTGGTATAAGTGTCCCAAATGTAATAAGTCGATAAGGTCATCCATGCTTCCCGATAACTGTAAAGCAAACGCCGTAGATGGAGAGGAACCCAAACAGGAAGTCATAGAAGAACAGAAAATAGAAGAAGACGTGGAAGATATAGTTAAGAAGAGACGGGAAGAAACCAGGGAAGAACTACCAATTGATATAGGTTCACCAAGACAGCCATGGCAGATTCTCAAGCAAGTTTTAACGGCGTGGCAACTACCCTCTAAACTGATTGACTTCCTTGTTGCCAGAAGCAAGTCGTCAGGTGTTGCGCTTCACCCGAGTGAACTCATGGATTTACTCACAACCTCTTATAACTCCCCACTTCAGAAAAACGAAAAGGCAGCCAATCTGATTGTTCAGGACTATATACGAGCACTGGAAGAAGAGAAAAACAAGGCACGCATCCAGGCGAATTATAACTGGTATTCATACGATTATTCGCCACCAACCGACTATGGATATTATCAGCCGAGGATGCACAGAGAGGAAGGTGCACCATATCCACAGTATCCAGGTCGTCCACCGATGTATCCCCCTCAACCCCCACCTTATGATATAAGGTTGATGATTGAGGACATGGAAAGAAGACACAGGGAAGAAATGGAGAAGCTCAGACGGGAGTATGAAGAAAAAGAAGAAAAGAGGAGAGAAGAAGAGAGACTAAGAAAACTAGAAGAATCAGTAGCACAGACAAAGGACTTCCTCTTGGAACAGCTCAACCTTGCAATGGAGCAGATAAAAAACGAGTTGAAGGAAAGATCATCATCACCCGAGAAGGATATGATAATGATGAAACTTGAAGAAATGGAGAAAAAGGTAACAATGCTCCAGAATCAGCTCTCGGAAAAAGAAAAGGAAGAGCTGAAGAATGAAATAGCATCCCTGAGACAGCTGGTTTCAAGACCACAGGTCGAAGGTTTGAGTGATGAAGCAACAGTGATATCGGAAGCAATAAGGGGTTTCACAGATGTGATAAAGACGAAGGAACCCCTGAGGTATGTTGCCGAAATAGCAAAGAACAGAGGTCCTCCATCTCCACCCAACCCATCAAAGAACTTATCTCAGTATATTCCTGAAGAATTCAAGGAGTAGATAAAGTTGAAAGTTGTCCTGAGTGTGGCGACGAAGGGGGGTACTGGGAAGTCGATCGTTGCAATAAACCTTGCAAAGGCGCTCTCCAAGAAGGGTAAAACCGCTCTTGTAGACACGGATTTCGAGTCCTCGAACATCGGGACACTGTTGAATTTGAGTGAGAACAGCAAGATAGACTATGAAACGAAGGTGATAAAACCAGTCGTGTGGAATGGTATAAATGTGTTCTCCCTTTCCCTCATAACATACAGGGATCAGGCTACATATCTTATAGGTACCGACATCCAGTATCTACTTAAAGATTATCTGGAGAGCCTTGAAAACCTGGGTAACATGGATTACATCGTCATAGACACACCGGGTGGTGCAGGGGATGTTTTGAAGATGATAGCCAGCAATTTTAAGGAACAGATGGCTGGCGCAGTGATTGTGCTTCACCCTGTAACAGCCGAGGTAGACCTTTCGAGAACTGTGAAGGTTATGGAATATGCGGAAATCCCCATCCTGTGCGTGATACAGAATTTTGCTTACCTCGATGGGAACAGGATGTATGGTTCAAGGGATTTATCGGAGTATGTTAAACAAAAGGGAATAGAGAAATACTATGAACTACCGCTTGACCCAATGATGCCACAGAAAATCATGGAGTCCAATCCCCTGTTCAATGATATGAGTGTGTTTGAAGCGATAGCGGAACAGGTTGAACATGCAAAGACTGGGACTTCGATTATCAGCAGGATAAAGAAGAACGTCAAGGAAGGGTTGATAGAATCTCTCCTTCCAATACTTGTCGAACTTGTGCGCTACGTGAACAGTGAGGTGGACATTGAAGCGATAAAACAGCAATATGGTTTCGTGGAGCACGCAATATTCAAGGTGGTGCTGATGGATTACGATTTCAAGGAAGAACTGGGTGAAGTGTATTTGAGAGCGAAAGATAAACTATACTTCCTCAAGCAGCCACCTGAGACGGTTCATTACGAACTTATTGTTACCCCTCAGTCCCTGGCATGGGTGATACTTGGGTATAAAAAGAATGATAAGGGTGTTCGTGTTCCAATAAGCATAACAGATGCCGTGTTCATGGGTAAAGTGAAGGTTAGAGGTTATGGTTCCCTCATAAAGATAATACAGCTATACCAGAGTGTGTTCGCCAATGCGGAAGTTATGGATAGGATAAGGTCTAAATATTCTTCTCTTCTGGATGTGTTTGCATAATGTTCAGAGACGCAGATAGAAAATTTAATGAAATAGCGGAACAACTCAGATTAGCGAATATGCGCCTCGAAAGAATACTCGAGGAGCTTGAAAAAATAAGGAGGGAGCTTGAAAATGCTAATAAGAGACATTCATCTCAGTAAACCCATAATTGATCTGGATACGAGGATAAAAGGGTACAGAGTCAGTCAGAACATCAGTGTCACTTGGAGCTGGTATGATGAAAATCAGGGTATCATTGAGTGGACATTTCACAACCTAGGAAAACAGACTGAGTCCGTCATCCTTCTCAGGAATGGATACTACTTTGGTGGCGCTTTCTGGCCTGTCTATTTGGCTAACAGTCCACCTCTCTGTTCAACCTGTACTGGTCAGAATGGGTTTGGAACACACCTCTTAACACAGAGTGAACTGGTAAATGGTCAACCACCTTCATTAGTAGATAATGGAGTTGAAAACAACGCTCCCCCGATGGCTCCCGTCTACTTTGAGAATGGTTCAACCTCAATTTTCGGGAAGGGATGGCAGGTGGTTTTCATATTCACACTGGAGCCGGGGAAGACGTGGAGTATGCTTGAAGGTGGGTTTTCATCAGTTATGCCTCCACAACCACAGGGTGTCTTCACCGTTAATGTTGGGTATACTGGAACAATGTGTCTGGGATATGACCCACAGAGGGTGAAGGACTGGGATGCACAGACAGGAACAAACCTGCAGGGGTACACACCTAATCCTCAGAGCTTCAGTGGACTTGTGACATTCACACCAGAACCAGATGCACCATACGATGTTCTCCCATTTGAGGATAATATCAGCAAAGGAGAATGCACACAACCTAATCCACAACCCTCACCCCAACCTTCTCCAAGTCCAACGCAGTGCATCGATGATATACTCAATGCGATAAAGGAGTATCAGGTGAACCCACAGCAAGCTGTAACAGACTTAATCAACGGGATAGAGTGCATCCTTAACACACTGAATATGACCCCAGCATCACTCATACAAGAGATGCTCAGAAGGAACCTCGTATCCACAGAGGAGGTTCTGGATATGATTATTAAGTGGGATGTTGATAAGGTTAGGGAGGTGGTTAAAGCATGGCTCCATCTGTAAACGAGAACAAACAGAGGATGTCGGATGAAATAAACGCAATACTCAAAACAAAGATACACTGGGAGAAGCTTTCAATGGAAGACCTGGGTTCCATTTATACCTTGATAACAACTGGGTCGATATGCTACCTGATATGTCCAAACCAGCAGAGGTTGAGTGATGTGCTACAACGTTCTCTGCGAGGAGAAGGGCCGGTTATAACAATGCTGAGACGCCTAATGAATGGTGGAGAGGTGTGAACATACCAAAGAGCCACATGTCCCGCATCCGCCCCTTTAACGAGCAATTCAGGTATCTAACTGATGGGCAATTAAAACAAATGATTACAGCAACCAGAATAACGAACCCCACCTTGCACAGGTTTTTTCAGTGGATCACAGTCACCCAGGATTATTGTAAGCCAGGTGTTAAACACAGCGAGTTCTGGGGTGTGCTGGTTGGTGAAGTGCGGGCGATCCTTATGGAAGAGAGGAGGACTGAGTGCTTACTGGAAGAGCAACTGGTGCTGGTTCCATTGACAGATGTCGTAATAGTCTACCACCATGGGCAGGGTGGGACCCAGAACTTCAACATACTGTATATCTTCACCACCACCAAACTGTGGCGGACAGTGAGACTTGGTGAGTCAGCTACCCCTTAGCCAATTAAGGATAACTTTATTTACGAGTTCGTGTATTAGTGTTTATGCCTTTACGTGATAGGTTGGTCTATCAGGACAGGATACAGAATCTGAGGAATGCGATTGATGAACTCATTGAAGTCGGTCTGGTTCCAGCGATAATAGACGCGCTCTACGGGTTCGGTGAAAACAACAGGAAGCTTTTGATGGGTAATAGGGCAAGAGTTCCAAAGGGAAGCTTTGAATACCCACAACCCGCCCCAACAGCGAGAAGGAGAATGTTTGGTTCAGAAGGATGGTGAAGTGAGTGAGCTACCTGCAGAGACTTAAAAGCAGAATCATGGGTTCGGCCACCCCAACCTTAGGAGGATACCAGGGTAACTTCCTTTCAAGGTTCCCCGCACTTAACAACAAAATAAACACCATAAGGTCGGAAGGCGGGGTCCTGGGTGCGATAAAGAACAGGAACCTGGTTGACTTTTCGGTTATACTTGCAGCCAAAAAGAGATTGTTCGCACCCCTACCATCGACTGCTACGACGACTGGTACCACTACGGCTGCTGCTGTACCCACCATGGTTTCTAGACCAATTGGTGGTGTATTCCATTCAGGGTCCGTATCACAGAGCGCTTATGTCTCAACCACCCCAAGTGGATTGAAGGTTAGACTATTAACGGGCGAGTGATTTTTGAGTTGTTCAGTGTGCGCTGCCCAGACAAAGAGAGAGCGTATTCTACCTCTCATCCTGTGTAGGATAAGTCAGCGCTTCCCTCGTACAGCTCATCTTCTGGGTCACTTCTGCGCTACAACTACTACGACTACACCCCCAACAACTACGATGGGATGTACATCGGATTCACAGTGTCCTTCAGGGTATGTATGTCAGAATGGTCAGTGTGTTCCCAAACAGGTAACAGGAACAGCGAGTATATCTCTTACCGCTTCCGCAACACAGGTTGATGTGGGACAGAGTGTTACTTTCACCGCCACATATCTTGACCCAAGTGGTAACCCCATACCCAATGCTACACTGTATCTCTTCGTTAATAACACGGAGGTTTCAACAGCGACAACCAATTCATCTGGTGTAGCGTCCTGGAGCACCACGTTTAATCAACCTGGAACCTATCAGGTTGATGTGGCGGATAATCCGAATAACACTTAGGATAGAAGCTGTCTTAAAAGCGCTCCAAATCTTCTTGGGATGTTGTTTTTACAGTTTTCACACATCCACTTCTTACACACGGGGCAGTAGTATACCAGTTTGAACTGCCCACACACGGCGCACACACCCATCATTTTACTCTCCACTTTCATCCCCCTCTGGATACCAGAAAGTCCAATGATATAAGGTTTCGGGTTTAACTTTCATCTGTTTGGCAGTCTTGAGGAGCAGGGGTGTAATCGCGGATGAGGGTGTTACAACGAAACCCCTATGTCTCGTGTATTCGATACCCAGCATACCCAGTGCCATAATGAAGCGTGTCATATCGGCACTGGGGAGATTGGGGTGAGATGAAATGAACTCTGATACCGCCACAGCAAGCGGTTTCTCAGTTTCAGGTGTGGTCTCGAACCCTTTGAACTGGACAAGGGATGGAGATGGAGGTTCAACCAAAAGTGAAGATATGGCGAGTTCCAGGTCTTCGAGAACTCTATAATTGTAAGGTGAGAAACTCACTCCTTTCCTGTTGGCAAGCAGATATCCTTCACCACCCTTCTTTGTGTATGCGTGAAGGGAACCATTAAAGGAAACAACCAAATCCATGAATATATCATCTCACCTTCCCTTTTCAAGTTTTCGGAACACTCAAAAGAAAACAATGTAAGAGAAGAGGTTTCCTTCACCCTTCTCATTGCGCGGAACCCATAACCACTTTGATGAGTCTTTCGACTCACTCATCGTCACAGTGATGAGGTTGAGCCACTTACCGTTGTAGGAACGGTTCCCATTAAGTTTATACAGATTATAACTAAAAGTTATACGTGGATAGGGAAGAGGGTGACGGGAAACAAAACTATTCATCATAGGAATAATTGGTGCCCTTCCATCTCCCAGTTTGGTGTAGGACTCATACACAAGCTGCAGGAAGTGGTGTGGTTGTATTACGTTTGTTTTGAGTGTGTTCACTCCACTTATCACAGCATCATACACAGTCTTCGTGTCGAAGGGTAAACGGCGCTTCCAGACTTCGTAGCCACCATAGGACACATCGACACCACGCTCTTTCAACTCAATCATGAACATGTAGACCCTGAAGATGTAGGGTGGGGCTACGGGCACAAGCTGTAAGCCATCCCTTTCAAGCATGCTGTTCAATGCGAAGGGATCAAAAACCATAGACTGACACACTCATCAAATTTTTCGTGTGGTTGAAGGGACATATCACCAGGGCCTCTTCCAGAGTGGTATGCGGTTGACTGGGTAGTATCCATAGGATCGTAGACATCGTCTGAACATGCTCTACTCACCTCCGAGTTCGTTCACCACTGAGGCGAATGGATTGGCAAGCCTCATTTTTTCCCATTCAACCATTGACTTATACATATTGTTGATCACATCTCTAATGCTTGACAACGGCTTAAATCCCTTTTTATTGAAGAATATTTCCCAATAATCACCAATCCAGTTGAACATCACGACACACATGTTTTGCGAATTCTCACGGCCTTTCACAAGACGATCATACATGAAGAGGTACTGTCTGTATATGGTATCAACGCTTCCCACATCTGATGTATCTGCGTCGAGCGACATGGATGAAATCCAGACATCGTCACGCACCTTTTCTATAACTATCATTGTTGTATAGCTGGATAACCTCTGCGCTATTGACATGGATGCCTGCAAAGGATTAACATTCATGTCTTCCTGTATGATCCTGAAAATAACTTCCTCATACGTAGGGTCGTATATCCCCTTGTGGGCAGCCCAGTAGCCAGATAGCTTCCTCTTTAAAATATCTCTCTTTTTGCTATCCAGCGAGTATATTGCTGATGCCACCCTGGATAGGGAGCGCTCAAAAGTTTCAGATATGTCTCCACCCCCAAGTGCGTGCGCTATCTCGTGAGCTACAACTTCAACCGCATGTGTTGGATCTGTCAGCACATCCCGACTTATGGCTATCTCCTTCCCTTTATGGACGCCGAGAGCATCCTGCAGTTTTTCAACAGGATACACATCCATGTTTGTTGAGTCGAGATATAATGCTTCCATTATGAAGTAAGATAAAGCCATCACCTCTTCCATGATCGACCTCTCTTTCATGGTGAGTTGATTCAGGGGTACCCTTTCCTTCATATTCTGTTCGAGCACATCTCCCTTTGCCTTGAGGAAGGCTCTATCCGATGTGCTTTCAGGTAAAAGGGTCGCTATATACTGGTTAACCAGTACTATGTTTTTTGCACCATGATATCTGAGCTTATCAATAATAGAAGCGTTCTGAGTCCAGATCATATCGAGTTTGGTCATATATGTCGCAATGGCTGCTTTTGCGACATCATTAGGGTTGTAGGTGAGATAAAGTTCAAAGAGGTCTCCATATGAAAGGTCATAAGGATGACCTTCGTATTTTGCGTATTCGAGCAGGTCATCAAAAAATTTGTATGCAACTGTTTCATGGGATAGGGAGAGGGATATCACTTTTTTGAGCTCATACACCGACTGGACACTGTTCCTATCGGGTGTCAGCTTGATGTAGGGTACATCGTAGCTGTAAAGTGAGTTGTTGGATGTTATGTTCACTATGTCATTCACCAATATCTGGGATGAGTAGAGCTTCCCCATTGCATCAATGCTTGGTTTACGGTAGATGTAGAAGGGTCTCTTCTGCGCACAGGAACCGCCGAAAATTGTATCATCCATGCGAAACGCTTTAATCACAGGCATCCTGCTCGGGTTGATAATCGCATCCTGAGGAGGTTTCACAGCTGAATTGTAAATCAGCACTACGTTCCTGTCGTAGGTTCTTGAAAGACCGAGCAGGAAGTAGATGTTGTTGTTTAGCACAATTGCTTTAAATGCGTAGTATTTTGAAAATATGTATGGAGTTGCATATGTGGATGCAAACCAAGCCATACCAAGCTTTAAACCTTCACCGAAGCGACCACGCGCCCAGCAGGGTTTCTCGCTCACACCCAGGATCATGGCGTTATAGAGTATCTCTCCATGTGGGTTCTCTATTATGATGATGGGTTTTCCATCGGGTGCCATTCCATATTGAAGATTGACGTTTAGGTCAAACCTTCCCTCTGGCACATCTTCAGCGTCAAGCGCGTTCTGTATGAACTCACGAAGCGCCATCCAACCATCCCACCGCCTGTTTGCAACATAGCTCACGCTCATACCAGAAAACTGGATGAGATCCCACTGCTTTACATAATTCTGAACGAACTTCGGGTCTTCTGTTATGGCTCTTCCTATGTCGGTGTTCTTATCTATCACCTGAAAGACAGTTCCCCTGTCAGATGAAGGTATGTGATAAAGGTCGAAGATTTCCGTGGCGCCACTCGACTGACTTGGTTTCACGAATTTTTGCATAAACACTCTAAGGAAGCGGAGAAAATAAAAATTTCGTAAAATTAACATTCCACCATACACCACCGTGTTTGTATGAAGCTGTCCCCAAAGCACAAATTCATCCTAGCGAAACTGATTGAGGTTCAGGATGAAATAGCAAAGGAGTACCAGTCGTATAATCTGAATCCCGATAGCGTGGTGTGGTCGCTCACGGAAGCGGGGGTATCATGGCACGATGTAAAAGACCTGGTTTATGCTGGAATAGTGCAGAAGGTAGGAAGGAAAAACTACAGGCTTAAGAGCCTGAAGGATGCAAAGAAACTGCTTGAAAAAGACGATAATGAAGTTGAAGACACGATTCCTGATGACCTGTTCAACATAATTGAGGGCTATGATGATATAAAGAGGGTTATAATGATGAGTCTGAAGGCGGATAAACCAATACACATACTCCTTGTAGGTCCACCTGGAACTGCGAAAACTCTCTTCCTGCTGGAGCTTCAGAGATTGAAAGGCGCTTACTTTGTAACAGCTGGGAGCTCGACAAAGGTGGGTCTCAGGGATGTGCTCTTCTATGAGCTTCCGAGATACCTGATAATAGATGAACTGGAGAAGATAGAGAATGTGAATGATCTGTCTGTGCTCCTCACGTGGATGGAGTCGGGAAGGGTTATAGTGGCTACACACAACATGTATGATGAGAGAAGTGGTAAAGGGTGGGTTTTCGCTGCATGCAACTCAGATTACAGGCTACCACCAGAGTTGAAGGATAGGTTTGAGATATTCACGCTTAAGCCGTATGATGAAGAGACCTACAGACGTGTGGTTGTTTCGTATCTAACAACAAGAGAGAAGAAGGATAAGGAACTGGCGGAGTATATAGCTGACAGGCTTTCACGGAACACAAAATCTGTGAGGGAAGCAATCAGAATTGCAAGAATGTCAAAAACAAAAGAAGATGTGGACTTCCTGCTGAGTGTGATAAATAAGTATTCTAGATAAAGAAGAGAGAGAATATGACCATGAGAGGGATTCCCATGTATGCCATGAACCAGCCCAAATTGTTCTCCATAACTCTGTATCTTTTGTTCACCAGGTAGATTGTTACTAGAGGGTATGGAAGTGTAATGAAGATTTCAGGGGGAAGGTGTGCAAAGAAGGCATATATGTATGATGAAATCGAAATAAGAGCCATCACCACCTGAGTCTTCTGTTTACCTATCATCACGGGAAGTGTCTGGATACCGTATTTCTTATCTCCCTGAACATCGCTGAAATCCTTTGTGGATTGCAGTGCTGTGGCCCATATGAACATGAAGATGGAGAGAGTTAGGAAGTTGTGGTGGGTTATTATGCCGAGGAGGTATGTTGTGAAAAAGCCTTTTGCAAGTCCTTCCACGATTATGTTTGCTGGGAAGATCCTCTTGAAATAAAAGGGTTTAACTGTGAAGGATGCGGCAAGGAAGGCGAAAACAATCAAGTAAGGAAAGAGAGAAAAATTCAAAGTTATACCGATGAGCGTGGCTATGAAGAGATATGAAAACCCGACAATTGTGCCTGTTTTCGGGGGTATCCTACCTGATGGAGTGGGGCGGTATCCCTTGTTGTTTTCTATATCTATCAGCGCTTCATAAGGGGATGAAAGGTTGATTGTCTGCGCTCCAGCCTGCATGAAACCTAGAGTAAGAGCGAATGCAAATGCTGTTGCAAGACTAGAGCCGAGGATGAGAGGGGTAAAGAAGCCGAAGATCAGTGCGGGGACGACAGCCATAGGACGCATCTGGTCAATGTAAGAGCGGAAGGGTTGTGGTATGAGTCCGGTTTCCTCACTTGTAATATACCACTTTATCTTCTTCTTTTTCTGCGTTACCACGAAATATGTAGAAAAGAGAAACACATAAACTTTTTTATTTCAGAAGGAGAAGAGGAAATATGTGTTCTAGATGTGATACGAAGCTTGTTGAGGAGTGTGGGTGCACCTGCAAAAAAGTTATTTATGTGTGGAGAAGAAAATGGCAGGGGAAGAAAATTGATTTGTATTATTGCTTCAACTGTTCCCATGTGGTGATCACATTTGAAGGTGATTAACTTCATCTTGGGTTTAATCATAAGTGTTGTATCGGCTTACTTCGCGTATCACTTCTTCTCGGCAATGTACACTTCCACCCTAAATGTGGCAAACTGCTTCTCATACGATTGTTTGGATACTGCCTTCCAAGCGTTGATAGATGCTATTATTGGAGGCGCGTGTATTGCATACTTCCTTGTAGGCGTTGGGGTGATGCTGAGTTGAAAAATATCACGATACTTTTAGATTTCAGTCTGAAGGACTTGGCGAAAGGCAGATATTCAGAGGATGATGAGTTCCTGAGGAGAGTTAAAGGGGGCGATGAGTATGATTTGTAAGAACTGCGGACATAATATCGTACAGTATCTCTATTCCGTGATGGCTAATGCGGATGGTTCGACGACTGGTAATAAACAGTTATATGTGTATTATCATATGTCTGGGTTTATTAAATACGGTAAAAGCTACTGTTGGGAGAGAGTGGGACCCGTTACAGGTGAAGTAAAGGGGTGGCTGGATCCGACGGAATGGTGTCTGTGCGATAACCCTGAACCACCAGAGGTAGAGAAATATGAGTTTACCAGCACCACTCAGTAGTCCAAATCTCTTCATAGGTCTAGTCATCTTTGTAGTGGCATCCATACTGCTTTATTTAGGAAAGATACCTCTTTCTGCGTGGACTACCATTGTAGGAGTGCTTCTCGGCTACTACTTCGGGTATCAGCACGGTGTGTCCGTGAGTAAGGGTGGATAGGAATGAGTGAAAACAACGTTCCTGTTAGCGTCATGCAAATACAAATTAATTTTAAAATCATACCGTTTGGGCATGCTTCTATCGAAGTAAAATATCATATA
>Ga0081474_117564_pt1 | contig 12406 bp, 9 predicted proteins | sample OneHunmetagenome_2_FD_70978 | JGI IMG/M metagenome (GOLD analysis project Ga0081474, IMG submission 70978) | Ferrous microbial mat communities from One Hundred Spring Plain, Yellowstone National Park, USA v2 (version 2) | ecosystem: Environmental > Aquatic > Non-marine Saline and Alkaline >... | reverse complement strand
GGGAGCCCGCTCGGGGTCAGGGTGAGGGGCGTCTCGGACCCCCGGGAGAGGGAGTACGCCAGGGGCTCCGAGGTCAGGCCCCTCACGTACTTCACCGTGACGGGCGAGGGGGGAGGGGGGAGGCTGCGCGTCGTGGCCTGGGGCAGGGCCGCGGGGTCCATGCCGGGGGTGGGCCGGGGCGCGGTGGTGCGCCTGATATGCTTCAGGGCCCGCAGGGGGAGGGACGGGTCGGTGGAGCTCCACGGCGACGAGGGCTCCTCGATAGAGGTGATATCGGGCGCCCCCTCCAGGGCGCGCGCGGAGGAGGTCCTCCTCGTCTCATCGGACCGCGTGCCGGGGGACGGGCCGAGGGCGGAGGCCGCCCTGCTCTCGGGGGACGAGCTCGTGAGGGTCGTGGCCACCGGCGAGGCGGCGGAGGCCCTGGCGGGGGTCCCCCCGGGCTCCATAGTCAGGGTGCGCTCGACGAGGATCTCCTCGAGGGGGGACCTGGAGGTCCTGGGGAGGAGGCCGGACCTCCTGGAGCAGCTGACGGTCGCCGCGAGGGACCTCGGCGCCTACGGCCGCAGGATCTGCGTGTTCGAGGGGGTCGTCCTCTCGAGGGCCACGGAGAGGGAGGTGACCAGCAGGACCGGGGAGAGCCTGCGCAGGGCGTCGCTGATGATCGGGGACCACACCGGGGAGGTGGAGCTGGTGGCGTGGAGGGGGGCCGCGGACAAGCTCTCCGGGCTGGAGGTGGGGGAGAGGGTCCGCATCTACGGCGCGCTGGTCGTGAGGCGCGAGGGGAGGCCGCCATCGCTGGAGGTCCGGGGGTTCACGCGCATAGAGGGGGCGCGGAGGCCCCCGCCGGGCCAAAAAGCTTAGATATTGAGGGCCCCCTCGCGGGGGGCGCCGGGGTAGCTCAGCCGGTCAGAGCGCCAGGCTCCTCCGGGGGCGCGACTCATAATCTGGAGGCCGTGGGTTCGAACCCCACCCCCGGCACGCGCCCTAGAGCGCGTCCCTGCCCCTCTCGCCAGTCCTTATGCGGTACGCGTCCTCGACGGGGATCACGAATATCTTGCCGTCCCCGACCTCGCCGGTGTACGCGGCGCGCGATATTATGTTGATGACCCTCTCCACGTCCCCATCGTCCACGACGAGCTCTATCTTCACCTTGGGTATCAGGTCGACGCGGAACTCCCTCACGCCCCTCCACTGCAGCCTCACCCCGCCCTGCCTCCCCCTGCCGCGGACGCGGTAGGCGGTCAGCCCCGTGAACCCCTCGGCCTCCAGCGCGCCCTTGACGGCGTCGAACTTCTCGAGGCGGACCACGGCCTCTATCTTCTTCACCGTCCCACCCCCTATATCTCCGGGTAGGCGGTCTCCCCGTGCTCGGAGAGGTCCAGGCCTATCGCCTCCTCGTGCCTCTTCACCGTGAAGCCCATCGCCAGGTCCATCAGCTTGAAGAGCGCCAGGGAGGCCGCGAACACGTAGGCGCCGACCGCGGCCACCCCCACGAGCTGCACCAGGAACTGGCGGACGCCGCCGTACAGGAGGCCCGCCGCCCCCACGTCCGCGAAGATGCCGGTGGCGATCACGCCCCACATGCCGCCCACGCCGTGTATGGCCCAGACGTCGAGGGAGTCGTCCAGGCGCATCCTGACCCTCAGGAGCGCGGCCCCGTAGGTGACGAGGCCGGCGGACGCGCCTATGGCGATCGCGGACATGGGGTCCACGTACCCGGCCGCCGGGGTTATGGCGGCGAGGCCGGCAACGAGTCCGGCCATCGTGCCCAGCACGCTCGACTTCCCCCTCACGGCCCAGGTCACGATCATCCACGTGAGGCCGGCAGCGGCCGGGGCCAGGAACGTGTTGACGAACGCGAGGGAGGCGAGCCCGCCCGCCGCCAGCGCGCTCCCCGCGTTGAACCCGAACCACCCGAACCAGAGGAGCGCCGCGCCCAGGGCCACGAACGGCACGTTCTCGGGCTCTATCACGGACCCGTCGAAGTCGTACCTGGGGCGGAGCACGAGCGCGGAGGCGAGCGCCGCCGTCCCGGCCGTCGTGTGGATCACGATGCCGCCCGCGAAGTCCAGGACCCCCAGCGAGCGCAGCCAGCCCCCGTATCCCCAGACCCAGTGGGCCACGGGGTCGTAGACGAGCAGCGACCAGAGGGCTATGAAGAGGAGGAGCGGCCCGAACCTGGCCCTCTCCGCGAACGCCCCTATTATCAGGGCCGGGGTGATGACCGCGAACATCGCCTGGAAGGCCATCTGCGCGAGCTGGGGCACGCCCGGCGCGTAGGCGGCGTACGGGGAGAACCAGACCCCGCGCAGGCCGAGCCACTGGAGCCCCCCTATGAGCGGGTTCCCGGGGGCGAAGGCGAGCGTGTACCCTATGAGCGCCCAGAGGACCCCCACCACCATTATGGAGCTGAAGCTCTGCATGATCACGGAGAGGACGTTCTTCTGCCTGACCATGCCGCCGTAGAAGAACGCCACGCCCGGGGTCATCAGGAGGACGAGCGCGGCTGATGCGAGGACCCACGCCGTGTCGCCCGCGGACATCCCGGCGCCCCATCTGAATCATCTATATAAGTATTTCCCGCCAGAGCGTGAACGAATGATCGATAGAACACGGTTTTGATGGATGATCGTCCAGCGGAGGGCCGGAAGCGGGGCGGCCCGCGGGCCGCCCCGGAGGGCGATTCCCCACCGCGCCTTTTATAATGAGCGGGGGCTCACCCGCCGCGCGTGAGGGCCTACACCTTCGGAATCTACCCGAGGCCGCTGAGGCTCATAGCGGCCACCAGGAGGGACCCGGAGGGCTCCAGGGAGCTCGCGCGCAGCGAGTCCAGGAGGATCATAGGCCTCCAGGAGAGGGCGGGGCTCCCCCTCCTCTCCGACCCCCTCCTGGAGTGGGACGACATGCTGCGCTGGTTCGCGCTGGAGTGGAGGGGGGTCAGGGCGGACGGGATCCTCAGGTACTTCGAGCACAACGCCTTCTACCGCGTCCCGGTGGTGGAGGGCGAGCTGGGGACCGACGGGGGAGTCCTGAGGCGCCACCTGGTCATAGGGGCCAGGGGCAGGGCGGTGCTGGAGGTCCCGGAGCCCCTCACGTTCGCGCTCATGTCGAGGGACTCGCACTACGGGTCCCTGGAGGCCCTGACCTCGGCGATCGCCAGGGCGCTGAACGAGGAGCTCTGCTCGGCCGAGGGGGAGATCGGGCCCGCGCTCATAGCGGTGAAGGGGCCGGCGCTCGTCCACGGGGAGGCGCGGGGGAGGCTGGACCTCGCGGCCAGGGCCTCGTTCGAGCTCCTGGACTCCTGCAGGGCCCCGGCGCTCCTCCACCTCTACTTCAAGAGCCCCCTCGGGGCCTACAGGGAGCTCTCGGGGATGAGGAGCGCCTACGCCGGGTTCGCGCTGGACGCCACCTGGGACGACCGCGGGAGGCTCGCGGAGGGGCTCAGGGGATATAAGATGAGCGAGCTGGCCCTCGGGCTCGTGGACGCGCAGAACACGAGGGTGGAGGGGGTCGAGGAGCTCGCGGGGGCGGCGGAGGCCCTGGGGAGGGCGGCGGGGGTCGAGGCCATGGTGACCGTGAGCTCGGACCTGGAGTTCCTGCCCTACTCGTTCGCCATGAGGAAGGTCAGGGTCCTGGGGAGGCTGGCGAGGCATGCCTGAGGGGAAGCTCCTGCCCACGAAGGAGATAGGGAGCCTGAGGAAGCCGGCGTGGCTCCTCGCCTTCCTGAGGAGCGGGGCGCCCCAGGAGGAGAAGGAGCTCGCGAGGGACGAGGCCGCCCTGGCCAACATAAAGATGCTGGAGGGAGTGGGCCTCGACTACGTCTACGACGGCGAGGTCCGGAGGATCGAGATGTACGAGTACCCGGTCAGGTACATAGAGGGGTTCGAGTTCGCGGGCCTGGTGCGCTCCTTCGACAACAAGTACTACAGGAAGGCGAGGGTCGTGGGGCCCGTGAGGCTGAGGGAGAACTACCACCTGAGGGAGTTCGAGTTCGTCAGGAGGTGGGCCTCGAGGACCCCGAAGATACCGGTCACGGGGCCCTACACGATAGCGGACTGGTCCTACGACGAATATTACAGGGACAAGGGGGAGCTGGCGGTCGAGCTGGCGAGGAACGTCATAAGGCCGCTCCTCCAGGGGCTCGTGGAGGCGGGGGCCAGGGTGATACAGATAGACGAGCCGGCCGCGACGACCCACCCGGACGAGGTCCCAATGTTCGTGGAGGCGTTCAACGAGTCGGTGAGGGGGCTCGACGCTGAGATACACGTGCACATCTGCTACAGCGGGGACAACTACAGGTCCCTCTACCCGCACGCCCTGGAGCTGAGGGCCTCGCACTACGCGCTGGAGTTCGCGAACAGGGACACGTGGGAGCTGGGGGCGGACGACGAGCACAGGGTCGGCTACGACTTCCTGAGGCTGATGCGCGAGCACGGCGACCCGCGCACGCTGGGGCTGGGGGTCGTGGACGTCCACACGGACAGGATGGAGCCGCCGGAGCTCGTGCGCGACCGCATACTGTACGCGGCGAGGGTGCTGGGGGATCCCTGGAAGCTGATGGTGAACCCGGACTGCGGGCTCAGGACGAGGAGCCGCAGGGTGGCGCTCCAGAAGCTGGAGACGATGATGAGGGGCGTCGAGATGGCCAGGGCCGCCCTGGCGCGAGGCGCCGGGGGTGGGATTCGAACCCACGAGGGCGAGTGGCCCACGGGCTCTCAAGGCCCGCGCGTTGGTCCGCTCCGCCACCCCGGCGCCGATCGAGCGCCCGCCGCGCGTATATGTGCGTTCCCCGCCCCGAGCCGATGGGCGGCGGGGATCCGGGGACCCGGCCCGGGCGGGGGGATGCCGCGGGGAGAACGTTATATACCGCCGGGCGCACCCGCGCCCATTTGCCCGGGCGGATGATCGTGATCGCGTCCTCCACCAGGGACCTGATAGGGGGGAGCGAGAGGGTGGGCGGGCCGGCGTTCTACATCGGGACGGCCCTCCACCTGCTGGGGGCGGAGGCGGTCGTGGTCACGGGGGAGGGGGCCGCGGCCGCCCTGCTGAGGGGGCTCCACGGGATAAGGGTGGAGGTCGCGGGGGGAGGGGAGACCCTGTTCTCGATAGACGTCGACGGGGACTCGAGGACCCTGAGGCTGATCAGGGCCTCGCGCATGGAGCTGGGGGGCGCCGCGGGCGCGTGGGGGCCGGGGACCTACATAATATCGGGCACCATGGGCGAGATCCCGGTCGAGGTCGTTGAGGAGGCGGCCGATCGCGGCCCGGTGATCCTGGACCTCCAGGGGTTCGTGAGGGAGGCCGCGGACGGAGGCGAGGTCGCGAGCTCCGCGGACCTGGCGAGGGGCCTGATGAGGAGGCTGGCGGGGCTCGGGGTCCTGGTCAGGGGGGAGAGGTTCGAGTTCCCGCCGGAGTGCAGGGACGAGGGGATAGCGGGGTGCTCCAGGCGCTACGGGCTGGACATGGCGATCACGGACGCGGGGAACCCGTTCTACCTGGCGGTGGGGGGCTCGATCTACAGGGGGCACCCCATATGGGGGATCCACGGGGAGCCGATAGGGGTGGGGGACGTCTTCACCGCGGCCCTGGGCCACTACCTCCTCTCCCTGGGGCTCCCGGCCGAGGAGGCGGCCGCCAGGGCCTCCGCGGCGGCGACCCTGAAGCTCAGGGGGAGGCAGCCCTGGTTCACCCCGGCGGAGGTGGAGGGCGCGGCCCGCAGGGTGAGGGTGGAGCGCCTGGGGTGAGACCCTGGTCCCCGGGGCCGTGGAGGAGGCCCTCGACGTCCTCAACTACATAGGGATAGTGTCCTTCACCGTCTCGGGGGTCGCGAAGGGGATCCAGAAGGGCTTCGACGTCTTCGGCGCGATCTTCCTGGGCGTCGTGACCGCGCTCGGGGGAGGGGTGATAAGGGACCTGATAGCGGGCGTGATACCGCCGACGGCCTTCCGCTACGAGGCGTTCGCCGGGATCTCGCTGCTCGCCGGCCTCGTCGCCTTCTGGACCCTCCCCCCGCAGCTGACCGGGAGGAGGAGCTTCCTCTACGCGGACGCGCTCGGGCTGGCGGTCTTCTCCGCCCTCGGGGCGGACGTGGCCTTCTCGAGGGGCCTGGGGCCCCTGGGGGTCCCGTTCGCGGCCATGATCACCGGCTGCGGCGGCGGGATAATGAGGGACCTGCTGGCGGGGGACGTCCCCGTCGTGATGCACAGGGAGGTGTACGCGACCCTCGGCCTCCTGGGGGGCTTCGCGTACTACGCCCTGGGGGTCGCGGGGGTCAACCGCGCGCTGGACGCGGCCGCCGTCACTGCGCTGGTGTTCGCGCTCAGGGCCCTCGCGATAGAGAGGGGCTGGTCCCTCCCCAGGAGGGCCCCCGCGAAACGATTTTCCCGCGGCCCACCGGGGGCCGGGGCGTGGCGGGGCGGCGCCCGGGGGCGGCCGGCTACGCCGGCGCCCTCGCGGTGATAGTGACGGTGACGTTCGCGTTCAGGGCGACCAACAGCATAGTGCCGCCCACAATGTCGCTCATGGCGAGGGGCATGGGGTTCACGGAGTCCGAGATAGGGGCCCTGGCCCTGGCCTTCATGGGGTCCACGTTCGCCTCGAGCGCGCTGGTGAACGCGAGGCTGCGCCCGGGGGCCAGGAGGAGGGCGTTCGTGGCCGCGTCTGTCGCTTACTCCGCGGCCTTCCCGCTGTTCTGCCTCTCGGGCCCCCTCACCATATGGGCGCTCGCGGCCCTCGCCGGCTTCTCCCTCGGGTTCGTGGCCCCCAACCTGATGACCTCCGCGGCGGTGGGCGGGGACCGCAGGTCTGTGGAGAGGGCCCTCGCGCTCTACACGCTCGCGCTCAGCGCGTCCCTGGTCGTCAGCCCCTCCCTCGAGGGGCTGATCCTCAGGTACTTCACGCTCAGGCAGGCGTTCCTCCTGTTCGAGCCCATGGCGGCGCTGGTGGGGGCCCTGTCCCCGCTCGTCCCCTTCCCGGAGGAGCCGCCGGGGCGCCCCCCGCCCGCGCGCGAGGTCATGGGGAGCACGGGGTTCGCGGTCTCGCTCCTGAACCAGCTGGCCTACCAGATACCGTTCGCCTTCGTGACCACCTTCTCGGCGCTCTACGCCGTGGAGCGCTTCGGGGCCTCGAGCTCGGCCGCTATCCTCCTCTACGTCGCCTTCTACTCCACCTCCCTCGCGGCGAGGTCCGCGCTCACGGCCAGGCCCGCCGGGAACCTCGCGCCCCTGATGCTGCTCTCCGCCGCCCTGACGCTCGCCGGCCTGGCGGCCGCCTGGGCGGCGCCCTCCATCGTCCTCTACGCGGCCGCCCTCGCCATCCTGGGGGTGCCGCACGGCCTGACGTACACGCTGAGCGTCATATCGCTCTCCAGGGCTTTCGACCTCAGGACCAGGAGCGCCGCGAACAGCTACTTCTCCTCGACGATGATGCTCCTCGGCGCGTTCCTCCCCGCCCTGGTGGGGGTGATGGCGGGCGCCCTGGGGCTGAGGACCGCGATCCTCGCCCTGGCTGCGCCGGTGGCGGCCATCTTCGCGGCCTCGCTCGCGCTCGCGAGGCGCCTGCCCGCCCTCCTGGGGAGGCGACGTCGCGTCGGGCCAGCCCTCCTCCGCGTAGGCTGCATCCCAGAACATGAGCTCGTAGCGGGACCCCAGGATGAACGAGCGGACGGCGGCGGCCCGCAGGCCCTCCGCCCAGAGCGCGTCGACGATCCCCCTCAGGCCCTCCACGACCCTCCCGTATTCCTCGCCCAGGTAGGCCTCGCCCCACCTCCTGTAGAGCTCCACCGGGTTGCGCCTCAGCTCCGCCTCGTGGGCGCGGGCCAGCTCCTGGTAGCTCCAGAAGCAGGGGAGCATCGCGGACGCGCACTCCAGGGGCGTCTCCAGGGCGCAGGTCCTGAGCAGGAAGTTCGAGTACGCCAGCGAGGTCGGGGAGCGCTCCGCCGAGCCGAGGGAGCCCGGGTCCACGCCGGCCTCGGGGAGGATCCTCAGGTAGCTCTCCATCTCCACCGACGCCTCCTCGCGCGCGAGCTCGAGGGCGCCCGCCACGAGGCCGGGGGAGGGCAGCCTGGACGCCAGGAGCGCGAGGGCCCTCGAGAGGTCGACCAGGTACCAGTAGTCCTGCACCAGGTAGTAGCGGAACTTGGCCGCGGGCAGCTCCCCCGAGAACAGGCCGACGACGAACGGGTGATCCCTAAGCCGCCTCCAGATGCCGTCGGCCTCGCGCCTGAGGTCGTCGGTCGGCCTCCGCCCCCCTCCCACCCCGGATCACCCCGTCCCCACCCCGCCGGGGCCGCGGCGATCCGCCCTGATCCCGCGTATGGCGACGTAGTCCCCGCGGTCGTAGCCGGGGATCGGATCCTCCGGGGCCGCGTTCGAGTACCTCGGGTGCCTGGTCAGCGTCTGGGCGTACTCGAGGTCGGAGAACCCGGCGCCGGTGAGGAGCCCCGTCAGCTCCTCCACCGTGCGCCACCTGGCGGAGCGCAGGAACTCCAATGGGTATGGATTGGGCGGCGAGACGCGCCTCAGGGGCTCCCACCCCCTCACGGACGCGAGCTCGTAGAGCAGGCCGTAGGAGCCCTCCGCCACGACGTCCGCGACTATCACCCAGCCGCCGGGCCTCAGGACGCGGCGCGCCTCGGAGAGGGCCCTCCGGGGGTCGTCCACGTAGTCCAGCACCCCGTTGAGGAGCACCGTGTCGAACTCGCCGTCCCCGAAGGGCAGCTCCTCGGCGCGCCCCCTGAGCACCCTCAGGCCCCTCCGCGCCGCGATCTCCCCCATCGCCGACGGCTCCACGCACTCGCCTATGGCCACGCCGCGCGCCCTGAGCGCCTCCTCGAAGAGGCCGCTCCCGCAGCCGACGCTCAGCGCCCTCCCGACGGGCCTCATCGACAGGAAGTGCAGCAGGAGCCTGAGCTCCGACTCGAAGACGTTCGCGTTCGCGGCGAACCAGCGATCGTACTCGCCCGGCGCGGAGTCGAACGCGGACACGGGGTTCCCGCCGGCACTTGGTTATTAAAATTTGCGTGAGCTACCCCACCCTGAAGGGCGGGGCTTCCTGCTTCACGGCCCCACCTTGCCCGCGGCCGCGGGCCGCGGGTAGAGGGCGGAGCTCCACGGGCGCCGCGGGTGGCTCCCACCCTGCCCTCCTCAGTATGTTGAGGGACGCGTTGTAATCGCGATCCGCCCTCCAGCCGCAGGCCGGGCACTCGAAGACCCTGTCGCCCAGCTTCAGATCGCGGTTCACGAATCCGCACCTCGCGCACGTCCTCGAGGAGTCCCTCGGGTCGACGAGGAGGAATGCCTTCCCGTACTTCCCGACCTGGTACTTCACTATCGAGCGCATCATGCCGAGGGCGGCGTCCTGGAGGCTCCTCCTGAGCGCCCTGCTCGACTCACCGATCAGCCGCCTCACGTCGATGTCCTCCATTATCACAACGTCGTAGCGCTCGGCCAGGTATCTCCCCAGCTTCATGTACGTGTCCCTCCTCAGGTTCGCCAGGTGCTCGTGCGCCCTGGCCAGCCTCGCTTTGGTTTTGAGCCAGTTGCGGGAGAGGAACACCTTCCTCGAGAGCTCCCTCTGAAGCCTCCTCAGCTTCTTGAGTGCCTTCTTGTAGGGCCTCGGGTTCGGCAGGTACTCGCCGTCGGAGGTCACGAGCAACTTCTCCACCCCAACATCGATGGCGACGGCCCTGCCCGTCCCGGGGAGCCGCGGGAACTCATAATCCTCGACGAAGAAGGATACGTATAACCTCCCGGACCTGGCGAGCTTCACCGCCACCCTCCTCACTTTGTCCACCGGGAAGTCCCTGTGGGCGATGACCCTGAAGACGCCGAGGTGGGACAGCCTCAGCGTGATGAGTTTCTTCCTGTTCCTGCCCCCCGCCCTGATATCCCTGACGCTGAGAATGCTCCAGCCTTTCTGTGGGTACGTCAACGAGTAGTATTTGTGGGGCTTCTTCTCCCTGGGGAACCTCCTCGCGGAGCCCTCGAGGAACCTCCGCTTTGCGCTGTGGAACCGGTTGGCGATCTCCTGCGCCACCTGTGAATAGAGTTGTTGATAGCCCTCGTTCCGCTTCCTCAGGTCCAGCGCCAGCTGCCTCAGCTCCGTGAGGGTCAGTCCCCTCCCGTTCCTGCGGTGGAAATCTATGTCCGCCCGCCGCAGGGTGTTGTAGATCTCGCAGGCCAGCCTCAACTGGGCCTTTAACGCCCCCAACGTTTGCTGGCCCGCGTAAGCCCTGAAGCGGAACCCCACGGCGGGCATCGGAAGGAATAGGGGCATCGCCCTTTAAGCCATTCCCACAACCCCCGCCATGAATGGCGAGGTTTCCACCACGCTTTATATAATGGGCCCGGGCCGCTGGAGCCCGTTGGGGCGCGCGCCTCCCAGGCTGGCCGCCGCGGTGAGCGCGGGCGCCGCGGTCGCCGTTTTCGCGGCGCTCTACGCCGCGGACTTGGACTCGGCGAGCGGGGTCCCCGTCCTGGGGATCGCCGCCTGGGTGATCTCCGCCACCGCGCGGACCGTCCAGCGGTGGGGCTCCCTGGGGGTGCTCGCGCTCATGGCGCTCGAGAGCTCGTCCCTCCCCGTGCCGAGCGAGGTCGTGCTCCCCCTCTCCGGGTACCTGATCCGCGCCGGGTCCATGGACCCCGTGACCGCCTTCCTGGCTGCGCTCGCGGGCTCCATGGCGGGGTCCTACGTCGATTACTACATAGGGCGCGCCTTCGGGGTGGAGGTGCTCGGGAGGCTCCCGTGGGTGAGCGGCGACGCCCTGCGGAGGGCCGAGGAGTGGTTCCGCGGGTACGGGGAGCCCATGGTCATCGTCACGAGGATGATCCCGGGCGTGAGGACCCTCATCTCCTTCCCCGCGGGGGCCCTGGGGATGGGCGCCGCGAAGTTTGGGGTCTACACCGCGATCGGCTCGGCGCTCTGGGACGCCGCGCTCATGGGGGCCGGATACGGGCTGGCGGCCGGCTGGGAGGCGGCGTCCGCGGCCGCCCAAGCCCTCCTGATACCGACGATAGCGGCGGCCGCCGTCGGCATGGCCCTCTACGTCGCGCTGACCGCGGCCTGGCCCGCGATGAAGGAGGGCGCGGGACGGGGCGGGGGGGGGCCGCCGACGGCCGGCCGCCCCGATGGAGGGGCCGCCTCAGTCTCCCATCCCGGACAGCGGCTTCCCCGAGAAGAGGATCTCGCGGAGCTCCCTGTCCATGGCCGGATCGTGCCTCCTGATCCACTCCAGGAGGAGGGTCGCGTGCTCCTTCTCGTCGTCCCTGTTGTGGGCTATCACGTCCCTCAGCTCCCCGTCCTCGACCTCCTTCGCCCTCGCGTCGTACCACATGATGGCCTGCAGCTCCTCTATGAGCGACTGCCTGGCCCTGTTGAGGTCCTCGACCGATGCCGATCCGTTCATTGGGATATGATGCGCGCCCCTCCTAGATAAATTAATCGGCCGCGGCGCTCTGCCGCGCAATTTATCGAATTTAACGCGCAATCATGCCTCCTGGTTGGAAAATGGGATGCGTGGGAAATAGTTCGAGGACGGCCGCCGTCGGGCGGTATTCCCGGGGATGCGGGCGCGGCTGCGCCGGACAAACGCTTTTAGCGCGTGCGGATTCCCTCCCCGGAATGCCCTCCTCCGGCCGACTCCCCGGGGATGGCCGGCGGGAACCGGCTCCCCCCCCCGCGATGCCGGGCCATGGCGTCCGCGGGGTCGAGCTCGGGAACGGGAGGGCCGTTCCTCCCCGCGGCGGCGCGGCGCCTCCCAGTCGACGATAGGGCGCTGCTCGGAAAATCGCCGGAGCCCCCGGATCGCATCCGCCCGGCCCTCGCCGGCGCTCCTCCTCAGGAGGACGCACGTCACGTTGAGGCCGAGCCTCCTGCAGTTCTCCACGTGCGCCCTCGAATCGTCCACGAATATGAACCGCCTCGCCCCGGCCTCCCTTCCGATTATGTACTTGATCTGATCCTCCTTCCTCCCGAACATCTCCCTGCCCACCACCTCCCTCACGAGCGCCGCGAGGCCGTGCCTCTCAAGGAACGCCCTCACGGGCTCGGAGGACTGCATCGTCGCTATGTATGCGCGCCCCCCGAACGATTCGAGGACCGCGCGGACGTCGTCGTACGGCCTGGCCGAGAGGGCCGCATTCATCTCGTAACCCTTGAGGAGCCCGTCGACGATCTCGAATTCCCGGGTGCCGAAGCGGTCCCCGAGGAACCCCACCAGGCTATCTATCCGGAACCCCACCAGGCGCGAGGCCTCCTCCCTTACCCTGGCCCAGTCCACGTCGAGCTTCGTGACGACACCGTCGAAGTCGAGGATGAGCACGTCGCGCCCTACGCTATCCTCCACTTGCCCCCCCTCCCCCTGAGGATCACCCCCGAGTCCATCTGCCTGATCAAGTAGTAGTCCTCG
>Ga0081474_123170_pt1 | contig 12415 bp, 13 predicted proteins | sample OneHunmetagenome_2_FD_70978 | JGI IMG/M metagenome (GOLD analysis project Ga0081474, IMG submission 70978) | Ferrous microbial mat communities from One Hundred Spring Plain, Yellowstone National Park, USA v2 (version 2) | ecosystem: Environmental > Aquatic > Non-marine Saline and Alkaline >... | reverse complement strand
GCCCAGTTAGCATTGATGTGCTAAGAGCTGTGCTTCCTGAGGCGTCAATAAGCCTCTCGGGGGACCTTAACAGGTCCTTTACTGCCAGGATCAAGGGGGCCTCGCTCCTTTAGGGCTTCACCTGCCCTGGAAGGGAAGCTCCTGCCCCTTCCGGGCGGGGAGGTAGGTCAGAGGCCAGGCGTCGTCCTACAAAAGACACGGTTACCCTTGTATCGCCGACCACTACAGTGACGTCGACCACCACGGCCACAGTTATGTTATTGACCACGACAACGACCACCGCAGTAACTACTACAACAGCCACGGTGACCTCAACGACCACCAGCTTTGTTACAGTTACGTGGCCTCCCAGCTGCGCGCGAACGCATTAATGTCGCCTGGCCCTCCTGGGGGGCGGCGCCATGTATGGCTGGGACGTCTATTTACAACATAACCTACTTCGACCACGATGAGAGCGTCTACGTGCAGTTCCTCGCCTGCAACTTCGCCTGCTTAGGCTGCGTAAGGAGGAGGTACCCTGGGTGCCACATAGCGGAGGGCGCTGCCAAGGGCGACGCGGCGCCTGAGCTCCTCGACGTTGAGGGCCTCGCTGACGTGCTGAGCGAGGCCAGGAGGACCCTGGGCCTCAGGCGGGCCGTGCTGGGCGGCTGGGAGCCGACCGCCGACCCCCAGCTCTGCAACGTCATGAAGGTGCTGGCAGACCTTAACGTTGAGGTGGCGCTCCTCACCAACGGCTACCTCCTTGACAGGGCCCTCGACTGCCTGCCCAGGGGGAGCACCGTAGAGGTCGGGGTGAAGAGCCTGGACCCTGCCAGGTTCTCCTCCTACACCGGGAGGAGGCCGGAGGACCTGGGGAGGGTCCTTGAGAACATGGAGCTAGCCCTCAGACAGGGCCTCAGGGTCGTCGTCGAGACCGTCCTGATACCCGGGTTCAACGAGGCTGAGGACGTGGAGGCCCTCGCGGCCTATGTGGCGTCCCGCCTGGGCGCGGAGACGCCCATGATAGTTGATGAGTACATACCGGTGCCCGGGGCGCCGTGGAGGAGGCCCACGCTGGGGGAGCTTGAGGAGGCGAGGAGGAGGGCCGAGAGGCACTTGAAGGGCGTGGTCATCAGGAGCTCGTACACCATGAGGCCGAAGGGGAGGATCTACACCCTGTTCCCTAGGCGGAGGGGCGAGGCGACAAGGTCATAAATGATATGGCTCGACGCGCAGGCGCGCCCGCCGCAGCTCAGGCCCTTATAAATGACGGCTCGTCTCACGTAACTTGCAGATCTAAAGCCGCAGGTCCCTAGGTCTTAGACGCCTTTATTAGACCTAACAGGCTCTTTTCAGCAGGGGGCTTCCGTGCTGGCTTCTGACAGGGAGCTGATGCTTGGAGGCGTGGCAAGGGTAGAGCTGGCGGACGGCGCAGCCCTGCTGCTGAAGGTCATGGTAGTCCACGTGAAGGAGGCGGGCTTCTCACCCTACGGCGGCGTCAACTTTGACGTGAGGGCCGTGGCTGACATAACCGTTGGGTCACTGCCGGACGAGCTTAAGGAGAAGGTGAGGGACAGGCCCGTCTACTACCCGTGGCAGGAGCTGCCGAGGGACGGCTGGGAACTTATTGACATAAAGGGGCAGGAGCCGGCCGTCATAGAGACCACCGTGAACGCCTCCAGGGGCATCTTCAGCGTCAAGGTGGTCGCCGAGGTGGTGATGGCGGCCAGGAACCTGAGCTACAGGACCCCCGCAGGCGAGCCCGTTTACGCGGCCTCCTGGACATACAAGGTCTCCTGGAGGCCGGCGGAGCGGAGGTGATCAAGGTGACCCAGGAGCCCGCTCAGCCCGCGTTGGCCTTAGGGGGGCCTCAGGGCCGCGAGTCCTTCGCAGGCCTACCAGCAGGGTCCTCCTTGCCTTTACAGCGGCCGCTGATAGCGCAGCTGCAGGCAGGCCAGCCCCCGACGGCCACGCTCTCCGTAGGCATCGGCGAGACAACTGATGAGGTGAAGAGGCGCGTCATAAGGGAGCTCAACAAGGTGCTCAAGGAGCTTGAGCCTAAGCTCTCAAGGATAAGCGACGAGGAGATCGTGAGGCTCATACGCGAGGACAGGGAGGGGAGGGATTAAGTGGTTGTATCTCTTTGACGCCAACGCCATTATAGCCCTTGCCAAGAGGAGCTGCACAGGACCTCTCGCTTACGGCGCGACGCTCGACCTAGCCGTTTACGAGACCACTCAGGCTGTCTGGAAGGAGTACTCGCGCATTAGGGACTCCCCCTGTACCTGGACAGGGAAGCCGCCAGTGAGCTCTTAAAAGTCCTGAGGGAGGTCTTTGATAATGTCATCAGGCTCGCGAGTATCAGGGGCCGCGAGGCCAACGTGTTTGAGCTCGCTGTCAACGAGGGGATAACGGTCTACGACGCCGCCTACCTTTACTACGCAGCCGAGAACGGGTTGGCGCTCGTTACAAATGACAGGAGGCTCCGGGAAAGGGCTAGGCAATACGTTAAAGCGATGACCGTTGACGAGCTCCTGTTAGAGCTGGGCGGCGCTGATAAGGTCTGTAAAGGGGCTAGCTCAGAGAGCCCTAGGCTGGCTCAGACCTGATAGCAGGTTAAGTTACGCTTAGCGCTTAGACATAAGCGACATGAGGGCTGTGACGTTGACGAGCCCTGTTAAATAACCTTGGCTCGGCCTTCGGGAACGCTTCCTCAGCCTGAGATCAGGTACCCGAGCACCCTCGAGCGCCGCTGCCTGGCGTTGACGTTAACCAGCAGGTACCTCTCAAGGGCCGGCAGGGGCCTCGAGAGGGCCACCTCAGCGACCCCGTCCCTCAGCGTCAGCGATGCGGGCACGGGGGTTCCTGCCCCCACCACGTGAACGCCTCCGGACTGGGGCAGGTCAGACCAGGGGTATATGACGGTCCTCACGCTGAGCCTCTGGGCTACCCGGGACGGTTCCGTCACGAGCGCGTAGGACCCCTTGAGCTCCTCCGCCTCAGCCCCCTTAATGGCGAAGCCCACCCTCACGCCGGGGCCAACGGAGTCCTGCTCCTCGTCGAGTACCTCTATGCTCCTGACCTCGACCTGCCTCATCGAGGGCAGGGCGTAGAGCCTGTCGTGGACGTAGACCTTGGTCTTAGTGTAGCCCAGCACGACGGGGCCCACGCCCTTGACGCTGAAGGCCCTGTCAACGTAGACGTAGCCCTCGTCGCGCGAGGTTATGTTCATCGCCCCCTCAAGGAGCGCCCTGGCGAGCTCCCCCTCGTCAATGGCCTTCAGCCTGAGCCCGCTCCTCCTTATGATACTATCTGCGGCCCCGTTGGCTGAGGCCACGAGCCCCAGCTGGGCGGGGGAGGCGTCAACCGCGCTTATGAGCTCCCCGTCCCGCCAGTCCAGCTCATGGCCCGTGGCCACGACCCCTACGTCAGCTATGGAAAAGGCTGCGGCCACGTCCATCACGCTGGCCGGGTAACCAGTTGGCACGACTATGGACAGCGGCCTCCCCTCTGAGACCTTCCTGTAGTACATTAGCATAGGCTCCCTGTCGGTGAGCTTAGCCACCGAGGCCGCCAGGGCCTGGGCCCTGCTAATCTCAGCTGAGGCCAGCGACACTATAGTGCCAGTCAGCACGTTAAGCCCTCGGCAGTGCCGTTAGCCCAGGAGCTAATATAATTTGGCCTCAGCGCTGCTGACGCGTGTTCGCAAGTTTCGTTAAGCGTTAACCTGCGCAATATGGTCTTCCGTGGCTCTTCGTCAGGCCAGGTTTTAGGGAAGCCAAATAACGCCTTCCTGGTAGTAACGCCTTACAATTAGTATCTAGTAGTATTTGATAATATTAAACTTATTTTTTAAAGAATATATAAAATTAATATCTACCCTTAAAAGCGACTGTATAATAGTGTTCATTAGATCCTTTTAGATGGGTGGTGACGTCTATGGGAAGTGGGCAGGGACCTGAGGAGAGGGGTTCTAGGTTCAGGGACGCCTTCAAGGACCTGGGCGAAGTATTCCGCATGTTCTACATAGAGACTGTGCCCTCCTACGGCAACAGCTTCTGGTTCCAGATAGGCTTCTACATAGTGGTGCTGGCCATAGTGCTCGCCGTCACGGGGGCAATAATGATGTTCTTCGGCCCCTACTGGTGGAACTACAGCGTGGCCGGCATGTACGTGAGCCAGATACACTTCTGGGCAGCTGAGATATTGGTCACGCTGCTCATCGCCCACGCGTTTGTCAACTTCTCTACCAAGGCATACGCTAAGAGGAAGGACATGTGGGTCCTCGGCGTTATAATGCTCCTCTTCGTTTTGCTGGAGTACGCCTTCGGCATAGGCCTCAACAACAACATAGTGTCCCAGTACAACGACAAGAGCGCGGCCGGCCTCTGGAACGCCCTCAGCGTGGGCTGGTTCGTCAACCCTGAGAACTTCGGGGCCGTCCTGGGCTGGCACACCATAGTTGTGCCCGGCATACTGATGCTCCTGGCAGGGGCCCACTTCATGCTCGCCTGGAGGAGGGGCCTTGCAAAGCCCCACAGGCCTGAGATAAGGTACTCCATGGTTAAGGCTAACCACAGGAAGATGTTCATAGGGGCCGGCGTCCTGGTGGTAGTAGTGGTCGCCATGGGCCTCGTCCTTGGGCCCCTGTGGGCCTACCCCTTCATACCGGCGCTCAACGCACAGTGGGCAGCCCAGCACTACCCTGACCTCTTCGCGGCCACGCTGCTGGAGGAGTACAACTACACCTCCGGCACCGCGACCTACGCGAAGTTCACGGTGTTCGGCTACGTAAACCCCTACAGCTACAAATGGGACAACATAACCTACGTCGACACGAGGGAGGTCTACGTGGTGAAGCCTTACGAGATGCTGATCAACACGACCAACGGCACCAACTACCTGGCCGAGTTCCAGGCCGAGCCGCCGTCGGTGCAGCTGGAGCAGCTGAATGCCGCCTACAACTACTTCAGTAACAACGGCTCCATAACGGCCGCGCTCCACAACGCCTCAAACCCAATAGAGGTCGTGGCCGCCCAGCTGACCCTCATGGCCCAGTCAGGGCTCTACGACGGGGCCCTCACCCAGGAGACCTGGGACCACAGCAGCCTTGACCAGCTCTACGAGATAAGGCTCATAACTGACCTAGGCCTCCTCGAAGCTATAGAGGGCTTCAAGTACCACCTGCACGAGTACTTCATGGGCATGATAAAGTTCAACGTGGAGCCGTGGCAGATAGGCAGCTACTGGCTGGCCCCCTATGACGCCCTGGAGGCCTGGGGAGATCACATAGCGTGGTGGCACGACCTTTACAACGCGTCCGTGGCCCTAGCGTTCTTCATAATACTGATTTTGCTGCCATGGATACCTGGCCTGAGGAACCTGCCTGACTACCTGAGGCTCTACAAGATATTCTGGAACAGGTACACTATACCTGAGATGAGGAGGCAGGAGGCCAGGAAGGGCAAGTAATTCCTCAGCGGCGGGAGCTTTTTTCATGTTATCACTATTATGGGCTCGTCCTAGGCGTGCAGGAGGGCCCTAGGGAGGCCCTGCCGCTGATCATGACGGGAAATCCAAATAAGGCCTCATCACAATACACACGGCGTAGGTGTGGTCCTGTGAAGGTGCCGCGGGTGAGGACGTACGTGCCTGGCCTTGACGAGATACTCTACGGCGGCATACCGGAGAGGAGCGCCGTGCTGATCTCAGGCGGTCCCGGCACGGGGAAGTCGATACTGGGCAAGCAGTTCCTCTACAACGGGCTCACCAGGGGCGAGCCCTGCGTCTTCGTGGCCCTGGAGGAGCACCCCGCTGCCGCCAGGAGGAGCTTCAGGCACTTCGGCTGGGACGTTGACAGGTACGAGAGGGAGGGCAGGTGCGCCATAGTTGACGCCTTCACCGCCGGCGTGGGGGCGGCGGCCCAGAGGGAGAGGTACCTGGTGAAGGACGTTGACAACGTCCACGAGCTGATAGACGTCCTGAGGCAGGCCATAAGGGACACGGGGGCGCAGAGGATAACCATTGACTCTGTGAGCACCCTCTACTTAACTAAGCCGGCGGTGGCCAGGTCTATAGTCATGCTGCTCAAGAGGGTTATAGCGGGCCTCGGGGCAACGGCCATGTTCGTAAGCCAGGTCTCTGTGGGCGAGAGGGGCTTCGGGGGGCCGGGGGTTGAGCACGCAGTTGACGGCATAATAAGGCTCGACCTGGACGAGGTCGAGGGGAAGCTCTACAGGTCCATAGTGGTCTGGAAGATGAGGGACACCAAGACAAGCATGGTGAGGCACCCCATGGACATAACGGACGAGGGGGTCGTGGTCCAGTGGGACAAGTACCTCAGGGTCACGGGCGCCTCGGTTAGCGTGCAGCCGCTGCCGAAGGAGGAGGTCGAGGAGATGAGGAGGGCTGTGGAGGAGGCAGAGAAAGAGGTCAGGAAGGCCGCGGCGGCCGAGGAGGAAGAGTAGGGGCTTAACCGCGCGTAGGTTTGAGGCTTGAAAGGTCAGGGCCTGAACAGCTGGTTAAGGCCAGTCCGAGCAGCCCCTTGCCCTATTGACCTCTTCTAAGGCCTTAAAGGCCTTTCGCGTAGGCCACAAGGTGGCGTCCCTATTGGCAGCCTCACCTTGGGGCCCTCCTTCGAGGATCTCTTATAGCCCTCTGAGCAAGCTGGCCAGCCTTTGTCTCCTTGAGGCGGTCCTGAGGGTCGCCTCGGTGACCCCAGCTCATCCACTGTATCTCGTTGAGGAGCGCGCTGGCCTTCTCCCTGGCCAGGGCTACCGCTTCTGCTAGCCCGCAGGCCTTAGCACTCACGCTCGGCGCTCAGTATCCTTTCTAGGGCCTTCTCCACGTCTTTTATCACAGTTGGCGGCACCTCTTTTCCATCCCACAGTATGTACCTCTTAGCTATGAAGTCCGCTATCCCCATTAAGATAAATGAGAGGGCCTCTGGGTCATAGGTCGCTATTTCGCCCCTCTCCATGGCCTCCTTTAGCCTCTGGGAGTACCTCTCTGCTAGCTTCTTGTAGTGCCATGCGTATAGCTGTAGGTTGTTCGCCTCAGCCTCGATAAGCACCTTGTACAGCTTCTTGTTCTTCTGCATCCACTCAAAGAAGGCCTCAAAACCCCTCTTCTCAACGGAGACCCTGTCCTTCAGCCCCTTGGTGCTCTCGGTCAAATAATGTCGTAAGTCCCTGTTTATTTTCCTCACTAACTCGACTAAGAGGTCGTCCTTGTTGTTGAAATAGAAGTAAAAGGAGCCGTAGGAGACGCCCGCGCTCCTAGTTATATCACTGATGGAGGTGTTGTTGAACCCCCTTTCATAAATTAAGTCAATAGCTGCCTCAACGATCTTGTCCAGCTTGGCCTTACCCCTTTCGGTTTTAGGCGTGTACTTCACCTTTCTGACACCCTTTTGGCTTCTCTCTAGACTATCATATGCCCATCCTAATTAGGCTTCTAGCCTTCCCCTGACACACGCTGTATAGCGTGCGCCCCCCACGTCCACCCGGTGCCCGCCGAGACAAGAACTATAAGGTCGCCCTCCCTTATCCTCCCCTCCCTCTCGGCCAGCCAGAGGGACAGGAATGGGTCTATTGACTGCATGTGCCCAAAGTCCTCAAGGTATATGGACTTGTCCTCGCTTAGCCCCAGCGCGGCAAGGACCTTCTTATGGAACGAGCGCTTCACGTGCAGTATAGCTAAGTACGCTATGTCCCTAGTGGAGAAGCCGCTCCTCTCAACTGCCTCTGTAATTACCCTCACCATGTTGCGCAGGGAAATAGACTCGAACTCCTTGTTGAACTCCTCGCTCCTCTCAACATGCAGAAGGTAGCTCCCTGAGGGGCTCTCGTAGAACCTCTCCCCCAGCATCTGGTAGACAATGTCAGAGTACTTGCCGTCAGTTACTATGGAGCCATTGAGCAACTTATACTTGCCCCCCTCGTTGCTCAAGAGGACCGCCGCTGCCCCGTCGGAGAAGTCATACATGAATCTGGAGGACTCGTCCTTGTAGTTCACTATCAGGCTCTGCTTGGTCGCCATAACCATTAGGGCGTTTTCCGTGCCCTCAGCCGCCGCAAGCTTTGGTTTTATCAGATCTAGGGCCACTATGCTGCTCACGCACTGCATCGATATGTCAGCTCCATACGCGTCGTGAAGGTCAAAGCCCTGCTGGGCCAGCGCTGACATAACTGACGGCGCGACGTTCCATATGTATTTATCCTTGAAGTCAGAGGCCGCGTAGAGGACTAGGTTAACCTTAGTTCCCCTGTGCCTCTGCATTAGGTTGCTGGTTGTAAGCTTGGCCATCTCAGACACTGACAGCTTTCTCTCTACAGGCTTCCTCACTATGCCAAGCTTATCTTTGACCACCCAATCTGGGAGCCCGGTCAGTGAGGCCAGCTCCCTGTAATCCATGAAGGTCTCAGGTATGTATAACTCGTAGTCCACTATGAACGCGTCACGCATCACCATCACCGTGGGCCCTGGCCTGCCTCGTCCAGGTACTCCCTGAAGCCGTCCCTTAGGTAGGCCTCCCTTAGCTCCTTCTTGGAGATCTTCCCTACAGGGGTCTTCGGTATCTCCCTCACAAATATCACGCGCTTCGGGACCTTATAGGAGGCGAGCACCCGCTTAAGGTCGTTCTTAACTTCATCCTCGGTCACCCCCTTCTTCCTCCTCACCACGACGGCCACTACCATTTCGCCCCAGCGCTCGTCTGGGACCCCGAACACCGCTGCGTCCTCCACGTAGGGGAGCTGCCTCAGGGCCTCCTCGACCTCTGTTGAGTAAACGTTCTCCCCTCCCGTCTTTATCATGTCCTTCTTCCTGTCAAGGAAGTAGAAGTCACCGTCCTCATCTACTGTGAATATGTCGCCCGTCCTCAGGTACCCGTCGTCGGTGAAAGGTTTCTCCTCAGGCCTGTTCCAATAGCCCTGGAAGACGTGTGGTCCCCTTATCAGCAGCTCCCCGTCATCTGACAGCTTCATCTTCACGAACATTAAGGGCTTTCCTACGGACTTCGGCTTCTTCACGTACCTCTCAGGCGATATGTAAAAGTTGTTCGGGCCCGCCTCGGTCAGCCCGTAGCCCTGGAACACCCTGTAGCCTTTACTGAAGAACTTCTCGGCTACGGAGGGTGGCAGGGGGCCTCCGCCGCTTATGAAGGTTACATTCGAGAGGTCCACCTTGTCAAAGAGCGGCGACCTGGAGATGGCTTCAAGCATTGTTGGGACACCCATATAGATTGTGCACCCTTTATCGTGAAGCGTCCTTATGGTCCAGTCTGGGTCGAACTTGTCGATCTCTGGCAGGACGGCTCTGCCGCCAACGAGAAGCAGCGGGAGGAGCAGCACGTTCCACCCCCCTGTGTGATATAGGGGCAGGGAGACCACGGTGCAGTCCCTGCTCGTTAGGCCCCACGAAAGTATGGTGATGATGGAGTTCCATATGATGGCCGACTCTGGTATTATGGCGCCCTTCGGCAGGCCGGTGGTGCCTCCCGTGTATAGAATCATAGCTGGCTCCTTAGTCTCGTCCAGGCTTAGCCTCTCCTCATAGGTGAAGCTGTAGTCCCTAGCATCCGGCCTGACGATATCCTCGCTCTTCACGCCTGAAGCTAGGTAGTCATCTATCACCAGGACTGGGCTCACGTCCTTCACGACAAAGTCTAGGAAGCTACGTCCTAAGCGCGGGTTAATTGGGACAAGGACAGCGCCCACCTTCCTGACGCCAAAGAACGTCAGTACGTGGCTCAAGGGGTCCCTGATTAGCGTGACTACCCTGTCGCCCCTTCTGACGCCCATCTCCAGGAGCCTGCGCGCAACGTAGTTGCTGGCGGCCTCCAGCTCAGAGAACGTAAAGGACCTTGAGGACTGCTCAATCGCAACGCTGTTCGCTATCCTTGCCCTATAGGCTAGGACTCCCTCAAGCACCTCAGATCACCACAGGGCCCTTCATAGGCTTAAAGGCGCCAGAGTTAACCTCCATTATGAAGTTCAGGACGAGCTGGTTGTAATCCTTAGACCTCTCAATGATCGCCAGGTGCCCAGCGCCCTTCAGGATCACCAGTTTGCTGTCAGGGATGAGCTGGTTCATTACGTAGGAGTTCACCGGGTTAACGACCTTGTCCTGGTCACCCGTTACTATTAGCGTGGGGCTCCTTATGTCCTTCAGCCTGTCCTTGAAGTCAAACGTTAGGACGGCGGCCAGCTGGCTCTTGTAGGCCTCCGGGTCCTCCTCGAACTGCATCCTGAGCTCGGCCAATTGCTCTATCTTAGCCATGTTGTTCCTAACGAAGTCATCGGAGAAGGCCACCTTCATCCTTTCGATCAACGACCGCTTCTTGTCAAGCTCGGGAGAGGGCGGCCTCAAGAGGACGTTCAGCGCCTCCTGGCTCGGCGGCAACGAGCTCGTGCCGAAGTTTGTCTCTCCTAGGACCAGGCCCTTCGCCCTCTTGCCGTGCTTAACGGCAAAATGCATCGCTATCATGCCTCCCATCGAGACTCCCCAGAGGAAGGCCCTCTCTATGCTAAGGGCGTCCAGGAGGTCCTTTAGGTCGTTCGTGAAGTCGTTCATGGTGTAGGGCCCCTTAGGCTTTGAGGACAGCCCGGCCCCTCTGTTGTCATAGATGACCAACTTAACGTGCTCTGACAGAGGCCTCTGCTCAACCCACATCCAGTTAGCGTAGCCAAGCCCTTCAATTAGCACCAGGGGCTCTCCTTCGCCCAAAACCTCATAGTATATGGAGGTCCCGTCCCTCGTCCTTACGTAGCCCTGCACGCAGGCTTCACCCAGAGACCTGCTCAAGCCTCAGCTTTGTGGTCCTTGGGCCAGTTAGGACTATCAGCGTTGCAATTATCTCGAACACTCCCAGGAGGACGAACATGTTCACCCCGGTGGATAGCGGCTTCAGCGGGTTGAAGACAAGGTAAACTACGAAGGGGACTACAGCCCCTCCGAGGTGCCCAATGCCGTCAGCGAGCGCGAAGCCTGTCGCCCTTGCCCTCGTTGGGAACAGCTCAGTGGTATAGGTGTACGCTGGGACTGCGAAGGCTGTTGCGAACGCGCCCAGGAAGGCCCCAATGGTCAGGAGCACGGCAGAGCTGAAGTGCACGGCTAGCGCGTAAAGGAACACCGCCAGCGTGGCTATGCTGAACGCTGAGGCCACTAGGTACTTCCTTTCCCACCTGTCTGCAATAGGGGCCATTGACAGGGCTCCGACTATGTAGCCTATGCTCCCCAGTCCTATGTACCAGGTGGCGCTCGTGAACTTGAATCCAGCAGCCACAAAGATGTAGGGGGCGAACCCTATTACCCCGTAGGCCAACATGTAGTCAAAGAGCCAGAAGAGTATTGCCATGACCAGCCTAGGGCCGTACCTCCTGTTGAAGAGCTCCGCCGTTGGGAACTTGGTTAGGAGCTTCTCAGGGAGGGGCGGGGGGACGGGGGGCAGCGACCCTATCTTGCGCTTAACGTAGTCCTCAAGTCTGTTCACAACATTCTCAGCCTCATCCACTTTCCCCTTTATGGTTAGCCACCTTGGGCTCTCGGGCATGAGGTACCTGAGCGGCACTATGGCGACCGCTATGATCGCCGTTATTCCAAACAGGTACCTCCACCCAATCGGTGAGATAGGTATCAACGCTAACGCGATGAAGGGCGTCACTGCAAATCCTAGGGCGCCGGCTAAGTACGCGAACTGAACCATCCTCCCCCTTATGTGAGCAGGCGTCAGCTCGGCCACGTACGTGTTTATAATGGCTATCTCAGCGCCTATCCCCATGCCTGTGACAAACCTGCTAGCTATCAGGACGGCTGGGCTTGTGGAGAAGGCGCTCCCAAGAGAGCCCGCCGCGATGATCAACGCGTTGGTTATTAGGCCCCACCTTCTTCCCCAGTAGTCGCTTATCGTGGCGACGAAGTACGCGCCCACTATGTAGCCAAAGAGCGTGGCCGATACGGCCTCACTTATCATCAGCTCCGTCATGTGCAGCTGGGCAACCATTGGGGATACCACGGCAAACGAGAGCGTGAGGATGTCGTAGAATGCGAAGAAGTAGCCTATTCCGAGTATCACCAGCCAGCTCACCGGGAACGGGCGCACTGGCAGCCTGTCTATCCTAGCTCGCAGCTCCCCCAGCTTGTATTCAATTGGTGATACCTGACCTGACACCTGAGTCACCTATTAGTTTTAAAGTGCACTGACCTTTAAATTTCTAGTTCCCCCTCTATTTGCACCGGCTTCGTGGCACATCACAGAACTCCTGGCCAGCCAGCTGTAGACGTATAAGGGTAGAGGTCTCTCAAGGCGAGGGCTTAGAGGATGGACCAGCGCACTAGGTACACGGTCGGGCTCTCCTACAGGGAGCTCTCTGTGGGCCAGAGGATCACAGGGCACGCCATAACTGTGACGGACGCCCACATAGCGGCCTTCGCG
>Ga0081474_146783_pt1 | contig 12438 bp, 12 predicted proteins | sample OneHunmetagenome_2_FD_70978 | JGI IMG/M metagenome (GOLD analysis project Ga0081474, IMG submission 70978) | Ferrous microbial mat communities from One Hundred Spring Plain, Yellowstone National Park, USA v2 (version 2) | ecosystem: Environmental > Aquatic > Non-marine Saline and Alkaline >... | reverse complement strand
GGGTTTAAAGTCAGCTTTTTACGTATCTTTAGGAATATTAGCTGTTGCACTAGTTTTATCCGCATTAAGAGGTAAGGAGACTAGAGCTCAATTTGTACAGATAGATCAAAATCATAGTCAATAAACTTTTATCAACTTTCCTCTCTCTTTACTTTAATTAATTGTTGATTGCACAATCTAAAATAAATTATAACTTAGTAGCTTTTATAAATAGTTTATATTAATATTCTCATAAATTTCTTATTCAATTGGACATTATAAATAGAAATAATGAGATAACAACTTACTTACGCTTTAAATAAATGATTTTTGATGGGTCTTTTATTAAGAGTCTATAATAGATATCAGTCTTTAATGTAGTCGCGGGCCATCCTGGCACTTTATATGATTTCTTAATCTTTTTCGCTTTTACAAATTTTTTCTCAACTAACAATATCTTTGTCGTGCGGTTGTATTTACCTTTAGCGTGAATTTCATAAATTCTGTCTTTCAGACTGAACGTACACAGTAGCCAATTTACACCGTCTAACGAAAATTCGACATATATTGACACATGCTTCGCATCAGGTATAATCTGTTCGGTATTCGGCCTTATGAATTTTTCTCTATAAATCACACCCTCCTTCGGCTCCCATATGCCCACCAGTTTCTTCAGGAACCTCAGCATATCCTATTCGTTAGAAACAAAATATTTAAATCTTTAACCAAGTGGCTACTTTAGGAAAGCCTTCCTCACATTCCTGTATCGGTCTACATAGATCATATGTTTGCTGTTGACGCTAAGAATTCTCTTCACGTTTATTGTACCATTTATCTTGTTAAGTTTGATCGCTTCATTGTTATCTCTAATAATTTCGATATCGTTTTGTTTGTGCGAAAAGAACACCATAATTATAATAAGGTTTGAAGGAAGAAAAAACGATTTTTTGTTAGAATGATGATTCCAATAAATGCAGTGGCAGTTAATCCTGCCGTGATCCTTGATTTTTGCTAGAAAGGGCTGACTCTCAAAAGGTTCGGGGTTCGAGTCCCCCCGGGCACATAAAATTTTAGAATTATTTAAATTAAAATAAAATTAAAAAATTACTTTAGTTGTACTTGCTTTTCTTTTACACTTAATACCTGTCCGATTCCAATTGTTTTATTCATATCTCTAATTGCAAATCTTCCCAAAGATGTATTTGGGAAATCTTCGAATTTCTCTACTACTACTGGTTTTGTTGGTACAAACTTTACAATTGCTGCATCTCCAGTCTTTAAGAATTCTGGATTCTTTTCAACTTCCTGTCCAGTTCTTGGATCTATTTTTGATTGTATTTCTGCAATTTTACATGCTACTACTGCAGTATGTATATGTATTACTGGTGTATATCCAACAGCAATTGCAGATGGGTGGTATAATACATAAATTCTTGCAGTAAATTCTTCTGCCAATTTTGGTAATGGTTCTCCCATTTTTCCACATACATCTCCCCTTAATATATCACCGTTTTCTGGTCCTTTAACATTAAATCCAATATTATCTCCTGGTAATGCTTCATCTAATTTTTCATGATGCATTTCTATAGATTTTACTTCACCTACAACACCATTTGGTTTCCTTGATGGCAAGAATATTACTTTATCGTTTGATTTTAATCTTCCAGATTCTACCTTTCCAGTTGGTACAAGTCCTACACCTTTAATATTATATACATCTCCAATTGGGATTCTTAGGGGTTTATCTATCAATCTTGGAGGTTCATCCAATATATCAAATGCTTCATATATTGTTGGACCAGTATACCATGGCATTTTCTGTGATTTTTGTGTTACATTTTCATCTGATAAGAATGCAGCTATTGGAACAATTGCCTTTATTTGTTTTTCATTATAACCAATCTGTTTTGCTAATGTTAATACCATATTCTTTATCTGCTCATATCTTTTTTGATCATAATTTACAGCATCCATTTTTGATACTGCAACAATAATCTGTGGAATTCCCAATGTTCTTAATAATAATAAATGTTCTCTTCCCTGTCCTTCTGGACTTAGTGATGTTTCTGCTTCACCTGGTGCCGCAGAAATAACTAATACTGCTGCATCAGATTGTGCAGTACCACTAATCATATTCTTTATAAAGTCTCTATGACCTGGAGCATCCAATATTGTTAATGCATATTTCTTTGCGGGTATTTTAATTGCAGCTACATCGATTGTTAATCCTCTCTTTCTTTCTTCTACCGATCTATCCAATAAGAATGCTAAATAGTCTGTTTCCTTTCCGAATTCCTTTGCTAAATTCTTTAATTCTTCTAATAGTTTCTGATCTATTAAATTCAAAGATACCATTAGCCTTCCTACTAATGTTGATTTTCCATTATCTACATGCCCTACTACTACCAAATTAATATGTGGTTTTTCTCTTGCCATTTAAGATTATATTTATAAAAAAATTTATATATAATTCAGCCAGATACTAAAGGTTGTAATATATTATTAAAGAAACTATATGGTAAAGCCCCTGCAAATTCAAACATTATATAACTATTATCTGGTGTTGTATATACTGAAGGACTTAATCCATATTGCTTTAATTGATTTAATACATTGTTAACTTGCTGGACTGTTTGAAATGTAATTGATGATGTCTTTACAGCTATTATAAATGATGGGGTTCCGCCAATTCCATATTCACTTGCATCATAATTTTCTTCATTATATATTTGAGAGTAATATTCTGAACTATTTACACATGAATCTATTTCATTAACATTTAATCCCATAGCCTGAGCTTCTTCATTAAATACATTATATACATCTTGCTGACTTGAGAAAGTATCCCATGATATATTTTGCATTTGATTATACCAACTCCAATTTGCAAATTGATCCCATGTATTAAATCCATATAATTCATATACACATGTTAAATATTGTGATGTTATGTTTGCATATGGATGTATTTGATATAGTGGGAAATTTATATACACCCATGCTATTTCTCCATTATTTATATAATTTTGCTCAATTTGTGGAAATGTTTGTAAGTAAAATAGATCACAGTATGGACACGCATAATCTGAGAATTCATACACAACAACATTTGCATTATTTGGATTTCCATATACTGGATCTATATTTGAAATATTTGGCAATGGAGCTTGTGGTAGTGTTTGTAAGTATGTTTGCAATTGATTTGAAGAACTACTAGATGATCCATATACTTTTATATTTGATATTGAATTTGCTACAATATAAGATCCTAAAACTACCGATATTGCCAATACTACAAACCCTATTATTATTGATTTCTCAACACTAAGATTAAATTTCCATTCTTCCTTTTCTTTATTTTCTTGACTTTTTTCTTTTTCATTTTCCATTCAAAATATTTTAATAAAAGATTTTTATTTATTTAGATTCATTACTTTCAAGTAAATAAAATACTCCCATTATAAATGGTATTATTGATATAGTTTTTGAATGAGTTAATACATAAGTTAGAATTCCCAACAAAATTATTATCCCAAATATTATCATATTCATTCTATTTATTTTTATCATAATCTTTATTGTAAGAAAACATCTTATATACCTTATTTTAAATATATAAAGTTATGGTAGAATATCGGATCTATGAACATAAATTGGAATAGAAATATAGAAGAAGAGATAAAAAGATTCTGGAAGGAAAATTATATATATGAAAAATGGATTTTAAAGAATGAGAAAGATAAAAGATATATATTTCTAGAGGGTCCTCCATATACAACAGGTTCTCCGCATATGGGCCATGCTTATAATAGAACAATTAAAGATATTATATTAAGATACTACCAAAAGAAAGGATTTAATATATGGAATCAGGCAGGTTTTGATATGCATGGATTACCAATTGAAGTAAAAGTTGAAGAAAAATTAAAGATTAGGGATAAAAGAGAGATAGAAAAAATTGGTGTTGATAAATTTATTAAAGAATGTTTTAATTTTGCATATGGATCAATGAACGAATTTACAAAATTCTATGAAGATATAGCACATTGGCAAGATATAGACAACCCATATTTACCAATTAAAAACGAATTTATTGAAAGAGTATGGGAGGCTTTGGCAAGAGGTTATGAAAATAAATTAATATATAAAGAAAAGAAACCTGTTTGGTGGTGTCCTCATTGTCAAACATCATTATCAAAACAAGAAATAGATTTGGGATATGAAGATCCTACATATAAAAAGGAAATATCAAATGCAATTTATGTAAAGTTTAAATCAAAAGATATGGAAAATACATATTATATAATTTGGACAACAACCCCTTGGACATTATTATATAATTTGGGTATTATGATAAATCCTGAATTAAAATATGTAAAAGTAAAGGTTCCAAAGATTTATGTTGAAGAACTAGAGTTGGATTATAATAACCACAAGACTATAAAAACGAACATTAAAAGAGAAAATGGTTATGAATATTGGATTATTGCAAAAGATATATTAGAAAAATTAATGGATAAATTAAATATCGAATATGAAATAGTAGATGAATTTTATGGAAAAGATCTGGAATTTAAGGAATATGAACCTTTATTCTATGATGAATTAAAAGATTATATAGAAAAACTTAAATCTGAAAGAAGTGGGATATTTAGGATTTGGTTATCTAAAGAATATGTAAATACACAAGAAGGTACTGGTTTAGTTCATTCAGCTCCAGGTTGTGGTTTTGAAGATTATGATGTTGCTAAAAAATATAATGTCCTTCCATTCAATACAACAGATGAAATCGGAACTATTTTGGATATAAAATATTTTGAGGGATGGGTTGCAAAAAAAGATGATTATAAATTTATATTAGAAGTATTAAAGAAAAAATCTTTAGTGTATTTTGAATGGTATGAACATGATTATCCAATATGCTGGAGATGTAGAAATAGGGTAATTGTTAGATCCCCAGAACAAATATTCATTAATATATCTTCAATAAAATCAAAAACATTATTAGATCTTGAAAATGTTAATTTTATACCTGAGGCAGCAAAAAATGCATTTATAAATACTGTAAAATCTGCACCGGATTGGGTAATATCCAGACAAAGATATTGGGGAATTCCAATACCAATGTGGGTTGATAAAAATGGACATGTAAAATTTGTTAGAAATGTTAAAGAATTGGAAAAATTAACTGGAAATAAATTTAAGGAATTAATAATAGTAGTAAAGTTTACAGATTATACTGAAAAACTATTACAAAGGTACTTTAAAGAAAATAATATATATTATGAAGATGAAATAAACGATATAAATAGATTATATGGTGTATTTAGTAAATATGAAGATAAATCTGTAGTAATTGTAAATAATTTTAAATATGATATATTAAATCAATTAATTGATTTATATTATGTTAGGGCATATGGATCAAGAGATTATGAAATAATATATCTATATAATTATAATTTACATAGACCATACGTAGATAAATTTACATTCAAATGTGAAAAATGTGGAGAAGAAATGAGAAGAATTTCAGATATATTGGATGTATGGGTTGATTCTGGTTCAGCAACAGTTGCAACAGATACATATCCTGTAGATTTCATAACAGAAAACTATGATCAAATTAAAGGATGGTTCTATTCTTTAGCAATGATAGGAGAATTACACTATAATAATATACCATATAAAAATGTATATGTTGGTGGATTTATTTTAGATGCATATGGAAGGAAAATGTCAAAATCTTTAGGAAATGTTGTTTCTCCATATGATATAATTAATAAATATGGGGCAGATACTATGAGACTCTATTTAGGATCTATTGTAGAGGCATATGAAGATATAAAATTACAATGGGAAGATATAAAAGTTAAATATCAGGTACTAAATACATTATTAAATATTTCAACATATTTAGAAGAATATTCTAAATATTACAATATAAATCCGGCAAAAATAAATGTAGAAAATTTAAGGTGGGTAGATAAATATATGCTACATTTCATAGAAAAAAGCAAAAAAGAAATATACAATGCATTAGATAACTATTTAATATGGAAGGCTGGAAGAATATTACAAGATATGATATTAGAATTATCGAGATTTTATATAAAAGCGACAAGAGAAAGAATAAAAACAGAACCTGATAAGGTATTATTTGTAATATATAAATCTCTATATAATATAACAAATATAGGATCAATTATAACTCCATTTATTTCCGAATATATTTATCAAAAATTAAGAAATCTATATGGATTAGAAGGTGAATCAATAATATTAGAAGATCTAACAAAAGTTGAGGAACAATACATAGATGAAAAAATTGAAGAAGAATATAAATTATTTAATTCAATTGTAGAAAATGCATTAAAGCTAAGAAATATGCTAAATTTAAACATAAGAAGACCATTAAAAACCCTATATTTATATAACTACGATGGTAGGAGATTACTAGATTTTTTGGATAATAAAGATATTATAGAATTATTAAAGGATTATCTAAATGTAAAAGAAGTTGTATTTGAAAATATTGCTGAGAATTTCATATATGTAAATATGGGCTTTGGAAACTTTAAGTTAGGATTTGATACAAAATATTATCCGGAATTGGAAGAGGAATGGTTATACAGAGAAATAAGAAGAAGATTACAAGATATAAGAAAAGAAAACAAATTAAGAAAAGGTCAAAAGGCAAATATAGAGATATATGCTGATGAAAAGCTACTAAATATAATAAAAAAATATAAAGATACCTTAGAAAAAGATACTGATACCATAATAATAATAAAGGACTCAAATGAGGGTCTAAAAAATGTAGAAAGGATATACGAAATGAGTATATTTTATAGGCTAAATATTTTATAAGTTTTTATTAAATTTATTAAAAATGGTTACATGGGAAATTTCCAATGCTGTTGTTACAATATATTTTAATGTAAAGTTGCCATTGGATAAAATTGCAAATCTAATTCCTTATGCTCAATACGATCCGGAAACATTTCCTGGATTGATTATACCATTAAGAGGGGGTGGAGGTAAGGAAGAAAATGTTAAAGCATTGGTATTTAATAGCGGAACAATAAATATATCTGGAATAAAAAGATTAGAGGATATAGAATATGTCGTAGAAAAATTAAGAGAATTATTTAAACAAATCGATATAGAACTTCCAAAAGAATATAAAATAAAGGTACAGAATATTGTTGTAAATGGAAAATTTGATTATGATAATATAGATATAGTAAATCTGGCAGATGAAATACCTGATTCTCAATATAATCCTGAGGCTTTTCCGGCTGTTACTGTTGTATTCAATATATCTGAGAATTATAGAGTAAAATTTAATGTATTTAAAAATGGAAAATTTGTATGCCCAGGATTAAAAGGCGAATTTAATACTTTTGATGCAATTAAACAACACGTAGATTATGTATTAAATTCATTCCAAGAAAAAGTAATAAAGAAATATACAAAAAAATAGCTTATAAATATATTTTATTACAATAGAACTATGACGGAATCATCTGGAACAACGATTGTTGCAATAAGATTTAAGGACGGAGTATTAATTGCATCGGATAAACAAACAACAGCAGGAATGATGGTATATCATAATAAAGCACAAAAATTGCATCAGATTACTGATAATATATTAATTGGAGCTGCTGGTTTAGTTGGTGATATTCAGGCTTTGGTAAAAATATTACAGGCAAATCTAAAATTAAAATATTTAAGATCAAAAAATGAACCAACTGCAGAAGAAGCTGCAAGCTTTCTATCATCATTAATGAACTATTATAAATGGTTCCCTTTCTTTACAGAAGTAATAGTTGTTGGAAAAGATAATGATGATTACAATATATATTCAATAGATGAGGCTGGAGGATTGGAAAAATTTGATAACTTTACATCTACAGGTTCTGGAATGGTATTTGCTTTAGGTGTATTAGAAACAGAATATAAAGAAAATATAAGTGAGGAAGAAGCAAGAGAATTAGCAAAGAAAGCAATATTAGCTGCTATAAAAAGAGATTTGGGATCTGGATACGGTATTGAGATTTGGACATTAACAAAAGAAGGATTGAAAAAGGAACTTTATCAGGTAAAGGAAGAATTACAAAAAAAATAATTTTTTAAATCTTATACTTAATTATAAAAGGTATTTACATTATTTATGATGAATATTAAGGAAGAATTATTAAAAGAATTCCAATCAAAGGATATACACAAGATAATATTCGAAGGACCAAAGATAGTGATATATGTAAACAATGTAGATTTATTTATAAAAGGGCCTGAAATAGGGAAAAATTTGGCACAAAAATATAAGAAAAGGATTGAAATAAGAATAAATCCAAGGTTATTAAAGAGCGAAGAATATATTAAGGAAAAAGTAAGGGAAATATTAGATGGAATAAAAATAAAGGATGTTTATCTTGAAAAGCATAGATCTGTATTATATATTGAAACATATGAACCAGAAAAAATTGATTTAAATTTAATTAATAAACTAAGAGAAGAAACTCTATGTAATATTATAATACAAAGAGCTCCATTAAAATCTTCAAAAATAATAAATGTTATTAGGACATATTTACATAAAAATTCTTTATACAAATCTGAATTTTTAGACAAAATTGGAGAAAAAATATTAGAAAGAAAATCTCAGAGATTGGATCATTATAGAATTGCTTTTTTAGGTGCTGGAAGAGAGGTTGGAAGATCTTCATTTTTGTTACAAACAAAAGAAAGTAATATTTTATTGGATTGCGGACTGGGTGCAGGAAATTATTCAGAAGATAGATATCCAACATTAAATATCCCTGAATTTGATATACAAAATCTAGATGCTGTAATTATTTCACATGCTCATTTAGATCATGTTGGATTTATTCCGTATTTATTTAGAATTGGATGGAGGGGGCCCGTATATTTAACAGAACCAACAAGAGATATTGCAGCTTTAGTTTTATTAGATTATTTAAAAGTAAGTAATAAACAAAATAAAAATCCGATATTTACAACAAAAGAAATTAAATTATTTTTAAAGCATTCCATCACATTAAATTATTCTGAAGTAACTGATATAACTGGTGATATAAAAATATCATTCCATAATGCAAACCATATAATTGGATCTTCAATGGCTCATATAAATATTGAAAGTAAACATAATGTATTGTATACTGGAGACTATAAATTTAATAAAATGCCCTTATTAGAAAGACCAAATACAATATATCAAAGATTAGAAACGTTAATAATCGAAAGTACATATGGGGGATTTAATGATAAACACCCATCAAGAGAAGAAACTGAAACATTATTTATTCATGATATAAAGGAAACGATTGAAAATGGAGGAAAGGTATTAATACCAGTACTAGCAGTAGGAAGGGGACAGGATGTTTTGTTAACACTACTAAATGCAATTGAAAATAAAATGTTACCGGAAGTAAATATATATTTAGAAGGAATTGTTTGGGAAACATCAATGATTCACACAGCATATCCAGAATTTTTAAGTAAAGAAATTAGAGAAAAGATAGAATCTGGAAAAAATCCATTTGAAAGAGAAAATGTAATAAGATCAAGTAAAAAAGAAAGAGAGCAAATTATAACATCTAGTGAACCTTCAATAATAATTGCAACATCCGGTATGATGCAAGGGGGTCCCATATTAGATTATTTTAGTTATGCTGCGGAAGATGAAAAGAACTTGTTGGCTTTTGTTTCATATCAAGCACAAGGTACTTTGGGTAGAACAATATTAGATGGACAAAGAGAGATTGTATTGAATGATAGAAAAATAAATGTAAAAATGAAGGTAAATAAATATGAAGGTTTTTCTGGTCATGCAGATCATTTTGAATCAATATCTTTTATTAAATATTTAAGACCAAAACCAAAACAAGTTATTACAATACATGGTGAAATACCAAAACCATATGAATTAGCATCAAAAATATATAGAAAATTTGGAATATATTCATATTCACCAAAAAATGGCGATATAATTAGATTATAAAATTTTTTTAAAAGAAAAATAGATGATTAAAAAATATAGATATATTGCAATTGAAGGAATTGATGGATCTGGAAAAACAACAATTGCAAATTTACTATATAGTAAATTATCTGAGAAATATAATAAGATAACATTATTGAAAGAACCATATGATAATGATTTATCTAAAAAAATAAAGGAAATAATTTCAAAAGAACATGAAAAAAATTTAGATTATGGATATTTATTGGCATTATTATTTACTGCTGATAGAAGTATAAAAAACGTTGATTTAAAGAAATATTTAAATAGCGATTATATTATAATTTCCGATAGAAGTGTTTATTCCACATTTTCTTATCAAATTTTATATGAAGGAATAGATATTGAATGGATAAAATGTGTATCAAAATATATAATTAGACCAGATATTACTTTTATATTAGATGTCGATCCAAGAATTGCAGTAGAGAGAATAAATTCTAGGAATAAAAATATTACAAGTTATGAAAATACTGAATTTTTAAAAAAAGTAAGAGAAAATTTCCTAAAATTAAAGGAAATATTTCCAGATGATAATATAATTTATATTGATGGAAAAGAAAAACCTGAAAAAATATTAGATAAAATATTAAATATAATAGAAGAATAATATTTTTGATATCCTTTTTATTATATTGATTTCTAAGAAATTTTTTTGCTTATTTCTTTTCTCATCTGCTCTTCTAAATACTCTTCTGAATCGTATCTTTGCTTCAATGTTTTTTCACTCAATGTATAATCAAGCACCGCAGGAATTTGTTCTTTTTCTAATAAATATGGTTTATGTTCTATAATATAATTTGTATTCAACCATATTCCACTTATTCCTTTTTTACCTTCCAATTCAATGCATTTTCTTTCTGAGGGATATAGAGAATAATGTATAGGTGAATACAGCATATTTCTATATGTATCTTCAGGACTCTCCATAATAGCGTCTCCACATACTTTAATCCTCAATTCACCAGTTGACACATTATATTCCATGTCTATTCTTTTTCTTTCACCAATACCTTTTGTATGCAATCGTTCTTCTAAATACTGAATAGCCAGAGGTAACATTTCATCCATTTTTGATAATTTTCTTAAATAATGTAAGCCATCCTTTTTTCTTTCATATTCATCTTTTTTCATTTCTTTTACTCCGTTATAATATATTTCTTCACCTAAGGCTCTTCCTCTACCTAATTCTAATTTTAATTTATCATCTTTAATAGATACTTCACCCCCAAAATCATATACAACTTTTCCAATATACGATTTTTGACCTTCTGATTTAAATATTGGTGCTTGTGAACGTGCACTTCCTCCCAAATATATATGGATTTCTCCAGATTGGCTATTTTCTGGAAAGTATCTTTCTATTGTTCCATCTAAAACATACTTTGCCACTGCCTGTGGTAAAATTTCTGCAATCTCTAATATTTTATCAAGTTTTCTTTTATACTCTTCTTGAGATTTTTGTTGTATATCCTTCTCCACCATATTACTTTATATATATGAAAATTTTATAAAGTTTATGATCACTACTATGTCCAGATAATAATTCTTTACTACATAATTATTATTTGTTTTAGTATATTATCCATAAAAATATTTAAATTAAAAATCTATTAATTGGTTGAATAATCCATAAAAATTAATTATAGAACTGAAAAAATAGTAAAAAACAAAAGACAAAATTATAGAAAATATCACATCTAATAACCAATGTTTTAAAGTAACGATTCTTAATATTGGAGCTATCAATACCAAAATATTTCCTGTTATTATAAAGGATAAAGTTGCAATAATTGTATGCTCACTTGGAAAAGAATGGTTTTCATAAACCAATATAGCAAATCTTTTATCAAAGTAATAATAAGGTCTTTTTCTATTAGATATTAATTTTAACAAATAAGTTATTGCTGTAGATATGATAAAAAGAAAAAAATATCTAAAATTAATGAAAAATATTATATAAAAAATGAAAGATAAATTTACTAAGTGTGAGATTGCATCAATTATATAAACAAGGTTTAATCTATCTCTCAATTTTCTATAAAAAAATTCTGATATTTTATAATCAATCATAAACATTTTATTAATGAATATTGGGTTCTTGCCCATAAAGTTTTTATATAAATCATATTTTTTATGTGATTTGTAGTTCAACTTATATTTCTAAAGGCTTATTTAAACATATTATACAATCTATACTTTATAAGCATTATCTTGTCATCTATAAATTTATAAATTTCAAAGTAGTATATAATAAGACTTATTTTTTTAGAATTTAAATTTCGAGTTTTATATATACTACTTTGAAATTTATAAATTTTTAATGGATTAAACATATAAGATTTTTTATTCTAATTTATAAAGATTTGCTTATATTAATTGGAAATATTTATATTAGTAATTAC
>Ga0081474_117032_pt1 | contig 12455 bp, 10 predicted proteins | sample OneHunmetagenome_2_FD_70978 | JGI IMG/M metagenome (GOLD analysis project Ga0081474, IMG submission 70978) | Ferrous microbial mat communities from One Hundred Spring Plain, Yellowstone National Park, USA v2 (version 2) | ecosystem: Environmental > Aquatic > Non-marine Saline and Alkaline >... | reverse complement strand
AATAAATGATATAAATTTAAAGTGTAAAGATGGAATAATTAATTTAAAAGAAGGAGAAAAGAAAGTTGATAAATTTTATATAAAGAAAGTAAATTAATTTTTATAAGCGGCGGTGCCCGAGTGGTCAAAGGGGGTCGGTTTAGGTCCGATTGGATAAGGTCCGCCAGGGGTTCAAATCCCCTCCGCCGCACTTAAAATTAATCAAATGTAAAAAATATTTTAATGTTTAATGATTATAATTAATTATTTTTTCAGCCCAGATTTTTTATATAATTTTTATCTCATTTAATTATATTTATTAGCTACTTAGAGATGCATTTGCATGCGACCCATAATTTCCAATTACCTTCTTGATACATTCTATTGCATCATTAGCATATTTTAGGGATGTATTAAATAAATAGCTAATAATATCAGATGTAGATTTTATGAATTCATCTATTATTTTCTCTGCTTTTTCTTCATTCATTCCTGGTAAATAACTTAAATATTTTTCCGAATATGTTAAAAACTTAATTAATAAAGGATACAAAGGAAGAATATACTTTCTTATGCGTTCTATCTTTTCTTCTTTACCCCACATATATGGATCTGGAAGAGGCTCAATACAGATTGTATATATATCATATTTTCCTCTAAAGATTAAATCAAATGTCTTTTCAGCTCTAGGACAATGAGGTTTTTCAGTCAATGTTGCTATTGCTGTACCTTCTGGTGCATGTAGATAATTATGAAGTATATCTTTAGCATAAAGAGCATTATGTAATGTGGTTGTTGATCTATCATCAATTATATATTTATCTTTATCTATACCAGCATTTTCTAATATTTTTTTAGCAATAGAGATATCAGTTTCACCAACAGTTACAATTAAGTAATCTGCAATTCCTTGTTTGTATAATTCTAGTGCTTTTTTAAGTCTATATTCGGTATGTTCTGGACCTCCTCCTAAAACAATTATAGCATAATAATGTGGTGTTTTAGAATTATTAGGATTTTTATTTTCATAATTTCCAGGATTTTCAGAACTACTATTAATAAGTATACTATCAAGATCACGATTAGACTTTTCACTTTTTTCTTCTCTATATGGAAGAAGTATATCTGTTAGGTATGCCATTATATTTTATATGATAAAAAGATTTTTATTTGTTACTATTTTTTAGTAACATAAGATTTATATATGGACACTAATCAAATAAATCCAAATGACAAAATGTAATTTTAAGATGAAGATGGCAATATCTTATATTCATAGTATGATGGTCAATTATGATATGAAGTTCAAATGAGTTATAGAGAAATTGCATATTATATATTAGGATTGAACTACAAAATTTATGATTTAAGAGATTTAGTTCATATGATAAGATATAATTATTATGTAATAGGTAATTAAGGTAGTCTTTTTATAGAAAAATGTAATAATTACTTGGTATTAGCCTAGGTAAGGTTTTTATCTCCGAATGGTGTAATATCTTCAATTTATATTGTTGAATTTTTTTGATCTAATAGAAAAATGCAGAGTAATGCTATAAGATCTTGTAGTGTAGTTAAGATATCATTCTAAACTTTATTCTCATACTATACGAACATTTCAAATATCTTAACATAAGTAGGGGTAAATTCATTATTTTTAGAAGTATCATCATCAATAACGATAAACCAACCCTTTTTTATTATTTTATTTTCTCCATTACTTCTGAGATCTTTTTTATTGTATCTAAGTATTTTATTTTTTCCAATAATTTTAAGATATTCTTTGTTGTATGTGATAAAACTATTCAAATCTTCCAGATTAGTAATATTTTCTAAATATAAAATATATTCTTTTTCTAAATATGAAATATATTTTTCTGGATCTTTATGATTCTGTAAAATGTTAAGTACACGTAAAATGTCAAGTCCAATAAAACCATTTATACGCATCTCTAATTTATTTTTTTCTGTAATTTCTATATGATATGTGAGGAATAAATTATACAACGGCAAATTAGGTGGTATATCTTTTGCATATCCTACAAATAGGAAAAAGTTACCATCAAAAGGAATAGATTGTCCGCTCATTTTAGGTGATGGTGAAGGTATTATAAATGCTGCAGGATAATATTCATCTCTATTTTCTCTATAAATTTCTAATACTTCTGGTATTTCTCTTCTTGTTTGAAAAGTATAATATATAAATTCTTTCTTTTGATCTGTTTGATATGCTAGTATTTCATCCAGATTGTTATTACCTTTCCTTATTTCATAGACTCTTGTCTCGAGCGGTATATTAGGACTTTCAGACATTTTATTATAATATTGAAAAATACTTTTATTGTTATCTTTTAGTAACAAAAATTTCTATAGATATGGACCCGGGGGGATTCGAACCCCCGACCTCTCGGACCGCAACCGAGAATTCTATCCATGCTGAACTACGGGTCCTCTATATATATTATATCTTTGGTAGTATTAAATTTCCAAATTTTTCATATCTATTCAATTTAAAAAATAAACCAGATAAATAGGCTAAATATCCATCATAAATATCTTTATATTTAAATACTTTCGAAAAATATTGATATTTTAATTTTAATATTTTTTCTACTGCTCTTGGAAATGTTTCATATACTTCTATATCCTTATTAATTTCTATTATTTTATTTTTTAATAAATTAGCTCTTTCATATAATAATTTCATAGATTTTAAAGATAATGGTAATGGTTTAAATCCGTTTTTATATAATAATCTTTCTTCTTCTCTATATGGATATTCATAACTTAAAGGAGCATCAATAAATATATATTTAAATTTTTCATTTTCTATTAAATTTAATATTTCCTCATTTTTGTGTAATATCCCAAATATTGGTTTTTTATTAAAGTAAAAATATCCAGTTTTATTATTTTCTTTTGCAGATAGATCTAAGCCAAGTATCATTCTCTATAAATAAATTTATATGATGTATCATATATATCCTTTTCAAAATTCATTTTATCTAAATAATAATTTAATATTACAATAACCTGTGATGAAAAATAATTAATATCTCCCAAAGAAATCTTTATTACATTACTATCTATTTTTTTCTTTATGTCTTTTGGTATTCCTAAAAAATCTCCAATAATAAATACTGGATTTTCAATTTTTATATTTTCAATAAATTCCCCATCTTTATCTAATAAATATATATTTTTTCCATTATTCTTATATCCATCCAATAAATCGAAAAAATCAAGTTTATCAACATATATACCTGGGAATGGGTTTTTAATATTCTTTTTATTATATTTTTTCAATGATACTGATAATAATTTGGATATATCCTTTTTTGACCATGGAGTATTTATATCGGATTCTATTCTTATCAATCTTGGAGGAACTGGTTTTCCATTTAAATATAAATCAAATCTAATATTTTTTCTTAATCCATTTGATAGAAAAAAAGCATGTATAATTGAATTAATAGCTATATCCAATCTTCCAGAATAATATATATTTTTAAAATTTCCATCAGTTCTTATAGTATTTGAATAAAAAATAAATATTCTCATAATCAAATATTCAAATAAAATCTTATAAAAAATTAAAAATAATAAACTCTTATGAATAAATTAAAACTATTTGCATTATTAACCCTAATATTTAATTTTTTTAATATATACTCACAAAATTATTCATCAACATTGTTCAATATTACAATAAATTCTGCTAATATAAATCAATTAAATCTATACAATTTAGGACAGGGATCTTATGGTGATTTTTATATTTTATATTCTTCATATTATTTTTCTTACCCAATAAATTCATCAAATCAATATTTAAATATATATTTTAATTCATCAATTCCTTTATCTTTTTATATAATGAATCAGCAAAATTATCAAAATTTTCAAAATGGTGGAAATTTTACTTCAATTTATCAGGAATATACGAATTATATAAACCAAAGTATATATTTATCCTCAGGAAATTATTACATAATAATTTATAATAATAATACACAAAGTGCATATTATTATTTTATATATAGTTTAACAAATCAATCAATAAATAATATTTATTCTCCAATAGGAATTTCTGATTATGGCGTATATATTAATAATGGAAATATTTATGGATATAATATTACAACAAACGAAGTTATTGGGAATGTTTATTTAAATGATTTCAGTTCATATGTTGATTCTTCATGTTCTAATAATTTTTTAGGTGAAGATTCTGGTTCTATACAATTAAATGCAGTCTTAGAATTAAGTAATGGTCAATATTATTGGTTACAAAATGTTTTGTTAATAAATAATACTGGTGGATATTATGAATTTGCCGATAATATATGGAATTTTACATCTTCAAACCCTTATTTATCAAATAATTTAATTGAAGGAAATGGGATGATAAGTAATTATAATAATGAATATTTTTATGCATATGAAACAAACTATTCTAATTTACAATATCCATTAAATGTATATTTAATAATTAATATTACTCAAAATAATTCTTATCCAGAAATTCAATTTGGGTATAGTTTTGATGGACAAAATATATATTGGTATGATAACGTTACATTATTAATTCCCTCATATGGTAATATAGTTATTTCTCCATCTATTACAAATTCTAATAATATGGAAGATTTGGAATTGGTTATTGGTGGGCCTGGATATGGAAATTGTTTAGATATAAACAATATTGGCGGTTATTTAGGTTTATATTATTTATACAATAATCAATATCTTACTCCAGATCCTTCAATATTTAATTATGGTATTAATACAGCAGAGGATTCTTCAAATATTAATGAAAATATAATATCTCAAGGATTTGTAAGTTTATCTACAGGTAATTTTTATCCGGAATATTTGGGAAGTACAAATACTTTAAATTATAATATATCAGTTTATTATTCTTACAATAATTCATATATAAATTATCAATATCCATTTGGAACAATTTTTAATATAAATATTCCAATATATTTTTATCAAAATAATATATTATATTTATTGAATAATTTAACAATAAATGGAGAAAATTACAATATCAATTATTCCCAGCAGTATTTAAATATAAGTTTAATAATAAATAATAATTATAACATTTCTGCAAATTATACTCAATATTATTCAGTTATTATAAATAACAATATTGGAATAAATTTTACAATTTCTGGAAATTATCTAAATGAAACATACTATAATAATACATATTACCTTTATGCAAATAATTTATTGAATATTTACTTAAATCAAACATATAATTACAGAAATTATCAATATTATTGTCCAAATAATATAACATTAGATATAAATACATCAGAAAGTATTGATCTATCAAATTATTGCTATTTACAATATCAATTAAATATATCTTTTCTATTTAACTATACAGTAAATAATAATACATATTCTGGAAATAATAGTTTTTATGTAAATGCAAATAACAATATAACAATATTAATAAATCCAATTAATTATATAAATAATCAGGAAAGATTGTATTGCAATCAAAATAATATAACAGTAAATATAAATTCTCCAACAAGTATTGATCTGTCTAAATATTGTATATATCAATATTTAGTTACATTTTATACACCTTTTTTAGTAAATGTTTCTATAAATAATTCTATAAATAACTATGAAAATACATCTATCTTTTTAAATAACGGAACCATAATAAATATTTTACCATCAAAATATATTTATCCAGGATTCTTTTATAACACAATTTATTATGAAAATGGATATAATTATATTGTAAATCAACCATTAAATATTGTTATACAATTTAATAAAGAAATAGAATATAATTATTTAAATATTGGATTATTGATAGGAGGAATAACCGGAATAATAGTGTTAATATTATATATTTTATACTAATGGGACCGCCGGGATTTGAACCCGGGGCCACCGGTACCCCAAACCGACATCCTTCCAAGCTGGACTACGGTCCCAGATAAAATATATAGAAAAATTAAAATATATATGGAATAAATCTAAAAGTTTCTTTCATATATTCTTCATATTCCTTTCCAAACTTTTCTAACATATATTTTTCTTCCGGAATTACTTCTCCAACATATACCATTAATGATACAATAAAAGCTCCTAATATTCCTAATAAACTATATGTTACAAATCCAAGTCCAAAAAATATTATTATTTCTCCTAAATATCCTGGATGTCTTATATATTTGTATATACCATCTTTAAATATCTTTTGACCTTCAACAGTTCCAATAGATGGTAAATAATATTTTCCAAGGGTTGCTTCAGCAATACCTTGTAATATTATTCCTATTATAAATAATGCAAATCCAATATAATAACCTAGATTATAATTAAATAGCGAGAAATTATAATAATAATCTATTGATGCTAATATCACTATAAATGTCATTCCAACAAGTACATACAATATAAAACCTACCAAAGAATATAATTTTAATTCTATTATCTTTTCTTTTTCTTCCTTTATTATAATAAATGGCAATATTAATCCAACTATTATTTCCGATATTATAAAAAGAAATAGATATTCTTGTATGCCAAAGTTTATTATCATTTTAATATTTTATTGTTTTTTAAATATAAATTTATGTCACCTATGATGTTTAGAATTTATGAAAAATAAAAATTATTGATTCAGTGGTTATTATTCAAAAATAAGAAACTTATAGATAATAGATGTATTGGTTAATTATGGTAATTGATTTATTGATGATTCACTACACCAATTGCTTAACTCTATAACCAACCAAGTATCATTTTCAATATCTACTGAGCATCCGTAGGATTGGAGGTACTGTGGTACATTTATGTTCGGACCAGGTATCTCAGTTACTGAGCATGAACCAATAATTGCATAGGTTGGTCCATAACCTATGTAATATCCATAGTACATATAATTAGAATTCAATAATCCCTCCCAATGGATTGGTGCGTTTGATTGCATATACTGTACATAATCTTTTGGTGTATAGCCATTTGGATATAATACTTCCTCACCAACTGATAAGAAATCTTGATACTGACTTAAGTATTCATTATAATCCTGATCAAAACCATAGTGACTTATTGCTGGATTTTGAATCATTGTTTCAAACCTAATATGAGCAAAGTTGTCTAGCCAAGGACAATATTGTAATGGAGGAGCACCAGTTGATTGTCTATATTGATTTACAATGCTAAAGAATTGGAAAACCCATGTTGAATTTATTGTAGGTTGTATGGATGTGATTGCTGATTGTATGGTTGCTGAAATATTGTTAATGCTTGTTTGTAAGATTTTTAGTATTTGTTTTATATATGATGGATTATTAATGATTATAAGTATTATTAATAAAATTATTATGACGCGAGCAATAATTTTAATAATTCTACTTATTTTAGGTTTGCTCCCGCTTACATTATTATAATAATAATTATTATACCTATGCTTATGTCTCCGAAATCTATTATTATTTCTATGATGCTTATGTCGTGTATAAACAATTAGTAATGATCTAATTATTTTTTTAATATTTAAGAATATCTTGCTTATTAATATCTTAAGTTTTTCTTTAATTATTTGTAAATAATTTCTTCTTATTAAGTATTTATTGCTACTTAAATTAGTAATAATAATAGCAGATAAAATATTATCTTTGTGGTTTAAATAACTATTGTTAATAATCTTATCCCACATTAAATAATTATAATTTATTAAATTTTAAGTATATCTTTACTATAAAAAACAATTTATAATTCTCAATGAAAATTAAAAGAAAAACTGGTGCCACCGCCGGGATTTGAACCCGGGGCCTCTACCTTACCAGGGTAGCGCTCTACCATCTGAGCTACGGTGGCTATTTTCCAATCTTTTTTGATATAATATTTATATATTGTGGATTTATACTATAAATATATTCATTATTATTCACTTCTCTTAATAATATACCATGTTTATGCATTTTATTCAAATATTTTGATACAGTATTCCTTGGAAGATTTAATATTCTTGATATTTCTCTTGAAGACATCTTATTTTTATATAATATCTCTAGAATTCTTTTTTGTGTATTTGATAATCTTATATCACCTTCAAAATTCTTTATTTCTTCTAATTCTTTATTTATATTATTTATCCCCTCCTCTAATAAATTATTTAATTCAATAAATATCTGCCTAACATTATTATTATTCTTTCTTATTAAATTTCTCAATATTTTTTCATCTATATTTACTTTTCCCTTTAATTTTTTATTTATTAGTTTTAATATTTCATCTTCTGGAGGAAATTTCATTTCAATCTTTCTATATAGTCTATTTAAGAAAGATAGGGTAGCATTCATTATTTGTGGGGATGGTTGGATTAACATTATTGAATGGACAATCTTATTATCATATAAATATTTTAGTTTTTTAGATAATTCTTCTGGAAAATTATAATACTCATCTAATATTAATACTATAGGTAATTTATTTTCAAATTTAAAGAATAAAAACTTAATATATTTATTTTTTTCAATTATATAATTTATATCTTTATCCTTTTCATATTCCCCATTTATATATATTATATTATAATCGTCTGATAGATCTATTTTAATTTTAAATGCTAAAGAAGTTTTTCCAGACCCGATTGATCCATATAATAGAAATATTTCACCGTTTATTATAGAATCTTTTACCATTTTTATTATATCATCTACACCTACCAAATCTTCATTTGGTCTTATATCTAAAGGATTTTTAAAGAACCCATATTTTTTCCACCACATCTTATTTTATATTATTTAATAATTCTATATAAGCTGATATTGACCATAATTGATGTAGAGCCCCTGATGGTTTTAATTCATATGCGCTAGATCTTTCTGGTAATGTTCCTATCATTTTTATCAATCTTTCATTAGATTTTATAATACTATTTATTATATTTCCATATTTTTCCTTATTTAAATTATATAAATCAATAGCAGCAATGTTGTTTATAAAAATCCATGAATCTCCATTATGCATTGACTTTCCCTCATTTTTAAAATAATTATCCTCATTACTATATGGAATAAATTCTTTATCAAATATAGATAAACTACTAATTCCTCCCCATTTTAGATATAAATGAGTTAATGAATAATCAAAAATATTTTCCCACTCATAATTTGAAAAAATCTTTGGATAAAAATAATAGGATAAAAAGACATTACATCTTATCTTTTTATTTTTTATATCATCATATAAAGAATAATCTGATAAATAATTCTTTTTAATTGAATCTCTTATTTTTTCCAATTTTTCTTTATATTCATCTTTTTTTGTATAATTATATAAATTATCATATGCATTTGCCATTAAGAATTGTATTTCTATTGGATAAATTCTATTTAATGTATCCATCCATGTTTCATTTGGATATGCTTTAAATAAAAATAATTTTTCATCTAAATAATTTTCTTCAAATAATTTTAAATTTTCAATTATATTATTTATTAATTTGTCAAATATTTCTTTTTCAAACAAATCTTTAAATTGAAATAATCTAAAAATATATAATCCAATTCCATCAGAATTTCCAACATTTTCATTTTTTATATTCTTTAATCTTCCATCTAGTAAAAAATAATTTGAATATTCAATTAACTTATTCTTTACAATATCTTTATTAATATAATATAATCCTTTTAATGAAATTAATATATCTCTACTCCATTCTTGAAAATACCATGGAAAACCTGCAGAAATATTATTATCATAAATAAAGGATAATAACCTATTTTCAATTAAATTATTTCCATTTAAATTTTCCTTATCGTTTTTATATATTATTTCCAATTCTTTTGCATAAAAAGAAAATGGTAAATATATATATCTTTCAAATGGTGGAGATTTTCTATATAAATCATAATTATAATTTACCTTTATCCATTTATTTAATTCTTGATAAACTTCAAATCCTTTTATTATTACTTCATAGTTTAAATCACCTTTATTAAATTTTATTTTTACATAATCCTTATTTTTTTCATTATTATATATCCTTCCCCATTCATCTATATCATATAAATATCTTATATCAAAATAAACATTCAACGTAGAGTATTTATTTGTTTTATATATTAATTTATTATCTATTAATTTATATTCTTCCCATCCATTTTTATAAATTATTTTTAAATCATTGTAATCTTTTAATATTATCTTTTCAATTTCACTATAATTTATATCCCTATTTTCTATTTTTTCTATTATTTTGATAAAATTGTTATTATAATATTGTAATAAACCAAAATATCTACTGTTATATAGTAAAGGTAAAAACAAAAAGGAACTTTTATTATTTATAACAGCATAATAAAAATTTTCCAATTCAATTTCCTTTTCCATACAAATATTTTTGTTAAAAGATTTATAATTATTTTTATTTATCTTTTAATTATGAAAATACTATTTTTATCATGGGGAGTATTTCCTCAAAAAGGTGGTGGATTAGAAAAGGTAACATACTATTATTTAAAATATCTTGATTATTTTAATAACAATGTTTATTTATTTATTTTAAACTTGACCGATGATGTAAAATCTTTTTGGGATAATAAATTAAAGAATTCAAAAATCTTCGGATTAAATATGAAATTATATCAATCATATATAGATTATTTTAAATACGAATCTTTTACATTATATAAAAGAAAAATTATAGACTATAAAAGAGCGGTAATTGAATATAAAGATAGAATATTAGATATATTGAAGAAGATGAAATTAGATTTTGATGTTATATATGCATATGATTGGTTAACTGCTTTAGCAGGTATAGAAATAAAGAAAATATACAAAAAACCACTGGTTGTTCATTTTCATTCTTTAGTATATGATAGAGTTGGAGGGAATCCAGATGTATTAAAATATTTATATGATTATGATTATGGAATAGAATTGGAAGCTTGTAAATATGCAGATAAGATTATAGTAGTAAGTAAAAGGGAAAAGGATATATTGGTAAAATATTATAATTGTGATGAAAAGAAGATTGATGTAGTATATAATGCTCCAGATGATGATTTTAATATAAGAGAAAAAATAAATAGTAAAATAAAAGAGAAATATAAAATAGTATTATATCTTGGAAGAATGACAATGCATAAAGGTCCAGACTATTTATTAAAAGCAGCTAAAAAAGTTTTGGAAAAGAGGAAAGATGTATTGTTTATATTTGCAGGAACTGGAGAAATGTTGGAACAATTAATAAAAATGGCTGCAGATTTAAATATATCAAAAAATGTAATATTTACCGGATGGATTGATGATGATTTAGCAGAATATCTATATTCACTAGCAGATATATTTGTTTTACCATCTGTATCAGAACCTTTTGGTTTAACACCATTTGAAGCTTTAAAATATAAAGATTTTATTATAATATCAAAACAAACAGGTGTATATGAAGTATTAAAGAATGCATTGGCAATTGATTTTTGGGATGTAAATAAGATGGCAGATTATATATTAGCATTATTATCTTATCCAAGATTGGGAGAATATGAGATAGAATTATGTTTGGATGATATAAAAAATTTATCTTGGAAAAATTCTGTAGAAAAATTAATTTCTATTTTCAATAGCCTGGTTTAATTCTAAATCTTTTAGAATATTCATATATGATATAAAAGAATCATATGGGGTTGCAAAAGCCTCTTCTCTAAAATATTTATGTACATCTCCATCGCTATTATATTTTAAACTCATATAATAGAAGTTATCTGAAGTTGATAAATATCTTAATATATTTATTATTTTTTCATCATTCTTATATTTTTTATATAATTCTCTTAAATAATCTAAAGCTTCTCTTTGTATACTATCTCCAATCCATGCAGATAGGTCTCTCTCAATATCAGCCCAGGATATTAGTTCAGGAATATTTAATTCATCCTTATAATTAAATTCTTCTATAGCTTCAGTTATATTATATGTTTCAAAATATTTTTCTTTTCCAACATATTCAAATAACTTATTCCAAAATTCAAATATTCCAGATTCTTTCCATATATGTTCTCCAATTGTTTCAAAATCCATGAATATATTTATTATATCTCCTGGAGTACTCTTTAACCATAAATAATATTTATCTGCAGTTAAAGGATATTCTGGCCAATTCTTATTTGTAAATCTAAATCCTATATCATCAGATAATCTATAATTTCTTAATAATAATCTTAAATTATTTATTTTTAATTTATATATATAATTTGAACTCCTATTTCCTAAAATTTTTTCAGTTCCCTCAGTTAATGCAACTTTATATCCTAAAGAATATATAATTTCTCCAATTTCATTGTTAAATACAAGTTCAAAGTTTCTGAAGCTTCTAGATTTATAATTAAATATTTCTTTTATTTTCTTTTTATGCAATTTTATTTGATTAATAAATTCATCCTTATCAATTAAATATGCCAATGAATGATAGTAAGTTT
>Ga0081474_129012_pt1 | contig 12491 bp, 15 predicted proteins | sample OneHunmetagenome_2_FD_70978 | JGI IMG/M metagenome (GOLD analysis project Ga0081474, IMG submission 70978) | Ferrous microbial mat communities from One Hundred Spring Plain, Yellowstone National Park, USA v2 (version 2) | ecosystem: Environmental > Aquatic > Non-marine Saline and Alkaline >... | reverse complement strand
CCTTTCAACGCCTTCAGGATTTCATTCGGTATGTCTTTGCCCATCATTATGAACCCTCTCCTAGCGTTAAAATCGAAGTTCACATTCTTCTGAGCCATTTCGTCATTTACTCCCCACGGGGTCACCTGCTCTACTTTTATCCCGTTTTTTTCCATGTACTCTCTTAACCATATTGATGTTGCAATTATTTTTCGATCATCTATTAGCCACGGGTTACCTTTTCCCGGTCTATCGCACCATACTATTCCGTAAGACGCTACGTCGCATTCCCCAACGTAAAAATCGGCTGGCTTCAAATACGTCTTTATTATATCGAACCCATGATATTTTTTCATATAGTATATTGTCTTGTCTACTATCCATTCATAACCACAGTCCTTGCACGGTGTATATATTCTTTTTACCATTTATGACACGTTTATTCCTATTTCATAACTATATGCGTTACCTATATTTAACGTTTTCACCGTGCAATTTATGACTCCTTTTTCATCTTAATAAGCTATGGGACTCACTATCGTTACTTACAACGTTTGTGACGAGATGGATGTTTTAATTACTCTTAACATCGATCCGACGTTAAGTCAGACCGTCACTCTAATTTCTGGTAACGAAAAGTACAAATATTACTTTTCATTACTCTAGAGAATTGCATTGATCTTTGTGAATGCACTTACTAATTTTTCTGCTATTTTACTACTGTAGAACTTCTTTGCATGTTCAAAACTCTTTCTTGCAAGTTTATTGTACTCTTCATGATTCATATTAAGTGCATATTGTATCTTATCTTGTAAGTCATCAATATCTACATCATACATTCTTACTACTCCGAATTCAGTTTCTATTTCATCTACACCTGTATGTTTAACAGGTATACCCACTAGCCAATCATGAAATGCATGTGCATCTAAGTATATTACTGGTGTACCTACTGCCATAGCTTCTACTGGTGGTAGTCCAAATCCTTCTGCACCTGAAAGTGCAATATAAAACTTTGATCTAGCGAGTACACTATAAACATCCTGATAATTAACATACTTATATGGAGGTATATTACTTAGTACAATTGAAGTTGTATCACGAAGTTTACTTGTCACTTTTTCAAATAGGTCAATACGCTTTCTATCAAAGTAATCTGTATCTCTCCTAATAACATACTTATGCTTTTTCTTCGTCTTGTCCAATGACCCTACTGTCACAAATGTATATACTTTTGTCCTACTCTCTAGTAATGCTCTTGCAACATATTCTTCATTTATAGGTCTAGGTACAATTTCTGCTTCAACACCGAATTTCCTAAGTTGTAACGCATTATCCGTACATGTTACGTATGTAATTGCACCATCGAACGGATGTGCATAATCAACTACAGTATAAGTGTCTAGGTATAATACAGATCTAATTTCTCTTTTGTACTTATAATAAGAGAAGAACCATCTTGTGTCTGATATTACTAATTTGCCTATACATTGTAGACATGGTATCAAATTGATGTTATACTTTTGCAATGCCCTTGCTACAGTATCATATACAATTGCAAATGAACAATTAGGACAAGATACGGTTGTAAGTAGATTTGTCATAGTTGGGTTTACTCGTGTCATTTCTAGGCTCTTTGACATATGTCGATACCTCATTCATCGGTAGGCTTATCTCCTGTGGAGTCTATTACCTTTCTAAAGTCATCATACTCAACTTCCTTATCTTTACTATACATTTGCTTTACATCATCACTTGCAATTATCTCAGTCTTTCCAGTGTACCTTTCAGGGTGTAGAAGCTTACAGTATTGCAATGTAGCTTCCTTCCAGTCCTTTTCGCTATCTATTGATATCCAGAACCTATTATAGTACTTGTAAGCTACTATTTGCTTTTGTTCTGCTAATAATGGAAATGTAATACTCTCTATATCTGTGTTTAGTTTTACATAGTTGAATATCCTATTGTCAAAATGATATATACCTGCATTTATCCATGCATCTATAACTGGCTTTTCCTGAAACCTATCGACTAGTGTAAGGTTCTTCTTCTTAGTAAATGTAAGTATTCCATATGGCGATTTCATTCTTACAGTCGCTATTGCACTTATATGTCCATATAGATGTAGTTCATTGTAGTTTATATCTGTAAGTATATCACCGTTTACTGCATAAAAGTCACCTTTTACGTGTTCTTTTGCTCTCATTATTGCACCTGCCGTACCCGTAGGTTCATTTGCAGGTATGTCTTCTACATCTAATTGTTGTGGTGTATTTCTAAGGTACTCATGTATTTGATCTTGTAAATATGCTGTCATTACAAGCACATGTACTTTTTCTTTTGCATATCTATATATCCAGTCAAGTTGGTGTTGCAGGATTGGTTTCTCGCCTACTGGTAATAGTGGTTTTGGTTTTTCGACTGTATATGGTCTTAGTCTTGTACCCAGACCTTCTGCTAAGATTATGAAGTACATATTTTACTACGAAAAACGAGAAGTATAAAAGTATGATGTATGATTCAGCTTAAGAAAAAGTATACATATTGATAATCTATATATATATATACAGAAGCAAGAGCTAGATCAAGAATAATATGAATATCCAAGAGTAACGGTAACATGAATATGTAAGAGTAAAGTCAAGTTTTTAGCCTAGGTAACATAAAGATTAGAGAGAAAATGTCGTTCCTTGCAGGTGCATTGACAGGGTTGAGTTCAAGTATAGGACAAACGTTACCTGGCATACTCTACGACATAAGTCGATACTTAAGAGTATTCCTAAGTTATATTAGGACTGCACTACAGTATATATGGAGATATCTTACTTATGCATTTCAAATGTTACAGAAGTTTTATTTACAGTTTCAAAAGGATCCGATAAATACACTGAGTGCAATAGGGTCTATCATCATATTGTTTAATGCCGGTGTATTTGGATGAGTAGTATATTGGACTTTCTTGTAAACGAGTTTCAAACCGGTACATCATTAGTAACAGGACTTGTAAAAGTAGGTCAATCTGTACCTACAGCAATGGATACTGTGTCAAAGGTACTTGCTACAGGTGTAAATGACTTCATACAGCTGATACAGAATATACCGAATATAGTATCACAGTTACCATTGGCAGTTGTAGGACTAGGTCATCAGTTGGCAGTAGGTACATATTCAGCATTCAAAGAAATAGGAGATGCACTCTTTTCTACTGCTGAAAGGATAGGTAGTTATCTAAAGAAGATAGCAGACCAATTTCTAATTACGCTTACACAATATATAGTAAGCTTTCAACAAGTATTTACGACAATACTGAATACACTTACAGGTAACATTGTACCATTCATACAAGACATCATTAACTTCTTTAAGTCTGTTTATAATGCACTTGTACAAGTATATAATGAAATACGTCCATTTCTAACTGGTGTTATAAACTTCTTTTCGTCACTGCCAGCACAGTTGTACAACCTCGCTAGCAACACAGTTACACTGGTACAACAGGATATGCAAGACCTGGTCAATATACCGATAGAAGTGATGAAGCAAGAGGCAACTAGATTCGGCAATGCAATGCCACGCATACTCGGCTATAACGTTGCTAATCAAGTCATATATAGGATGATGGACGGACTATGGAGAAGTAGGACATCATTAAAGGGTAAAGTTGCAGGCACAATAGCAACACCGTTTCTAGCTGGACTATTAGGGTTATTTACAGAGGAAATGTTTAAGGCATTCTATCCTGATTTGCAGACACAGGGAGTACAGAAGTACAGACCTAATAAGACAATACAATCTTTAACTCCACCTCAATTGCCTAGTATAACGCAAAGTGATATACAACCGCTTACTCCATCCAGTTACACTACTACACCTGCAAGTCCTACTCCACCTTCAGCATCTCTAGTGTCCAGTACAATATATCCATTCAAGGTAGCTGATGCAATGTCAATTGGTCTTGGATTAACTGCAACTGAAGGTGGAGTACAATTATCGAAAGGATATACCAACCTATATAGTCAGATATTAGCTGAGACTGATAGTGCAGTATTTCACGCAATAATATACAGTGAACTTGCACCATTGCAGTCAAATACATTGATAGAGTCAATAACTCCTGTAATAAGTCTGGAGAGCTTATTGAAGATATTGCAACAGCAGGAGAATATACAACTACAGCTATATGGTAGTGTGGAACAGGCAGTACTACCACCTGGTGTGACATTATGTGTACCACAATCAGTAACTAGTGGTAGTGTAAGTGGTGAGACGGTGACAGAAAATATCGGTGTGCAATATGCATCATGTTTACCACCTGAAGGACTTGAGTTTGATGAGATAAATATAGTGTCATTTCTAGGGTTTCCACCATATAATCAGACTGACGAGATATCTACAAATGCTTATTTAGGATTGCCATCACCTAATCAGACTGATGAGATTGCCGTCTCATACTCTGTAAGAACGTAGTAGGCTAAAGCTTTTTTAGTTTATATCAAAGTGGTATATATGCAAACTGCATTAGCCAATAACAGGAAGATAAGGCGAAGAGTACATATTAGACCTAATCTAACGATAATGAAAGGTACTATAGCGGATTTAAAGTTTGTAAGATATGGTGACATGGTAGTTCCAATTATAATGGGAAAGGATACAAAAAGAGTAATTAATAAAATAGTACCACAAGGTCTAAATCAATACGTAAATAATCTACTTACAGTAAATAGTAATGCACAGTCAGGTAATCAGACCATTAGTGGATGGAGTTCATCTCCTAATAATGCAATACAGTTACTCAATAATGGGTCTGTAGTACAGACATTGGGTGCGACGGTGATTCCAGTACTGAATGGAAGTACAGTGATATGGGTATTTATAGCAAACGACTTATCGTCTGCATCATATAGTGCAAATCAGGTCAATTTACTTGCATCGGTAAATTATGTAACTACTGCTTCTGGGGGGGCTATACAATACTCACCTCCCTTTAATTTGGCAACTGCGACTACTAGTATAGTAAAGCAGTCTGGGGAGACGGTTTCATTCATATGGGAGATACAATTAAATCTAGGATCCTATGCATTGACTGACTTTATACTTGGCATATTGTATTCAATACCTACAGTCCCAACTTCATGTTCAGGTCCTTCTGGGACAAAAAATGTGACACTGGGCACGTTCGGTGGTGTAGATAATTATACATACGTTACTGCAGATCAATTTGGCAACCCAGTTTATCACTATGCTGAACCTTACCATTTCTCTAGTATTGCACTGCAATATATTGGTGGCAGTAGCTCTGCAAATATATCTTCTATTACTTCAAGTTACGATGGCATTAATACATACTTAATAATTACAGCATCAATATCGGTTTCATCACAAGTAACTGCAACTAGTGTTATAGTTAATGTAAGTTACGTAGGGGGTGGTGAGCTTGGATTTTGTATAAACGGACAACTAGTGACAAGCGGATCTGTAATACAAATACCATATAGTGCAACAGTTCCATCTGGTACTGTTACAGTTACAGTTACGATTGAGTTTTCCCCTGCAACGTGATCAGTATGAAAGTTGGTATCTATGGGTATCTTAGGATAAAAGAACTTGGGAAGACTATCAAGAACAATATAAACTATCAACAGCTTATGCCATTACTGTTTCAATTACTAAATAACACGATAGGCAATATCATAGGTGCAAACTACATCGACATCCAAGGATATGGAAATAATGCAACTGTAACCGTAGGTACAAATACAATCACGTTCTCTGCATCTATAACTGTGCCTTATCTTAATGGATTTAATGCGATATTATACGGGTACTTTAACTTAGGTTCAAATAATTACATGATACAGTTAGCGACTATAAATACGACTGAACAAATACCCGCAGGTACTTACACATTCGAGTGGATTATCAGCTTTGCTGACCCATCTGGAATAATCTTTAACCTAATGGCACTGTCACTTACTGGTAATCTAAAATCCGTTTCAGTGTCATTTTCACCTTCGCCCTCTCAAGTTACCTCTGCACTTACAGGGAATAATATAACGTGGTACTTAGGCTATGTGTATAACTCAACTACAACGATAACTAGTATTGAGATATCAGTTACACTTACAAATCAATCTGGTGCTACAAGTACATATACTAATACACAGAGCGTAAATTACCAAGGTCAAGCTTTAGCAATACCATTCAATATACAGGTGTACTAATCGATTTTAGAGTGGTTATGTCACAAAAGGAAAAGGACAAACCAAATTTATTAGTAAGAAAAAGAAGGTTATATTATGTCAGAGCCTAAGGCAAATACGACGTCAGAGCCTGAGGTAGATATAGCCAAGGCAATTATGTCATCCATTGTTAGTATAAAGCCTCAACCAGATAACACTACAGAGTTACACTTAAGTTTATCAAAGTTATTCAACGAAATAGTGAAAATTAAAGGAAATTTTTCAGTTAATAAAATCATTGTTGATGAGACTAAGATTTATGTGTATATAAGTGTACCAGTAGATATATTCGGTGACTTAAAAAGTCTAATACAGGATGCACAGACGAGGATGACAATACTCAAGAAATCAATATTGGCAATGATAGGTAACGCAGGACAGATAGGACACGTGAAGGACATTATCCAGCAGAATGATGATGGCGTAATAGTAATTGTAATTAATAGGACAATTATACCTAATACTCTAGGTGTATCGAATGAACCTACCTGGTAAACTTGCAATTGGAATAGATGGTTATGTAAGGGTAATGCTTGACGATAAAGTTATATATGATGATACAAACGCAATTACAATACAGTTCTTGCAGTATCTACAGAATATGCTACAGGGTACTGTACCGACAGTTAATAGTATATATGTACTTGCAAAGCCTAATGGTACACAGATAAATCTAAACAATCTCACTTTTCAGAACAACTATCAACAAGTGAACATGATATTTCTAAACCAATATGTGCCACAACCTATAGAAGCTCTTGAACTATGGATATCGACAAGTGTCGGTAACTATCCGGTAGCCGTATTACAGTTCCAGTCTCCTATTACTCAGTCTGGTGAACTTGCAGTTCAATGGTCAATATTAATACAAGTACCATTGATAGTACAGGGTGCAGAAACATTCGGTATTTCGAATAGCATACCGCAGATTCTTATGCAATTATTCATACCACAGCAGTACTTCTCAACCCCCATACAGCTTACAAGTACTCAGCCTACACTTCAGATAGTCAGTACACCACAGGTTACACCTACATTTATAGCACCGTCAGAAGCAGGTGTAGGTGCTGTCGCATATATTACTACGTCTAGTACGATATCGACACTTTCAGCACTTCTCTACATATTAGGTCAGTATATAATGACTGTGTCTCAGAATAATCTAAATGAACAGGCAGTAAATTCGCTCATAATTGCAAGTGCATTTATAACCTTAACGTCGAGTAATATAACGAGTGTAGTACCATGATTGAGCCTAGACTTGAGGGTCATGTGATTATTAAGGTTAATAACAAGGTGATTTATGACTCTCATAACGACATTACGGAAGAGTTTGCAATATCCTTATTAGGTACAGTAGTCCTAGGACAGTTACAATCTACTGGATATGCACAATCACAATATGTCGCACAATTCGGCATACCCAATAATATCGCCATACTTTTCCTAAGTAATGGTGCAGTTGTAAATAGTATTACTACTACACTTAACGGATTCAACGACCAACTTACTGCAAATAGCGAAGTTACAAATGTAATATTCATTGGAAGTGACTCTACACCTGCTACATATACGTTTGACACTATTCAATTGTGGTCTGTAGTGTCAAATAGGTTATTCATGCCTATATCAACTTTCACTTTGCCGAGTCCATTCACGAAGGGTGAACATGATATAATACAAATAACATGGTCTGAAACTATAACTAGCTATGTGCCGTTTGTGCATACTAGGAGTTCATTCATATATTCCTGTTCACCATCCTGTACTTCCTGTTCACAAGGTAATTTCAATCCTGGATTCTATTGTGCCACTTCAGTCTTCAATTTCGTATGGGCATTACTACTTGTGCCAAATATACATAACTTACAGAACTTGAATAGCTACCCAATATCCTGCTATTTGAATAAGTACTTCCAGCTATATCAGCAAACTGGTGCACCACCGCAATTCGTAGGTATATCTGAAGTTGAATTCTTCGATGGTTGTCTAAACCCGGCTGGTGTGTACTCATTCCCACAGGGGTTCGTGTCAGGACAATTGGCAGTAGGTTCAGAGCATGTATATGCGACTTACAACTTCAATGCAAATATAACAGCAAAACCGCAAATAGCACTTGTACTTGTATCCATACAGGGTATAGGACTTGTACCGCTTGCAGTGATCAATGTACAAAATGAAACTGTGCTGTTGAATAGTAGTAACCCGTTTAATATAACGTTAAAGCTACCATACGGTTCAATTACATTACAACAGAGTAGTGTACCTTAGGTGATTATAATTGCTAAAGCATAACATTGAAATTGAGACTAAAGATACAATAGTGGTTACACACAACGCAATATCAAACGACTTTCTGTATCTTGTTGCACAACTACTGGAGAATGGTGCAGGTGCAGTAAGTAGTTACACTTACACTGGATTTACACAATTTCCAAATTCAGTTTACTTAGTACTTCTAAATGATGGTAGAATAGTGAATACTGTGCCTATGTTAGTTGAGTCATTTCAATTCTTACAAAGTAGTAGTACTCTTGTACTACATGCAATAGATCAATCTTCGTCTTCATATACGTTTAACGAGCTATACCTATTTGCCACATATAATGGCGTACTTGCATATCCAATAGCACATGTAACTGTAAATCCTATATCTAAGTCTAGTACATCGTTTGTGTCGGTTTCATGGAATGTCACAATTACAGTTGGAGATGAACTTATTATTCAATATATGCAACAACAATTCATAAGTACATGTACTAATCTATCTAGTAAGATAACAGAGGTACAAAGTAATACTCAAAATGTTACATGTCAATCATTAGCAAGTCAGTACTTCGGTAGTTATCAAGGCAGTGTTGCACTATTCCTTATAACATCACTTATACTTCATTCACCTGACTTGCTCAACTTCAATAATCAATTGTACATAAGTCTATACCAAAATACAATAGGATTGAATCCAGCAAACATACAAGGAATAGGTAAAATCATATTAATCCCGCAAGGCAATCAGTATACTATACAACAAAACGCAGTTACATTGACTCCTCCCTTCCTAATATTTCCCGCATCGACATATTCAGTTGCAATCGCATATATACTCTGGGATACTGTGTACCTTCCCCTTGCAACTACCAGTATATCAGTACAGGTGAATCAGCCACAGTTCATAAAACTTAATATAGTTGCATTACTTAATTCATAATATGATATTATAGAAGAAGATGCAGGAAGGATGAGAGACCTGCTAATGCTTCAGCCATAATTCTCAATATTTATATTCACGTTTTCACCCTTTTATGGTATGAAAATCGCTTTGGTTCGTGACTTCATCGATTCAAGTTTCGGGAGACAGGGGAAGTTACTGGAGAGAGGTCTTAAGGAACTGGGTCACGAAGTTACTTCATTCGAAAAAAATAAGGTCACTAAGGAGACCCTACCTCCCGGGTTTCAGGACTATATCTACTACACGTTGTTCAATACTCAGTTGTTCTGGAAGGGGATACCGAAGCACGGAAAGAACGTGGTGTTTGAAGTTAGTGACACCGATTCTTTATCTCATGTAGCATTGTATTTTTTCAGACAACAACCGGTTAATGAGATAGTTGTGCCTTCTAATTGGGCTAAACAGGGGTTTTATACTCTCAAGTTGTCAATTCCGCAACAAATTCACGTTATCCCTCACGCCTTAAATCCAGATATGTTTTACTATCCTCCTAAGGAAATGCCTCACCCTTGTGTACTTGCAATCCTGCCCCATTCTTGGGATAGGAAAGGAGGAGACGTCGTTGTTAAGGTATTCCGTGAGTTGATGGACTCCGGTTACCATTTTTACCCTCTTATCCTAGTTTCTAATATGTTGGAACCCAGGATCAAAGGGATGAATGCAATAAAGACTCCCTTGCCGGATCCCGACTACTACAGTATATTTGCAGGGTGTGATGTGCTCTTTTATCCCGTACGTGGAGGTGCGTTTGAGATCCCCGTGATCGAAGCCCTCGCACTCGGACTCGACGTTGTTGTGACTGAGAAAGGGGCGTGGAGCGAATACGTAGAAAGTGAAGACGCATATTGGATAAAAGTTACTAGAAAGGTAAAGATGTGGTACACTAACCCATTTCACGTCGGGAATTTCTTAGACCCCGACCCCGAGGACGCATATCAGAAATTAGTTATAGCGTTATCGAATTGGTCTCTCGAAAAAAAGAAGGAGAACCTCGAGAACCGTGCAGTGTTATACAGAGAGAAATATAACTACTTGAACATAGCCAGAGAGTGGGAAAAGAGGGTGCTGTGAGGTCATATGTCGCTCGACATATATTACATAATATCCAGTTCAGCCTACATAGTCACGATAGTTTACACGATATACCAGTTGAGGAGGTTATCAATACGTGACCACAGAGAAAATATAAGGAGGGAAGTGAGAGAATACATAATGAGCCAGGAGTTCAAGGACGTCCTGATGGAAGCCATAAATCAAAGTGACATGAACAAGAAACTGAGCATCATAATCTTAGCCCTATGTACTAACGTAGCGGAAATCAAGAAGTCGAAAATCTGTGATGAAGGAATATAAAAAAGGACTTGTTTTTTACTCCGTCGTCCTATTTTTACAGTCCGATCATGCTCAGGAAGGAGCCGACGAATGGCAGACTTGTACCGAACTTGGTTATCAAGCCCACCAGGATTCCGGCTACCGCTATGGCGACGAACACGTCGGCGTTCTGCGAGATGAAGGTCGCTATACCGCTCAGGAACCCGGTTATGGCTGTTATAATGGAGCCTACGACGGAGGTTAAGGCAGAGGCTATATTTGCGTAGGACATTTCCTGTCCACCGAGTATATGTTACGGTCGAAATTTAAAATAACTAGTGGATACAGAAAGTAATAAACCCCCGTGCGTCCTAGTTATATCGTATGAATTTGGCTTACGTCATAGACCACGACAATAAGGTCGTGCATTATAACTCCGTATACAAGCATCTAATCCCGACCTCCGATTATGATAAGTCCGAAATGCCTATACCCATCTCGGAGACCGGAAAGAGTGGACTTGCCCCGGAAGTCCGGCTGGAAATCTTGAACATAGACTATTTGAAACTCAACGACAAGGAGTGGGCTGGGACTCACCCTAACGGCACTCTGTTGAATTCCTGTCCCCCTGTAAAGGCGTTAGCGAGTATGGGATTTATATATGAATCCTACGGTGTTACTGCGTGGCATAACGTCATGTCAATGGCGTGCGGAAAGGATGTAGATATGATCAATGTCCCCACGATAAGCTATTACGATAATAGAACATGGAGAGTGAATTTATTCACGAGACCGGTAGTATTGACAAATCACATCTCAGGTATGTACCTATTTAAGAGCGAATATGATACTGCAATAGTTGAAACGAATTACAAGTACCCTTATAGATTTACAGGTGTGAAGGGTGAGGTAGTCTGTGCTTACGGTGTACTCTCCTCTACCACTTCCGAGTTCACCTTAGCGAGCTATTTGCCTTCTGTTGTAGATACTCCGTTCGGGTGTCCTCCTCTTGAAGTAGGTGATCAAGTCGAGGTACTGTCTTGGAGGAGCGGTCACAGGAAAGCCAAAGTGATCTCGACTAACGTCGTCTCCAGCTATATACTTAACAAGATCTACATTCTCGAGTTCTCGAAACTGTTTAAGTTGGACATCCCTTCAACTCCGGGCGACAGCGGAGGGGCGGTTTACACTAAAGTGCCACCGGGTGTTTTTATTTAACTTCGCCAAGACAGAGTATTCCCCCTTTAATCTCGACAACTGAAAGCTTCTCGACCTCCTGATACAGATCGTACTACTTCTCGTATATTACCAAATCTTAGGCACCTCCTGCGACGCCTCCTCCAAGTCCTTTATGCTATCTATCGACCTCCAGTAAACCTTAGGAAATTTAACACCCCTAAGTAAACCGTCCTTTGCTAATTTGGGGAACGTCTCCTTTTCTAGGTCTCCCTTCTCTGGGAGGTAGTCGAAGATGCGTGGGGTGAAGACGTACACACCTGCGTTTATCCAGTGATCTTCAAGGATAGGTTTCTCCACGAACTCGACTACCTTACTATCATCAGTTCTGACCACTCCGAAGGGACTCTTTAGGGGGACTAGGGCTATTGTTTCGACCTCTCCTCCCTTGAGGAGGGACACATCCAAGTTGGTCAAGATGTCACCGTTTACCACCAGGAAGTTCTCTCTCAAGAACTCCCTTAACCTCTTGATCGCTCCCCCAGTCCCCATAGGTT
>Ga0081474_120207_pt1 | contig 12524 bp, 17 predicted proteins | sample OneHunmetagenome_2_FD_70978 | JGI IMG/M metagenome (GOLD analysis project Ga0081474, IMG submission 70978) | Ferrous microbial mat communities from One Hundred Spring Plain, Yellowstone National Park, USA v2 (version 2) | ecosystem: Environmental > Aquatic > Non-marine Saline and Alkaline >... | reverse complement strand
CTATTTTAAAAAGGTGCTCTGGGTTTGCATAGTCTTTTGCTATACCTTCCCCTTAAAAATCTTTGTTTAGATGTTCTATTTTTTGGTCTCCAGCAAAAAGCATGAGATTTCCGGTGTTTTTTGTAGCTTCGTTGAAGCTCTTGAGAAATTCTTCTTCACTTGATACATTTGCAGGTATGCTTACTTCAAACATTCTTACCCTCCTTAATACTTATTATAGCATTTTTTATACAGCTATTTAATTTTTTTGCCATGGTTTGTAGTGCTATGTTTTCTTGTTCCATAAGCTCACTAAAATCTTTGACAGAAAAGGCTTTGTTGTAGTTAAAATCTTCTATCTTATAGGCGTTTTTATACTTTAAATAAAACCTTGCTTTTAGCATCATATTACCGCTATTAAATGTTTTGAAGCTTGGTTCAAAGACGTAAATGTATATTGAAAGCTTATAATCTGATATGGGTTTTTCCACTAAGTAAGGTAGCGCTTCTAAAAGATAGTTCTTGACAGTGCAGTTTAAACTACAAGGAAAACGGTGTTTTGCAAAATATCTTAGTTGATGTTTATAAATGTAAGCCATATCGTCAGTGTCTAAGTATCTTGGAGAGCTAACGCTTGATATGTAAACTTTTTTGACGTTTGTATAGCTTTCTTTTGGTTGTATAAATTCTATGGTTTTTTCTTTTTGGACAAAAGCACAAGAAGATATGAGTATCATACCAAAAGCCAAAAGAATTTTTTTCATTTTGTTTCCTCCAGCGGAAAGGGTTTTTGGCGGTTTATGATAAAAAATGCATTTGGATGATTTTTTATGTGTTTTATTAGAATCCTCATCTCGTTAGATGTTTTTTGTATATCTTTCAACGTTCTGTTTATCTGAGGGTATACGTTGTCTGTCAATGTATCTGAATTTGTTTTCAGGCTTTTAAGAAGAGTATCTAATTTTTTCGTTTCTTTGTTTAACTTATCCGCCAGAAGGTTGTATTTTTCTACGGTATTGTTTATATCTTGCACGTTTAGTTCGTTTATCTTGTTGTTAAAAGCCGTTAAAACTTTGTTGGTATTAGATAAAGAGTTTTTGGAATCTTTTATAAGACTATTTAGGTTTTTTATGGTATTGTTTATGTTGTCAAACAACGTATCAAATTTTTTGGTATTTTTAGAAGATATTAGATTGTTTAGATTTTTTATAAGATTGTTAGCCGAATCAAGTATTTGAGGTATATAATCTGATATTTGTTGAAGTTCTGATGGTTTCATAGGTATTACGTAAGCTTCTAAATCTTTGTCGTAAAAGGCTTTTACTCCTTTCTCATGTTCTAAGTCTATGTAAGATAGCCCAGTTATACCGGTGATTCCTAAGCTTGCTATTACATCTTTTTTTAAGTCAAGATTTTTCTCTACGGATATTTTTATCTTTACGGTTTCTTGGTCTTTTGCTATTTTTATAGCGCTTACTTTCCCAACATCAACACCTTTGTATTTTACCGGTGAGCCTACAGATAAACCAGCTACCGAGTATTTTGTAAAGATGTAGTAAGTGTTCAAGTCTCTATTTTTAAAAAAACTTGTAGAAAAATATATTGTGGCTATTACAACGCCTATTCCAAAAACTATAAAAAATCCTATCAGCGTGTATCTTGGTTTTCCTTCAATCATAACAATGACCTCTTTGACCTTTTATAAAAGATTGTATCCATGGGTGGTTTTGAGCTTTTAACAAAGATGGACTTCCGTTGAAGATAATCTTTTTGTCATAAAGTATCAACACCCTATCAACTATTTTTAAAGAGGCTATATCGTGAGTTACTATAACGACGGTGGTACCTAAGCTATCTCTTGTGGATTTTATAAGGCTATCAAACTCATCTGCAGATATTGGGTCTAAGCCAGAGGTCGGTTCATCAAGTATAAGTATATCTGGTTCCAGTGCCAAAGCCCTTGCCAAAGCCACTTTCTTTTTCATGCCACCAGAAAGCTCACCCGGATAAGCCCATATGTTGGTAAAACCAACCATGTTTAACTTTACTATAGCGTTTTTAAAAGCAATATCTTTTGATAGCGAAGTCTTTTTTAAAACTGGATACATCACGTTTTCTACGCTTGTGATAGAGTTAAAAAGTGCGTTAAATTGAAACACCACCCCTATTTTGTCCCTTATCTTTTGTATGGTTTTCTCATCGTTAAAATCTATCTTTTCCCCGTCAAAGTATATCTCTCCAGATTTTGGTTTTAAAAGAAAAAGCATCAACTTTACCAACGTACTTTTACCAGACCCGCTTCCACCTACTATAGCCACTATCTCTGATTTTTCTATCTTAAAGCTTATATTCTCATGGACTATATGATTGCCGTATCCAGAGTAAACATTTTTAAATTCTATCATATGTCAATCTTTGCAAAGATGATAGAGAATATAGCATCTATCACTATGATACCAGAGATGCTTATCACTACACTTTTCATAACGTTTAATGTGACGTCTTCAGGCTTTTTACCAGAATAAAAACCAAAGTATGTACCTACAAGTCCTATATATGCTCCAAAAAACGGAGCTTTTACCAAACCCACAAACACCTGGTTAAATCCTACAACCTCTCTTAGTCTATCAAAAAACATATCAAAAGGGATATCTAAAAAAGTTTTTGCTATTATAGCCCCGCCTAGTACCATTACGTTGCTGGAAAAAAGCACCAGCAAAGGCGTTATCAACGTAAGAGTTATGATTCTTGGTAAACCAAACACAACATAAGGGGATATGCTCATTACCTCTATAGCATCGATTTCTTCGTATACGTTTCTTATGCCTATGTTTGCCGTGTATCCACTGCTTACCCTACCAGCCAATATGATACCTGTTATAAGTGGACCAAGCTCTCTAAAGGCCGATATACCTATTAGATTTACTATAAATATATTTGCTCCAAAGCTTATGAGCTCATTTGCACTTTGATAGGCTATCACTATCCCCACCAAAAACGACAGTACCGCCAATATAAAAAGAGAACCAATGCCAGAGCTTTCTATCTCTTTTAAAAAAGATTCAAATTCTATATCTTTTATATTTTTAAAACTATGATAAACCAATATTCCTATATACTCTAAAAAGGTTAAAGATAAGTTTATATTTGAGTCTTTTTTTGTCTTTTCGTTGTTGTATTTTAATAGCTCTTTTACTTTTTGTATAAACTCTATATGTTCTTTTTTGCCCACTAGTTCTTTATCTTTATATTTTTCTAAAAGCTCCAATACAAAAATGGCTCCAAAGGTATCTAATTTCTCAATATCTTTTATATCTATTGTATGCTCTTTTATAAAGATAGATACATCAATTTTCCCCTCAATGGTTTCTTTTGTTAAGTCCATAGCCTAATTTTAACAAAATACGCTTTGCAGTGATATAATTAAAATTATGAAAAAGTTTTTTTATATATCATGTTTACTTAGTTTTTTGGCTTTTGGCGAAAGTATAAAAATTATCCAACAACCTATACAACCTTCCCAGAACGCTAATCCCCCCCAAGCCAATACATCTTCTCCAGTTCAGGCACCATCTAACTCTCAATCTTCAAATTCTCAAAATCAATGTCCTACCGAAGATGCTATAAAAGGCTACCTTTTATCCCAGAATTTAGCCACATATACGATATTGGCTATTGTTCCTTCAGAGTCGGTGCCAGGATATTGTGATGTTATACTAAAGAGCGTGGACAACAAGACATTTTTTATTAGAATAAGAAACGACATGGCTTACGTTATATCTGGAAGCGTTGTTAATACAGCCACTGGCAAGGTGCAGGTACCAGATATGAGCAAATTTAACACCACAGACAACACTACAAACAATCAGCAATGATATCTTCTTTTGTAATAACGGGGTTTTTAGGTGCTGGTAAAACCACTTTTATGCTAAAAGCTGTAAAAGATCATTTTAAAGATAAAAAAGTAGCTGTAATCGTAAACGAGATTGGTGATGTAGGTGTTGATGGTAAAATACTTCAAAATGTTTATTCTAACGTGCTTGAACTTTCAGAGGGTTGTATATGCTGCACTTTACAGGTAGAGTTTGAAAAAGGCGTTTACGAGATTTTAGAAAAATACAATCCAGATTTTCTTTTTGTAGAAACCTCTGGAGCTTCAAATCCATTTCCTATCATGTTAAGCCTTCAAAATATAGGTTCTTTATTAGAAGGTGTTGTATGTGTTGTAGATGCAAAGAATTTTCATAACTATAAGTCTAACGAAACTTTTAAATATCAAATAGGTAGTTCAAATATAATAGTTATAAATAAGATAGATTTGGTATCTGAAAAAGAGTTAGAAAATATAGAAGATGAAATAAAAGTCATAAAAAAAGAGTATAATCTAAGAGATTTTCTAACCTCAGAAGAATTTTTTAAAGATTTTAAAATTTATAAAAGTAAATACGGCCAAATAGACGAAGATTTGTTTAAACACATCTATCCCATAAGAGATTTACCAAATCTACCACTAAATTTAGCTGGAGTAAATCATCTTGAAGAATCCCATATAGGGGAGTTTGTGGTATTTTTGGAAAAAGAGATATCTTACGATGAATTGGAGCAGAAGTTAAAAAATATACCTAAAAATATATACAGGATAAAAGGTGTAGTGAGGCTTAAAGATTTTCAAACTCCTATGGTTGTCAACTATGTGTTTGGTTATACGGAGCTAAGCCCTATAGAAAAATACGATGGTAAGTCTTTTTTGGTGTTTATTGGCGAAAATATCAAAAAAGAAAATGTTTTTGTATTATAATTAATGTATGGGGATATTGTTTGATAAGAAGGATTTTTTGCCGTTGGTGGGGTACTCCTTTTCCTTGCTTGGAAGGATAAACAAAGAGCTAAGTCTAGCAGAAAATTTAAGCGTACTAAGAAATATAACACTCCTTGGTATAAGGTTTGATAAAACAGATGAGAGCATTCTAAAGGCTTTGGTAGATTCAACTAGAGCATCGGATGCATTTTTTGTGTTTGAAGATTTGCTGGTGCTTTTACTGTTTGGTACCAATAAAGAAGGGGCTATACACATATTAAACGAGCTAAAAGAATTTTTTGGGCAAAATATGTTTTACGCTATGGTTACATCTCCGGAAGATGGAGCCGATGCATCTACTTTGGTAGAAAACTTTAGAGGTATGGTAAAGCTAAAACTTTCTTTAGATATCTATCTATAGTATTTTTTATATTTCATTGTTTCAATTATCATACTAGACAAGCCTATTCCCATAACTGTTATTATCACTAAGAAAAATCCTATATCAAGGTTGTGAAGGTTGTGTATCTTCAAAGGTGTTTTTATGCTAAACTCCAACCATTCGGGTTTTAAAAGCCCCAATACACCAACTATGAAAAACAAAATACCACCAAAAAATAGCGTTCTTGCAGCGGTAGTTCTTGCTATTTTTCTAGATACTTCGTGTGGTAAATTTAAAGATTTACCAAGAAGTCCAAACAATGTACCCATAATTACTTGCACCGTTGTGGTGCCAAGCCCAAACACAAATCCCGGCAACCAACCAGTGTAGGCGTTTGACATAGAAGGAGCCAATACGGTATATATGATTATTGCAAAAGCCCCAAAACCCCATCCTGCTATAAATCCATGCAACATTGCCATTTTTATAGTTATAACTTCGTTAGCATCATCTATGCTATGTCCAAGAAGTGCCTCTTTGTGATGCGATGTGTCTATCTTGCCAAAGTGTATATGGAACATGTCTTTGTATTTGAATATGTAAAGTCCACCAAAGGCCATAGCTAACCCTACAAGTATGTATATAATGTGTTCTAAAATAGGTATTTTTAGGAAGTTTACCAAAGAAAAATAAGCTAACTCGCTGGCTATAGCCCTTTGTAGTGTAAAGGCTAGCGAAAAAGATAAACCCACTAAAAATCCTTTTTTCGCTGAGTAGCTTCCAACGGAATAGCTAAATGTTATAGGCCAAGTATGCTCATCCGGTGTTATACCGTGTATTATCCCCAATAAGTAAGCTGTTAGTAGTGTTACCCATATGTTAGAAGATGTCGTTACGTTGTATAAATCTATCATCTGCAATTGTATATACTCATATAAACTCTCGCTATGGACTCGTAAGAAAAGTATATGAGTATCACACCTATTAATTTATACACAGCCTGATGCTTTAGTTTTATAAGATATTTTGATAAGAATCCAAAACTAAACATCGTAAACATGGTTCCCAATCCAAAACTAAACATTATAAGGATGCCTTGTATCTGGCTTTTAGAAAGAGCTGCCAAAAGTAAAAACCCATAAACCATAGGGCATGGTAAAAACCCGTTAAAAACCCCTATTAAAAATGGTGAAAAAATGCTTTTTGTGCTTGATAAAACATTTATTATATATATGATACCTTCGTAAAGAGGGTTTAAAAAGCCTATGCTACCTATGGCTTTACCGAAAATAAGTTTTAGACCTATAAAAGCCATTAATATGGCTATAGCTACCGAAAATATTCCGGAAATATACTTTATATTGCTTATAAAAGCTCCAAACTTTATACTTCCGAAGCTTACCAAGAACCCAAGAAACACATAGGATAGTATTCTACCTAAGTTGTAAAGAAAAAGATAAATGATATTTTTCATATTATTTTCTTCGCTTAGCTTTGATACGCTAGCCGGAAATACTCCACACATGCCGTAGCAATGTACAAACGATAGAAACCCTGAGATAAATATAAGCACATAATTTGTGGTCAAATCTAATGTACTTGGTATCATATCTCTTCAGCTTCCAGCCTTTTTATAGCTGAAAGCGGTATTCTAGACTCCATTTAACTTCACTATTTTTTCTCCATCTTCTGTCCAAAACCTACAGCATTGTATCATGCGATAGACTGTTTTTGCACTACAACAAAGTAGCCCCGCCAGTTCCTTAACGCTAAGGTACCTCTTTTTAGTATTCACGGCTTCAACTCCTACTAACCATTTAGCATTAGTATAACCAAATATGGTTAGTAAGGCAAGCCTTACAAATTAAGCTAAATCAACAACTTACTTTCTTGTAGTTTTCGTGCTCTTAGGTCTTCGGCTTTTCTTGGTATTTGAATCTGCCTTTTGGTCTTCTATATCGGGAATAATCTTGAGGAGCTTTGGTTTTATCTCTTCTATGTATTCTTTCATACTCCTTATGCGGTAGTGGATAGACGAAAAGTCTGGTACTTCTATACCTTTTGGCACTATATCTTTTGCCTTTTTCTCCAGATCTCTCAAAGACCAGCCGTATTTTTCTCTAAGGGCTATCAAAAACAATACCAGCCTATCGTCGTATTTTTTTGGTCTACCAGGTCTTTTGCTTTTTTTAGCCGACACCTTCGGCACAAAATCTTCAAGCTTAGCCAAATACTGTTCTAACTCTTTTTTTGTCATCATAGATATTATTATAACACATTTATTTTTTAAAAGCTAAAAATATGCCTTTTGGCGTAAGAAATTTGTCTATGGTAAATATGTCCTTAAAAAAATTTGCATCCCCTCCTGTGATAACAACTTCCACGTTTTCCTCGCTTTTTATTGTGTTTATAGTACTAAGAAGCTCTTTTGCTATGCCGTATGCTATGGCTTCTTTTGTGTTTGACGGTTTTTGGAAGTTTCTTGCTTTTTCTAATTCGTCTGTGGGCATCTGTAAATGCGGCACGCTTATACTTAGGCATTCTTTTCTTTGGATTAAACCAGGTGTTATATATCCATACTCTATTTTGGAATTTTTCACTATATCGTATGTGATAGCACTTCCCATGCTAACTACTAAAACGTTGCTCGAATATAGCTTTGAAGCTGCGTAGGAGTTTATGAGTCTATCTATACCGTATCCCTCGTATGGGCTTTTGAAGTCTGTAAGCTTTTCAAATAAAGATATGTCTATTTTTCTTAATTTATTTATTATTATAAAATCTTCAAACTCTTTGTTGGTGGATATGGTGTAAATTTCTTCTTTATAGTTTTCAATATAACACTCCAGCGTTTGCCTTTTTGCAGATATGTCAAATACAACATCTATGCTATCTATAGACTTTACCTCATAGCACTTTATCCTAGTGTTACCTATGTCTAATATCTTCAAGGTTCTAAAGAGTAGTTTGGTGCTTCTTTTGTGATTACTACATCGTGAACGTGAGATTCTCTATAACCTGCTTGGGTTATCTTTATAAACCTCGTGTTTTCTTGTAAAGCTTTTATATTTGGACTTCCGGTGTATCCCATACCAGATTTAAGCCCACCTACAAGTTGATACAAAACATCTATAACACTACCCTTGTAAGGTACTCTTCCTTCTATACCCTCTGGTACAAATTTTTCCAAATTTTCTTGAGAGTATCTGTCAGCTGAACGTCTTGACATCATAGCTCCTAATGATCCCATGCCTCTATACACTTTGTAAGCTCTGCCCTGATAGAATATATGCTCTCCAGGTGCCTCATCGGTACCAGCCAACAAATTCCCAAGCATTACAGAGCTAGCACCAGCTGCAATAGCTTTTACTATATCCCCTGAGTGTCTTATACCACCATCCGCTATAATCGGTATATCGTATTTTTTGGCCACTTCATAACAGTTTGCCACTGCGCTCAATTGAGGTACTCCTACACCACTTACTATACGAGTAGTGCATATGGAACCTGGGCCTATACCTACTTTTACCGCATCGGCTCCAGCTTTAATAAGGTCTTCTACAGCTTTTGGAGTAGCTATATTACCACCTATAACCTGTAAATCTGGGTATTTTGATTTTATTTGCTCTATTACTTCCAAAACTCTTTTAGAATGCCCATGGGCCGTGTCTACTGCTATTACATCAACTCCAGCATTTACTAAAAGCTCAAGACGGTACATTGTATCTGGACCTGTGCCTATGGCAGCCCCTACCATAAGCCTTCCATATTTGTCTTTTACAGCTTCTGGATATTGGATACGTTTCATTATATCCTTTATGGTGATTAGCCCTTTTACTTTACCTTCGTCGTCTACTATGGGTAGCTTTTCTATCTTGTGGGCTCTTAATATCTCAGTGGCATCTTCGAGTGATATTCCCTCTTTTGCTGTGATGAGGTTTTTAGAGGTCATAAACATAGAGATAGGTTTGGAAAAATCCTGATGTTTTACAAATCTTAAATCTCTGTTTGTAAGAATGCCTATGAGTTTTCCGTCGTCGTCCACCACTGGAAGACCAGATATTTTGTACTTATCCATGAGCCTTTTTGCTTCCTGGACTGTATCTGTGCTTTTTATAGTGATTGGTTTTAGTATCATGCCGCTTTCTGATTTTTTCACAAGTTCTACTTCTTTGGCTTGTTCTTCCGGTGTCATGTTTCTGTGGATAATACCAATACCACCTTTTCTTGCCATGGCTATAGCCATCTTGTATTCTGTGACAGTGTCCATAGCGGCAGATACTATTGGTATATTTAGCTTTATCTTCTTGGTAAGATATGTAGATACATCTGCTTCATAAGGTAAAAAATCAGCGTAAGCTGGCTCCAACAAAACATCATCAAACGAATAATATTCTCTAAGGTTATGCTCTAACATAATCTTATTATATACTAAATAACTTTTCAAAGTAAAGTTTTTGTATAAGTTCACTACATCGTAAACACATTAACCGCGGCATACTTGTAGGGCTTACAAAGTTGTATTTTTCTATATACTTTTCCAAGAGGCTAGTGTGCCAAAGACATTTATTACATCGTGTAGTGCGCTTGTAGCATTTCTTACACTACCAGTGCCTGTTCTTTAATAAACTCACGACAAGTATGTCACGCACCACAAGTCTGCCATGCAATAGTAAAATGCGGTCCAACCGCTCTGCTGAGATTCTTGAAATAAATATCCTTGTTCAGTGAGATATTTTAAAGAAAAATAAGTGGAGTAAGCCAGTTCCTGCATTAAAAGGGTCCTCATATGAAGTTTTACAAATATTCAGCAGGATATTTTTTATGAGGCACAAAAGGTTATTGACAAGTCTTGTTGTTATCCATTGTATCTGTAATACAACACTTTATTTAGTTTTTACAATGATATAAATTAGGTTAAGTGAGAAATAATCGAAATATATTCATCAATTAGACTGACAAACTATACAAGTTGCCAGCAAACTTTGCGTGAAGCTCTTTAGCAGATGGGGCTCTCTTACTGCCACCATTCCCTTGTATATCAATGTTTTCACGAGCCTATATCGTTTAATAAAACATGTATGTCATAAATGTAATACTGGTAATACATGTAATACTAGTAATACATGTCATAAGTGTAATATTTGTAATAAAAATCGTTATATAAGCAGGATTTTATTGTTTGCAATGATATTGCTCATATATTGTTTTATGTTATCAATGATTTTTATCAGAAAAACGGTATAGCGTGCAAAATTTTTTACCTTAGCATAAAAAGTAAATTTTCATTTACATCTTTAAAAAACTAAGTATTATCAATGACTTACAGAATAGCATGTTGTTTGAATTTATGAGTGGTTTTTGCTTGACAAAGTGCCATTTTTATGAGATAACTTAAAGGCATCGTTTATTTTTCTGTATAGAGTATATTACACAGTCATTTTGTATTCAAATGTAATATTTGTAATACCTGTAATAATTGTAATAACTGTAATACTGCGATACATGTATTACCCATAACACATGAGTCATACAATTCATACCAGTAATATAGGTCGTACATACTCTACTCATGATTGACTAAGCAATCGTTTTCTGCTATATTATGCTTATATATGGAGGTTAAAACATGCTTAGAAGATTGAGACACCTAACAGATGTTGGAAATCAACAAGTCTGCCACAACTCACAACAAAGTGGCACCATCAATGACAGTCAAACCTTTCTTATTCATTCATTGATGGATAGAGTCCTCAAACAAGGTGATACCATAGCGTAGATGCCCGCCACACTTGTGGACATCAAAAACAGTCTGGACGCATTCAAGTCTGTAATCCAGAAAGTAGAGACCAATACATCACTGAGTATTCCAAATTTGTTGACACCCATTAAGAACCAAACAGATCAGATACCAGCCTTGAAAAAGGACATACTTGAACTGCAAAACAAGGTTGAAATACTCCAAACAAGCTTGGAACAGTTTAAGATAGAGCAGTATGAGAGGATGACCAACAATAGAGGGAAATCTACTTGTAAATCGTGACAGACTTGTTTGTTCTTTAGCTCTAAAATAAACTGATGCCGTTCTAGTATGCATATAATTTCTTACATCGTATAATAAGTGTCTTTTAAAAAGACAGGTATCTGAAACGTGCTCACGCACTCTATGTTCATAGTCTATCTGAACTTATACAGTTTTCTTTTTTAAAAGCCTAAAAGTAAAATTTGGATTATATTAATAGTATAGGAGGTATTTATGCTTGGAGATTTGTTGGACAATCCCTTGAAGCTTGTGCTTATATTTGCAATAGTTTTGGTGCTTTTTGGAGCAAACAGACTTCCAGAAATGGGCAAAGGTTTAGGAGAAGGTATTAGAAACTTTAAAAAGGCACTTTCTGGAGAGCTAGAGGAAAAGAAAGAAGAGGAGAAACCAAAAGAAGCAAACTGAAAACTGATGAAATTTATATAAATATTTGATAAAATATTAGAATACTTTAAGGAGGTTGTATTATGTTTCATATGCCAAACATTACTGAGCTTGTTGTAATACTCTTCATAGTTTTTCTTCTTTTTGGTGCAAATAAACTGCCAGAGGCTGGAAAAGGCTTAGGAGAAGGTATTAGAAACTTCAAAAAAGCACTTTCTGGGGAAGATGATAAATCAAAGGAAAAAGAGGTAAAAGCAGAAGAGGTGAAATAAAGATGGGGGTAAGTGATTTGAACGATATCATAAAGCAACTGCTAGAAGAAATTAAAAACTTAGAGACTAAAGTAGAGGATATAAAAGCTCCTATAGAGGAGACCTCTAACTTACTCCCATCTGCCAGCGCTTCTTTGCAAGATGTGATTGAGTTTACCGAAAAAAGCACTCATCAAATCATGAGCCTTTTGGATGCTATAGAGACGAATTCTAAAAAGATAGATGAAGATGTCGCTACTTTGCTAAAGCTAGGTCCCACGAAAACCATAAATGGTATTTTAGAAGAGATAAAATCTTTAAATCAAGACAACCTCAATAAGCTTATAGAAATATACACTGCGATGTCTTTTCAAGATATTACAGCTCAGCAAATAAAGAAAGTTATTAAAGCAATAGAAGATACAAAGAGAAGACTTCTTCAAATGGTGGTAAGCTCTATAGAAGCCAGCGAAAAGGATGAAACCACCAAAGAAAAAATTATTGGTAAAGCAACGGAGATTTTAACTGGGGACCGCATAAACCAAGACGATGTAGATGAACTATTAAAAGAATTTGGATTATAAGAGGAGGTATCTATGCCTTTACCACCAAGAGATATTAGGATACTGGTAGTAGACGATATGTCTACTATGAGAAGAGTTATCAAAAGCATATTAAATCAGCTTG
>Ga0081474_133864_pt1 | contig 12539 bp, 10 predicted proteins | sample OneHunmetagenome_2_FD_70978 | JGI IMG/M metagenome (GOLD analysis project Ga0081474, IMG submission 70978) | Ferrous microbial mat communities from One Hundred Spring Plain, Yellowstone National Park, USA v2 (version 2) | ecosystem: Environmental > Aquatic > Non-marine Saline and Alkaline >... | reverse complement strand
ACGGTATGACCTAGCGCTCGTCCCCTTTTCGTGTACTGATGTAGGATCAATTAAGTCACTTTCATTCTATAGAAACAAATAGAAATCGCAATGGAGACCTGAATCGCCCCTCATCCACGTAGTTTATCTTTATGTCTGGATACTGCTTTTCGAATTGCGGAATGATAACGCTCTGCATGACCTGAGCCTCCGACTGAGATAGGTCGTCAAAATAGGTTATGGTGACCGTCTGATTTGTGGGAGTAGGAGTTGTGGTCACGTTTGATGGAGGAGGGGTCCTCGCGCTGTGGTTAAACAGTAAAACTGCCGAAATTGCTCCTATTGCGATTATCACAATTATTATTCCGATTACTGCAGATTTAGCTATACCTATCTTTAATCTATTATGATACCTAGAACGCATGGTACCACTTTGATTTTAGTGGAATTGGTATTATTTAAAGATTTCTATATTTTTTATACCTATTCTGATAGTGATAAATTCTAGTAGAAATGTATAAGTATAATTAGTAAAGGTTTATCTCGACGAGTTCACATTCTCCTTAAATCCGATCTGGAGTTGAGAATTGACCAGAACTTTCAGCTTCATCATACTAAACTTTAAAAACTTTAAACACGAAAGAGTGATCATGACCGTTAGAACAGGGGAACAATACCTTGAGTCCATAAGGAATCGTTCAAAGGTCGAGATATACGTTATGGGTAAGGAGGTCAAGGACGTCACCACTCATCCCTTCTTGAGACCTTCCGTAATGTCCTTTAAGGCCACATTCGACGCAGCCTGGCAAGAGGATACCAAGGAGTTAGGTAGAGCATGGAGCCCCTTCATAGAGGAGGAGATCAATAGGTTCAATCACATTCACAGGTCCCCTGAGGATCTAGCAGCCAAGGTGAAGCTCCTGAGGAAGTTGAGCCACAAGACTGGGGCCTGTTTCCAGAGGTGTGTAGGGTGGGACTCCCTGAACACCCTTAACATTGTGAGCAACATGATGGCAGCTAAGGGAAAGAGGGAGATGAGGGACAGGTTCGTCGAGTACCTTAAGTTCGTGCAGAAGAGGGATCTGGCCTTGGCTGGTGCCATGACCGACACAAAGGGGGTCAGAAACCTCAAGCCCAGCCAACAGCCCAACAAGAACGCGTACCTGAGGATAACCGAGGTCACCAAGGATGGAATATACGTCTCAGGCGCAAAGGCCAACATAACCGGAGTCGCTGCCACTGAAGAGATGGTGGTTTTGCCGACCAGGGCCATGGGTCCTGAGGACAAGGACTACGCTGTGGCCTTCGCTCTGCCCACAGACACGGAGGGTGTTAAGATAGTTGTGGGGAGGCAACTGAACGACTCCAGGAGGATGGAGCAGGGGGAAATAGACGCTCTCCCTTACTTCTACAACCATGAGGGGCTGGTCATTTTCGATAACGTCTTCGTACCCATGAACAGGGTGTTTCTGGCCGGAGACTGGGAGTACACCGGGACGTTGGTGGAGATCTTCTCTGCCTATCACAGGCAAGGGTATGGTGGATGCAAGGCCGGATTGGGAGATGTGATAATAGGGGCCTCAGCGGATCTGGCCAAGCAGATAGGAGTGGAGAAAGCGTCGCACGTTCAAGACAAGCTCACGGAGATGATATTCCTGACCGAGACCATGTACTCGGCTGGGATAGCGGCCAGCCTCAACGCAGTTAAGCTCTGTGAGGGCTGTTGGTGGGTCAACCCCATGCATGCCAACGTGACTAAACACCTGGTGGCCAAGTTCCCGGCTCAGATAGCACAGCTCTCCATAGACATAGCTGGAGGGATAGTAGGCACAGCACCCAGCGAATGGGACCTGAAGAACCCCAAGTTGAGGGAATACATCTCCAAGTACCTCCAGGGTGTCGAGGACTACACCGCAGAGGACAGATTGAGGATGGTGAGGTTGATAGAGAACGTGAGTATGGGAGTAGCATTTCAGATAGAGTCAGTGCACGGAGCTGGAAGCCCAGCGGCACAGAGGATAATGTTCAGCAGACTGTACGACCTCAACTACTCTCAAGAGGTAGCCAAGAGTCTCGCAGGTAGGAAGAGTGAGCTCAAATTTACCTCAAAGGCTGAACCGTGGAGGGAGAGTCAGTCGGAGAGCGAGGCCAGGGAATCTGGGCTAAAATGAGGTCTCTACCGGGACGGGTCCTATTCTGTGTTGATAGGAATATTTATTATTTATTTATTAATTTTGTTTTTAATAAGAGTCGGTCTCCCGCACTTGAGTTCGTTCTGCCTGAGTTATTATATCGAGAACGACACGTGGGCCTCGTAGCGTTGAGACCAAAGGAGCTCCACGACTTTCCTATCGCCACGGATTACAGGTGATTGAGGGCTAGGTCCTTGCCTGGTCGGTCACGGCATTTAATGACTGGAGAAGTAGGGATGAACGGAAGGCAGATGGAACAATTCCTCGGGATCAAGGAACAATACGTAAAAGCAGTGAAGAGGGAACACCTTACCTGGACAAGGGTACACGGTGATGGCCCCATTCACCAACCAAGTCACACCCAACGGTATAACTCCCGGTATTCCGCTTCCACCTGTGAGGCTCATGTACTTCCAACCGGTATACATCACCATGGTTCCCCTGTATCACGGTGACCGATACACGGTCTACATCATGGTAGTTGTCTACCAATTCGTTGAACCTGGGACTTTCGCAGGAAAGTGAAAGATTAAATCCACCACACCACTTAACCTTATGGAACAAGTTCCCTTCTTCGAGGACTTCAAACCAGGTCAAAAGTTTAAGAGCAGAGTAGGAAGGACCATCCTAGACGTAGATAACGTCTGGTTCACTTTATTGACTAACAACAATAACCAGATCCACTTTAACCAAGACTATACATCCAAATTTTACCCTGGTGAGCCCTTTAAGGGGAGATTGGTTGTAAACGGCTTCCTCACGCTAGCGGTGACCGCGGGATTGTTAGTTGAGTACACTAGCACCTCTGGGTTCATGCTGGGGCTGGAGAACGTGAAGTTCCTCAACCCAGTGTTCTCAGGGGATACCATATACGCCGAGGCAGAGGTATTGGAAGTGAGGGAGTCCAGGTCCAGGGAAGGGTTCGGGATAGTGAAGATAAGGACGTGGGGGGTCAACCAAAGGGGAGAGAAGGTAGTGGAGTTCGACAGAATATTCATGGTCAGGAAGAGGAACGCAGTTTGGACTGGTGAGAGAAAAGAGGAAAGAAAGACAGGTAGTTAATAGCGAAGGGTTAGATCGGTCGAGCTCACTGAGCAATCAGACCCCTTTCAAACAGGTCGTTCCCATCTTGCCTCGACCGAAAGTTAAATGGCGTCATACGTCGGCAATAACTACGCCGAAGTAAAACGGGGAACTGTATCATTCAGCTGGACTCCACGGGAAGGTGAGATCAGGCTGAAACTTAAGCGAGGATCGGTAGGAAGTGCGGAGAACAAGAACTTCCATAAACGGTAGTGGATTCCCACGTCAACCTCATAATTTATATTAATTTTTTCCACATACTATCATGATGAAATCCACCATAATGGATTACAATTTGAGCATCCACAACGTGTTTTGGAGGGCGGAGAAACTTTACCCCGACTCCCAAATAGTTTCCAGGGTACATGAGGGAAAGGTGAGGTATACCTACTCGAAGTTCTCGGAGAGGGTGAGGAGACTATCCCAGTATCTCAGGGAACAGGGAGTCGATTCCTCCAGCGTTGTCGGTACCATAGCTTGGAACACTCACAGACACCTGGAGCTCTACTTCTCCGTTCCACTACTGGGTGGAGTACTGCACACAATAAACGTCAGGTTCCACCCATCGGAGATGGAGTATGTCATAAACTTCGCAGGCGACAAGTTGGTGTTTTACGACGTTGATGTGGAGGAGGTTAAGAAGGTTAGGGCTGAGAAGTCTAAATTCGTGAGGTTGGATGACGAGTTCGACAGGGAGGTCAACTCCCATCCTCCTCTAGACTACTTCCCTGAGGTGGACGAGAGGGAAGGGGCAGTCATGTGCTTCACTTCTGGGACGACCGGTCACCCTAAGGGGGTCGTGTACAGCCATCGTAGTATATTCATTCACTCCCTGTCACTCCTGGCCAAGGAAATCGTGGGGATATCCAGCCAGGACATAGTTATGCCAGTAGTCCCCATGTTTCATATATCTGCCTGGGACGTTCCATTCGCCTCACTGATGACGGGGGCCAAACTTGTCCTTCCAGGTCCTAGACCCGGACCGGATCACCTGGCCTCGCTCATAAGGGAGGAAGGTGTCACAGTGGCCATAGGGGCGCCCACAGTCTGGATAAACTTACTGGACTACTTGAGGAGGGAGAAGATAGATCTCCCATCACTTAAGGTGGTCGTTACTGGTGGGGCAGAACCACCCAAGGGATTAATCAAGGGGTTACGGGAACTGGGGATAAGGACGTATCACGCCTGGGGAATGACGGAGACTGAGGCTATCACGACCGTGAACCAGAGCGAGAATATAGAGGAGCTGAGTAGGCAAGGTAAAGTCATGCCGGGCATAGAGGTTAAGATTGTGGACCCATCAGGTAACGAGATCCCGTGGGACGGTAAGTCCTGGGGGGAGCTCGTCATAAGGGGAGCCTGGGTTACTGGAGAATATTTCAATTCTCCTGAGAAGACCAGGGACAGCTTCTTGACTCTGGAGGGTAAGAGGTGGTTCAGGACCGGGGATGTGGTCGTGTTAGACCCGAAGGGCAGTATCAAGGTGGTGGACAGAGCCAAGGATCTGATAAAGAGCGGTGGAGAGTGGATCTCATCAGTTGACTTGGAGAACGCCATAATGACCTATGAGCCCGTACTGGAGGCCGCAGTTGTTGGAGTCCCCGACCTCAAGTGGGGGGAGAGACCCGTAGCGCTGGTCGTGCTGAGGCAGGAGTACAGGGGAAAGGTCGGCAAGGAGGACGTGTTGAAGTACCTCGAGTCAATGAACAGATTCCCCAAGTGGTGGCTCCCAGATGAGGTGATATTTGTGGACTCAATTCCAAAGACGAGCACGGGGAAGCTGGACAAGAAAGTCCTCAGGACGACCATCAAGGAGAGGATGAGAGCATGAGAAGCAAGGAACAGTACCTCTCCTCCCTCTCAGACGGAAGGGAGGTTTACTACAGGGGTAAGAGAGTGCACAATGTAGCTGATCACCAAGTGCTGAGGATCTCGGCCTTACACTCAGCGAAACTTTACGACATGAAGGACAGGATAGTAAAGGATGGGGGTGAGGAGATCAGTGCATACCTGAAGGTACCCAGGGGATCTGGGGATCTCCTTCAGAGGCACAAGGTGATATATGATCACACCACCGCCTGTAACGGAATCTTCAACATATCTCAGGCCATAGGTAGCGACGCCATATTCGCGCTCATGGTGGTCTCAGCTAAGGTGGACAGGGAGACAGGTTCCTCCTATCACGAGAGGGTTAGGAGGTTCTGGGAGTATGTGGCCAAGAACGATCTAACCATGGCCACTGCCCAAACTGACGTCAAGGGAGACAGGGCCAAGAGACCCTCCCAGCAGAGTGACTTAGACATGTACGTGAGGATAGTGGAGAGGAGACAGGACGGCATAGTGGTCAGGGGAGCTAAGGCTCACACGACACAGGCAGCAGTAGCGGACGAGATATTGGTGATCCCCACCAGGGCCATGACCCAGGAGGACAAGGACTTCGCAGTAGCTTTCTCTGTTCCCGCGAGCACTAAAGGTCTCAAGATGATCGTCAGGCCCATAGATGAAGTGGAGGGAAACTCTTCCTCCCTCCTGAGCAAGGTAGACCACGAGCACGAGACCCTCACCATCTTCGATGACGTTTTCGTTCCCTGGGATAGGGTGTTCATGGCTGGAGAGTACAAGTACGCCGGTGCCTTGGCCAACCTCTTCGCCACTTTCCACAGGTTCACGGCCGTCTCATACAGGGCCTCCATGGCCAACCTCTTCCTAGGAGCTGCGAGCCTCGTGGCTAAGGCCAACGGTATTCAGGACGCCAGGCACGTGAAGGAGGATCTACTCACTATCCTGAGTTATAAGGAATTCCTTAGAATGAGTGCCATATCAGCTGCCAACGAGCCCTTGATAGACGAAGGCGTGGCAATTCCGAACCCGCTCTACACCAACTTGGGTAAGCTCTACACCAACACCCACTTCCACGAGGTGGTCAAGTGTCTCATAGATGTGGCGGGAGGAATAATATCCACCATGCCTTCAGAGGAGGACCTGAGAGACCCTGAGGAGAGGGATATGATATTTAAGTACCTGAGGGGGGCAGAGCCAGGTCAACGCAGGGTTCAACTCCTTAAGCTCGTCAAGGAGTTGGCATCAAGTAGCCTCACAGGATACTGGTTGACCATGATGCTCCATGCCGAGGGATCAGTTGAGGCCAGCAAGATAGCCTTACTGAGGGAGTACGATCTCAGGGAGGCCGAGGAGATGGTGGAGAAGATATTGGACCAATCTAAAGGTTAGCCGTCGTAATTTCCCTAAGGGAGTTTGAGTAGCGGTTATGTGACTTCCTCTTAACTACCGCCCTGCTTTCAAGGGAGATCTAACACTGCTATTTGAGCTTCACAGGATTTCATGAATTTGTATCCAATCCTCAGCTCTCGGGCTTAACCGGAGTCAGCACAGGACGAGGGCAATAAGTTCATGGTGAACTTGCGGTCTTAACCCAAACTGACGGACTCGATCGAGTTGAAGGCCCAGAAGTACATACGAAAGCTTATGACGCCGTCAAGTATGACACCTCCAAGGACTGGCCACGACGTAGAAGTTGAGAGACGAAATAGGGGGTAGTTCACCCCCACAGACTCGACCTGAGCAGTGTTTACCCGTGGCGCTACTTACCTTCTTTAACCACTTTTAATTCCGCCACTGGCACCCCTGCTGAGGGATCATACACAGTCACCCTCAGATCACTGGGGCCAGTCGAGGGAAACTTCATCACTCATCCAACTTCTCCCTTCCTCGTGAGCAGAGCCCGTCATCGTTGGGAGATCATCAAGAGAGAATTCTTGGGTAATACTACATGAACATGACCGACGTCAAAACGATATTTAGAAAATTGAAAATAACGAGTAGTTACGTGAAAGAGTTACAGTCTTCCACAACTCCCATGATCACTAATTACTTTTCGAGATGAGATTATCGCATGAGAATCCCAAACAGCCACGTGTTTACAGAAAGTAAACTATTTAATTCCATAGGTTTACACCCTATTATGGGCAAGAGCGTAGTGATTTCGGTAAGGATCCCAGAGGAGTTAAAGGAAGAGTTGGAAAAGTGGAACATCGACGAGGCAGAAGTTATAAGGAGAGCTTTAACAAACGAAGTAAAGAAGGCTAAGGCTAAAGAGTTAGAGAAGGAAGTGAAGGAGATTAAGGACGTGATAAGTAAAATATCTGTGGAGGAAGTGACTAGGGAAATTAGAGAGGACAGAGATAGTAGATGAGTTACGTTTTTGATTCTTCATCAATTTATGTTCTGTTAGGGAAAGGTAAAATTAGCATTTTAGGAGGGAATTATACAACTTTTCTGGCCAAGTTCGAATTAGGAAACATAGTTTGGAAGGAAGTGTTACTTCATAGGAGGATAAGCGAGGAAGAAGGACTAAGGCTTATCTCATTTATTTCCAAGCTGTTGAGTGCTATGAACTTAGAGGACATAGATAGCGTAGAAGTCGAGAAGGTCGCAGTAGATTATGGAATAACGTTTTACGATGCCTCTTATGTGTGGTTGGCGATGAGCCTTGATTTGCCTCTGGTAAGTGATGACATCAAACTTAGGAATTCGTTGAAAGACAAGAAGAAATTAAAAGTTCTGTCCTCAGAGGATATAAAAATGGGAGAGCTGTAATAGATTTGTCCTTTAAACTAGAAAATCTAAGGGTATATAAAGCAGCCTAGAAGTGTTTCAATAACAGCGGTTATGGAAATCTTAGGGAGGTAATACCGGAAAGTCGGTATTGGCGAGAATTCTAACGTCCAATCCAGGGGATTTTTCCCATAAGTGCGACACGGGATTTCCAGCTTGAGGAGAAATTATGGGACTTTCCCTCAAATATGATCTCATGATCAAGGTAAACCTAATAACTGTTATTTAGGAATTTTTGTCTAAGACCGTGAATTAACCGGGGAGTTAATTGAGCTTGAGCACTTCCCTCAGTTCATGTAACACTGTAACGTCGTCAAGAGTGGAAATGTCCCCCGGGTTTTCTCCCCTAATTAAGGCCCTTATCAACCTTCTCATGATCTTTCCGCTCTTGGTCTTGGGAAGCCTGCTGGCGAAAACCACCCTATCAACTAGGAATCCGGGGTTCCTCAGGTAACTCTTCAGATCTTCAGCCAGCGTCTCGTTCGCTGTCACTCCTTTCCTAGGAACCACGATGAGCAATATGCCTTCCCCATCCACCTTTGGGTAGCCCACTGCACAGGCCTCGGCTACGGAGGGATGGGTGACCACCACACTCTCCACCTCCATCGTACCTATCCTCTCCCCCTTCTGTATCACATCGTCAGCCCTCCCCAACACGAACAGGTAACCCTGCGTGTCATGGTACCCGTAATCCCCTGTATAGAAGTACCCAGGGAACCTAGACCAATAGGTCTTCAGGAACCTCTCATTGTCGGGATCGTTGTGCATCCTGGCCAGTGCCGGGGAGATCGGCCTTATCACGATGTAGCCTTTCTTCCCGGATCCCAGGGGCCTCCCGTCATCGTCGAGTATGTGGTACTCCGATCCAGGGAACATGACCCCTGCACTCCCCGGTTTGTACGGGATCTCCCCCACTCCCCAGGGAGTCCCGGCTATGGGGAAGAGGTGCTCCGTCATCCAATAGGCGTCACCTATGTAGACGTGCGGAAGCCTCTGTCTGAGCCAATACCAAGCTCCGACGTTGAGAGGTTCTCCCGTGTTCAGGATCAGCCTCAAGGAGGACGTATCGCCAGACACCGACTCGTCCCCTAGGGACTTGAGCGTATACAACGTGGTCGTGGAACTCCACACCAAGTTCACTCCGAACCTCTCAACGACCCTCACGAAGGTGTCAGGCCTGTGACCGACGAATCCCTCAAATAGGACAGCCGTGAGGCCCATGACCGGAATGACGTATAGGTTTGCCATGGGCCACACTGGCCACCCCAGCTCAGATATGGTCCACCACACCTCCCCCCTCCTGGGGTTCATCATAGCCCTGAAGGCCCAGTTCAACGCAACGAGGTAACCTCCGGTGCTCTGTTCCAGTCCCTTAGGTCTCCCGGTAGTTCCGGAGGTGTAGTAGATTGTGCTGGGGGAGTTAGACTCCACCGGCACAGGTCTCACCTCAACCTTCCCCCTGGAGTAGACGTCGTTGTAGTCCACCTCGCCCTTCTCCAGGTCGTGGGAGTCCCTCTTTCCCCTCCCCACGACCAGGACCTTCTCCACTTGGGTGCCCTTGGAGAGTGCCCTCCTGGCCATGGAGGTTATGTCTATCTCTTTACCGTTCCTGACGGTCCTAGTTGCCAGGATCAACAGTTTACTCCCGGCATCGTTGAGCCTGTACGCCAACGTGTCCTCGCTCAGGCCTATGTAATGGATGACCAGCACTGCCCCTAACCTGTGCACAGCCAACGAGAAGAACACCGCCTCAGGCACGCTTGGCATTATCAGGGATACCGTGTCTCCCTTCCTGATCCCCATCTCCCTCAGGACGTAGGAGGCCCTGTTGACCTCGTTCCAGAGTTCCCTATAGGAGATGGCCCTCTCCTCTCCCGCCTCGTTGGTCCAATAGAAGGCCACCCTCTCGGGCTCATCGAGGTTCCTGTCCACGGCATTGAAGGAAATGTTCAGCGTGCCTCCAGAGTACCAAGAGGCGTTAGGCGGTTCTCCCTCAATCACCGTCCTAGGCCTCTTGAACCAGGTCAAACAGGAGGCCATCTCCCCCCAGAACTTGGAGGGGTTCCTCCTGGCCCTCAGGGACATCCTCTTGACCGAGGATAATCCGTAACTCTCCCAAGCCTTCATATATTAAATAAAGATTGTAAAGTTAATATACTTTGACTTTCAAATAGCGATTATTTTGAGTGAAAAGGGAGGCATCCCACTTCAGTTCGGTGGGTGTGTGTTTTGTGTACCCGTTCAAATTTTAGATGTCAGGCTCATTGGACGACTTAAAATTCGAAATTATAGGTCAATTTGAAAGAAGGGTTAACGTAAACCCTAAATAAAAATTGAAGTAGCACACAAAGCAGTGCGGGTGAGTGAGTCAAGTCCTCACGTTCTTGTTCTTATGTTTAGGTAACGGCGTGAGGTCACGGCAGTTACGGGACTCTTTAACTAAGGACTCATGTTATAGGACAGCAGTTACGGGATTTTTCGTCAGGCGACGCCCCAAAGTCAAGGCGATATCTAATAACTGCTGACAGGAGAAAGTTGACGGCCCCCAGAGTTGATTAGGGACTGTAGTTCGGATCAAAGTCGAGACCTGGGACTCCCCTGAAACTTCAAGCCCTCGAGACGTTCACTTAAACCCCTCAGTCCTTGGGGCAACTCTTTGCATCAGGAAGTGGCTCGCCGAGCCCTCACGGAGGAGACCTGGGTCTCGAACTCCCACAAATCAGGTTCAAGAATCACGCTCAGTTGTAGCTCTTCCACCGCCTGCTCGCCTCAGTCCCGAACTCCCTCATCCCCGGTGCCTCAAAAGTCGTAATTCGCCGATAACCTTCACCTCCCCACTACCTTCCTGACGTTCTTCTCGAAGGGCGGGTGTATGACCCCCTTCTCAGTTATAATGGCAGTGATGTACCTGGGAGGGGTGACGTCAAACACAGGGTTGTACACCTTCACTCTCTCAGGGGCTATGGGCACACCCCTCACCGTCCTCACCTCGTTGGGATCCCTCTCCTCTATCTCCACCTCCTCCACTCTGCTCTTCAGGTCAAACGTGGAGACCGGGGCCAAGACGTAAAAGGGTATCCCAAGCTCGTGGGCTATCACAGCCTCCTTGAACGTCCCTATCTTGTTGAAGACGTGACCGTCACTCAGGATCCTGTCAGCTCCCACCATGACGTGTTGTACCATCCCCCTGTACATCACTAACCCCACGGCTGTGTCGGTGACTAGGGTCACGGGTATGTTGTCGGCCATGAGTTCGTAAACCGTGAGTCTACTGCCCTGTAGCCAAGGCCTAGTCTCGGGAGCTATGACCGAGACCTTCATCCCGAGGGCGTGGGCCACCCTCACGGGAGCTAGTGCCGTACCCAGGCCCGTCCCTGTCGCCAACCCGCCGGCGTTACACTGGGTCAGCACAGTGTCCCCGTCGTTCAGCCTCTCCGCCCCGTAGAGGCCCATCTGGAGCTCTGCGTCCAGTTCGTCCTGGAATATCCTTCCGGCCTCGTCCTTCAGGGCCACAAGCAACTCGCTCACGTTCCTAACCTTCCCGTCCTGGATGGCCTCCTTGGATAGGTTCAGCATGTGAGAGGTGGCCCAACTTAGGTTGACCGCAGTCGGCCTGGCCCTGTCTAGCACCTGCTTGGCGTTGGAGAGCACCCTCAAGGCCTCCTCCAGGGTGTTGGGGTTCCTGGAAGTCAGGGCCAGGACCATACCGTACGCTGCCGTGATGCCTATGGCCGGAGCACCCCTCACCTTCATGGACTTTATTGCAGAGGCAACTTCCTCAGGATCCTTCAGGGTCACGTAGGTCGTCTGGAAGGGCAGGGCCGACTGATCCAGGAGTACCAGGGTGTTGTTGGAGTCCTCCCATTGAATGGGCCTCAACTTGGGTTTGAAAAGTTCTCTGAGCTCTTGAAGGGAGACCTTCATGGATTTAACTACTTCTGGTCAACTATATTTTTAACCGCTCATGATCTCACAGGAGCTTAGGGCTGCAGGACTACGGGAGAGGAAAGGACACTCTTCATGAGGACTATCTAGTGTTAGGTTGCACTTGAGGAGATCTCAACTTCTCCTCAGGTATCTCATCGCCGAAGTTTTCGAAGTTTAAACTTTCGAGAATGAGCACAAGTGTCGGTCTCGCCCTTTATCCACTAGCATGGAGAAATCCTTATTATAAACGATTAGCTCTGTTACACGTTTGTCACTCATGGGAAAGTCTAGGTACCTGCTCCTCGGGTTCGTTATCATGTGCTTCAACTCCCTCTATCAGTACTCCTGGAACCTCCTGGAGCCTCTCTTCCGGACAGGCTTCTCTGCCAGTTTGGTTCGGGTGGAACTGGGATTCACCCTCTTCACAATTTCCTCGACCCTCACCCAACCCTTGGGAGGATACGTGGCAGATAGGGAGGGGCCCAAGAGGGTGGGGATAATAGCGTCAATGCTGTCCGCCCTAGGCTTCCTGGGGACAAGCTTCTCCAACGACCTGTCCCAGTTCTACGTTGCCTGGACTTTAGGGAGCGTCGGGGAGGGCGTACTCTACAGTATAGCAGCTAACTTAGCGGTAAAGTGGTTCAGGGAGAGGAGGGGGTTAGCCACGGGCGTGGTGACTTTAGGTTTCGGCCTCGGAGCCACGCTGGCCAACCCTTTTTTGGC
>Ga0081474_130369_pt1 | contig 12562 bp, 14 predicted proteins | sample OneHunmetagenome_2_FD_70978 | JGI IMG/M metagenome (GOLD analysis project Ga0081474, IMG submission 70978) | Ferrous microbial mat communities from One Hundred Spring Plain, Yellowstone National Park, USA v2 (version 2) | ecosystem: Environmental > Aquatic > Non-marine Saline and Alkaline >... | reverse complement strand
AAATTTAAAGGTTTTTGTAAGGAATAAGAAGAGGTTCGAACTCAAGGTTATGGCCGTACTACTCTACTTACACGGGCTCAGCCTCTTCAGGGAAGAGCTCGGAGTACTTCGAGAAGCTCTCCTTCCACACCTCCCAGCCTCCAAGTCGAGTATACACGAACGAGTGGGTCAGGAAGGTGGGTTGATGGGTGGGAGGCTCAACTTCGACCCACACCCACAGGAGTACTACATGATAGCCGTGGGTGGATGAGACCGTGTTGAAGTGCAACGGTAGACCCATCTATGTTTGGGCCGCCGTGGACGCTGAGACCAAGTAGCCCATCTGGTTCGATGTCTCACTCACCAAGTAGGACAACGGCTAACGCCCCCATTCAGGTTTCTGCGGAGACTCAGGAGAAGGTGTCTTGGTAACCCGGTCATCCTCACAGACCGGGATCCCTGGTACCGTGACTCCGTGGTTCGGGCTGGCTTCCAGAACCACGTGTACCAGACCTTCGGGCTTCGAAGTTCGGTTGAAAGATTCTTCGGGTACCTTAAGGATAGGTCGAGGGTTTTCTACAACAACACAAACCCCAAAGAAAACACTCTTCACACCTCTTCTCGACTTCCTAGAACTATTCGTGTACTGGTACACTGAGTGGAGGTGACACGGATGAATGCTTATCCGGACAGGATCACGCCGTGCGCGGAGGATATATAAGCCACCGCTCATTCTGGCTCTAGGGGCAACACGCTTGCTGTGCCCACGATGCGGGGAGCCCGGTAGCCTTCAAAAAAGAAGGGGGTGGCGACGCTGGCGGCACCGCTTAGGTCTACTATTATTTTGCACACTACGATAAACAGCTAAAGCACGTGCGTTGGTGCTACGTAGCCCCCAAACCAACCTTCTTAGCGGAAGAGGTGGAGCGCAGGGTGCGAGCGACGTGGAGAAGCACCAAGGAGGTTCGGCTTAACCCCAACACATATACGATAAGAGGTGTGGGTGACATACGCCTGCTTAGCTGGATCATTGTGTTCGGGCTGGCAAGCTATGCCAAAAGCGGCCGCTGGACGAAACCGGCCTCAGTGGTCGTTGATTCGCTCAACCCGGATATTAAATACAAGATAGCAAAGAAGATCCTGACCAACAGCGGCGCCGCTCCCGCACTTCGGGAAAAGAAGGGCTACGCCTCCCGCTCCGCCAGCCCATACAAACTGTTCTACCTAGCTGTACACAAGGAGGTGTCGATTACACCTGAGGGTGACAGGTTGCTTCGGATGGTGTACGAGGTTCTCGCCCTAGACGACGATGTAAGGGAGGCTGGGCTCGGCACAAGGGTGTGGAGGGGTGGGTCGCCCTCGGATGTGACGGCAACCCTATCCTACAGGGTTGACCCCCCTAAGCTGGACCCGTAGAGGAGGGGTCGAGGTGACAGCGGATGGTGAGCCGTCATCTACTGGGCTACCACTCAAAGCAGTGTTCCAACCACCCCTCCTAAGAGGGGAGTATGTATGCTTTGGCTTCTCCGCCCATACACCCAAACACTACGCCTTTACGAGGGAAGAGGCAAGAGAGAGGTACGGTGATGAATGGGTCCGGGGGGTGTACATACGTGAGCCCACCTATAAGGCCACCATCAGGGTGCGCTTCCCACCAAACCTCGGATACACCAAGCAACGCGCTAGAAGGTATATAAACGTGTTTGGCGACACGCTACGAGAAGAGCGCCCAATGGGCGCAACACAAAGGCTGATAAATCTGAACGGGGAGCTAAGGCTATACCTAGAATTCCCACAGGTGGGCTCAGGTTACTTTTTGTGCTGGTACCCAGAAAAAAGGAGGTCGCGCGAGTCCGTGTAAACTATGGTGGTGAAATGCTTGAACTCCGTGGTGCCCACACTTCTCCCTCCTTCCCAAAGCGCCCAAGGTAGGGGCTTTCCATTCAAGCAATCCTCTCCCCTACAGGTGTCGCTGGTGACTAGTGATGCTGTGCCAACGATCGACCAAGCCTTTTGTTTGGATAGCATGTATTTCACACATTCGCCACCTGCGAGGCTTATTTTGCCTGTGGCGTTGGTCACGGTTGGCCCCGGTATAGTCTTCTTTCTGTTTTTCACCCTAACGGAAACCCTCACACCCCTTTCCAAAGGCTGAACCCTTACGCTATCCAAAACAAGCTCTGAAAGCTTCCTCCTATAAGTTATCACAAAGGTTGCGACAGATAATGCTATCGAACCCGCCGATATAGCGAGCGAAAGTAGGGGAATCAGCGGCACATAACTGGCACTCGTCTAAATAAATAAACCTCGCGCTGTCCAATTCGAACAATCCGAACATGTGTAAATCCCTGCAAAAAATTTGCTTAAAATCTAGACAACACCTGCTTTTTTGAACAACCACGGTTTAGCTCGACATCTACACAACAGTGTTCGCTACTGCACTTTGTCGTTATCCGAGTATAACACGTGTTTTCGAGAAGGAAGCTAACACTGTCTATGGGGATACTATACACCACTCGTTAAGGGCGTCACGAGTCCCCAAACATAGTGGCACACTATAGGCAAGCAAAACATATAAACCACGTGGATTGTATTGCTCACCACTAGCCCGCGCTACCTTCAAGTTCCCCTTTGAGCCATTTTACAAATTCTTGGAGCTTTATCAGACCCTTTTCGAAGTCCACGGTGTAAAACTCTAACCCCCGTATTCCTGGAGGGTCTTTTCTTATCTCCTTCACAAGTTGCACCACTTCGTGGAGGTGAAGCAAGAGGCCGAATGGGTCCATCACTATGTTCACGTATACACCTGTAGACGCGTACTTCTCTATGGTTTCCTGAATCTTCTTCACACCGTTTCTACCCTCACCAAAAAGCGTTTCCACCTCGAACACTTCCCAGTGACCCTGAGGGTTGCACACGGCCACGTCTGGGACTACACTTAAAGACTGGTTCAACTTGCCCTCCTCGGTGAGCACCCTATTCCTCACTTCGGATAGGCTCCCCAGCTGCTCCCCAGACCCCTCCCTCAGCCACCTGACGAGCGTCCGCACCGTGTAAACCTTGAGGGCGTAGTGTAGATCAGACTCCTCCCCGGCACCCAGCCTGTGGCGCGCCGTGGCCAGCATGAACAGCCCTCCCTCCTCCCTCTCACACTCCTTAAGGAGCCTCTCGAACTCCTGTTTGGCGCCGTTGAACGCCGCGTCAAACACGAGCTCCCCTCTAAGTGGGGGGTTCCCCCACATGAGCTGGGCCAGACGCTCCGTCCCACCCTTCGCCTCAAGGCGCACCACCCTAACCCTCTTGTTGGACCGCGCCTCAAGCCCGCGTAGCTTTTCGTCGAACTTCGTATACACTTGGTCATCGGATGCCCTGAAGATCACAAAGCCGATATCGGATGCGTAGAGCTCCTCAAGCCTGTCACCCAGCTTATCTGCGTCTATGGAATCAACCCAGGGGTGTTTGCCTCCCTCCTCGTAGTCCAAGTCCACCCTGACTATTTTGGACTCAGGCTTAAGCCACCTTTCCACCTCCCACCTCCAGAACTCTTCGTACTTTCTTATTATCTGGGCTTCGGGGTCGCCCCCGTGCCACTCCTTGTAAAGCCTGAGGCACACCTCCTCCAATAGGTTGATGAAGCTGTTCCCCTGCGCATCCCTGAATAACACCACCTTCGCCTCCCCCTTCCGGAGGGCCGTCCCCCCCTCCCCGAACACCTCAACCAAGAAATCTGGGACCTGCCCACCGCCACCAGCACCCCCGGGGCCACCGCCCCCCATTTCTACCCGTGAGGGTTCGACTGACTTCTGCGCACCAAGAAGCTCACGTAGCCTACCAACCTGCACAAGGTTCCCGTTTGCGTCTTGGGTGTTATAGTCGTCGCACACGACCCATTCACAACCCGTGAACTTATCCCTGATCGCGTCTACATCAATGCCTAGTACGTCGAACACTTGGTTTCTCTCCGACTCAAGTTGCACTCCCCTATCCATGGCCAGTCGCTTCAGGTTCGTGTACCCCAGCTCTTTCGGCGATAGCATGACTATGGTGTGCTTGGAGAGCACCTCATAGGTGAAAGCTGGGAAGTGGTTTTTCTTGCTCCATGAGTCGCGGGCGTGCAGGGTGACTATAATTGGGGCGGTTAAAAATTTGGCAACCCCCTTATCGAAGAAGAGTTGAACCCCCACCTCTTCACCACCTCCCCCAAGCCTTGTCTTAATCTCCAATGAAATATCATCGTATACTTCCTTGAAGACCTCAACCGCCTCCTCCCTTATGTAAAGCCTCATTTCAGACACATTGACCGGATTAATATATGGTGTAACGGCATTAAGCCTTATCAGGTCGGGTAACCTATCCTCGCTTATCAGCAATCGATTCTCTATAAGATATCTGAGCGTTACAAAAAGACCCCAGTCAGTCTTTAAAGCTTTTTTCAGCTTATCCTTCTCTAAAAGGAGAACATAGGAGAGCCCCGCCTGGTTCGCCTCGGAGAACACGACCTTAGAATGGCTGGTCGCTGAGCCTGAGAACACGCCGAGCCTAGTGAGCTCCCCCAGAACTTCACGTGCCTTTACATCATCCATCCTCGCCCCAAGTATTTTGGGTAGTTCTACGTAACATGATACGACCTTGGTATACCTGATCCCGCACTCCACAAACTGCCGCAGGTTGGTTTCAAGGCTTAAGGCGACCAGCGTCCAAAGGTAGTCTGGGTCCCCGCTGAGCCGGGCTAGTCTTCTCTCAGCTTCGTCTGCCGGCCTGCTAGTCAACCTCTCGTATAAGCTCGCAGCCTCTGGAAGCACATGGAAGTCCCTAGAGAGCGCGAGAGCGACAAGAACCCTCTGCTCGCCGACGAGCTGGCTGGACACAGACCGCGCAACCTCTCTTCCGTTCAGCTCGTTTTGATAAGCAGACAGAAACACCATGGATACAACAGCGTCTGCCCCGATCCTTTCGGCCAAGCTGGGGGCGAGCCTCTCCAAAACAACCACCAGATTATCTCGGTACTCCTTCTCGTCAGCAAACGGTGGTGGATAATAGTTCAGGGTGAGCTGCTCTGTATCAGTGGCCTGTCTGATATACCCAAGGCGCATAAGTTCGTAAACTACTTGGTGGATGTTGCCGAAGGCATTACATAGGAGTCTTTTGACATCCCCCACGTGTACACCTCCAAACACCCGGCTTTGCTCCGATATACACCTCAGCAGTGCTAGGAGCTGTTTAGGCTGCTCCCCCATGGGAGCCACGGGGTTGCGCGGCGCGCTCGGCCCCCCAGTGGGCTGCTGTGGTGTCGGGATGGGATACTTTCCTGTGGTGGCTGGCTGGGGCTGTGATCCCCCTTGGACACCACGCGCACCCGCCTCCTCCAGCCCACCTCCCCTAGAGGGGGCTTCTGTACGCCTACGACCCGAAACCCCTTCTCTCTCTTCCTCCTCTGCAACGTAGTACTCCCTTTCCCCTTCAGACCCCCAACCTTCAACCATGAGTCCAAATGCCCCCTCAACCTTAAAAAGGTTTCCACAATACTAGTCGACCTCAATGGATTGACGACTGAAAACGTGGATCGGTGAAGGGTGCACCACACTCTATCGGCGTGAACCTGTACTCATTTTAAAAGCAAGTCATCTTACCCCTGTGCCCAAGCCTAAAGCGGCTAGGGGTCGAGGCCACGGGTCTCCCAGCACTGGTGAATCATGTCCCGACCCCTTGACAGCCACTCTGCTGATTTGCCACCAAGTTTCCATAAGGAGCCGCGAACCAGTCAGGACGCCTCCCTGAATTCCCTCACCTGGTTGAACACATATAGTGCCCAGACATGAATACTACGCGCTCTTAGGGCAACGCTCTATCAACCTTTTCGAACCGACCTTTTCGAATCATTTACAACGCTTCCACGCGGGCACACGATTCCGGACTGAGCCCTGCACTCCAGCGTTAAAGTCTGTGTAGAGGGTCGGGCTCATAGTCTGACCACGTTTGACCCAGCGTATAGGGATTGCTGGATTGTATCCGCCTAATGCGTTCCCCCTAGGTCTACCCTTCAACCCCCGCTGTGATGGGACGCTTTTAGACGGCTTGCTGGGAGACGTGGTTGCCTCCTCACTTTATGTTTCCACACTTCCCCCCACCAGGCTTGGCCCGTTTCCTCAGGCCGTCAAGCGCACGAGGACCCCTCTCTCAGCCTTATCGGATAAACCGAGCCCCTCAAGCGTATCCCTGACCTTGGACATCATGAGCCTCCTACCGCCCATCCTGTGGGTCACATCCCTGATGGACTCCTCCGGAAGCGCCCCACACCCGCTACTACCGCTACTCCCATGACCCGCCGCTCCTCAAGCCTGCTCACTCCCACCGCTACTGGCCGCGGGGCGCCCACCTCCCCGCCCGCCACGAGCCTGAGCTGGTACGCCTGCACGTACTCCACGTAGCGCTCCCAGCCGTCCACCCCCATACATCAGGCAGTCGGCGTAAGCGCACCCTGCGCATGTGAACCAAACTTCGAAGGGTACCTTAACCAAGAGCGTCTTCTACTCCCACTTTGGGCGCTCCGCCTTTTGGCACCAGGAACTCCGACACCAGGAAAAGCCGTAGATGCCGCCCCTTCTCTCCTTTTTGTGGACTCGAGATTCTAGGTGTGGGACAAAATTATTCCAATGCTCTTATATGTTGCGAATTAGTATAACAGTTAATATGACTTCTATAGAAGAAACATGAGACGTAATTAATAGGTACCTTCATGGTTATGATACATCCGCATTAGCGGATAACGTTGTCTTCGAGGTCATGGCCTCCGGTCAGAAGGCTGCAGGTAAAGAGTCCGTGGCCCAGTTACTAGACTACTTTTATTCCAAAGCCTTTACGGCTCAGTTCGAGCCCAGAAACCTGGTCGTGGGTGAGGGGAAGGCGGTGCTGGAGGCGGACTTTTTCGGTAAGCAGAACATGGAATTCGCAGGCATCCAACCATCTGCAAAGACGTGCACGTTCCGCTATGCGTCAGTTATGACGTCTCCGGCGGCAAGATAACCTACGCCAGGATATACTTCGAGACAGACGCTTTGCGCAAGTGAGCGTCTACGGAGCCGCATACAATATTTTGTCATCAAGGCTGTTATTATAGTTGGGAAATCCGATTTCCACTCCCCGTTGCTGAATTGTTTCTCTATCCACGCCGCGGAATCGTCGAACCCGATGGGTCTCAGCTCGGTCACCGTCTCCTCGTATACTCTCGGGGGATTGCGGGAGGACCGGAACAAAGATACCTTTCGAGGGCCGCGAGGACTCCTTGTTGATTCGCCTCAATCAGTAGGATACTATCGACGGATCGGAGGGTTGTCATGCTCGAAGGGTCGCGGAGTGATCGGGTCTATGTCGCCGAGAAGGAGTTCGGCCTCGTATCTCGTGACACCTGTTCCCTCGCGATTAGTTGCGTCGTAGTCTCGCCTGTATGCGTCGTATAATTTGACAAATTTGACGAACGCCTGTAAACCGGAGCGCCTCATTGCTGTTTCATGTTCCACAGAATATGTATTGGTTTAAGTCTTTGTGGTTTCGTCAGCGTTCAACACACCACCCATCTTGTGACCATATAGCGCGAATCGGGCTACGGGGAACTCAGTGATGGCCGGATTCATTCTTCCAACCTTCTTCTGCCATAAGCAGGGCTCCAGCCTTTCAGAAGGATACCCAAAGCGTACTCTTGCAAAACGTTCACCTGATAAGAACAGACTAGTTTGGCATCTTGTAAGGTTAAATGTGGTTGACATTGAACCCATTAAACTAAGCTGTCACTATTCTTTTCCGCGGTCATACCAACCCGAATCTTTATGCCGTTACGATCGGATACACAGTATCTCCCCTATAGTTCAGACATAATAGCACATCGTTATTGTGTTAGGTGGTGCGTCCCTTCCGGTGGTTAGTTAACTGACTGGATTGCTTGGGGGAGTGTTTATATTTTTATTCGCAGTTATTTTTTGATGTCGAGTCCGGCTGAGTGTTGAGACGCGTGAGCTCACTGGGTTGTTCGTGAAGCGCTTGGAGGGGTTGAGGAATCTCGGGGGCTCCTCGAGTGTGGCTCGCACGCTTACCCAGGCGGATTCCTCGCTTCTTAGGGGTGGGTGGGCAGTTGGTGTGGATGGCTCCATGGATTACAATGAGCACATGGAGCTACTGCTCTTCTATGTGGCCGCGGCGGCGTACACCTGCCCCTTCAGGGTTGGCGGGAACAGTGGGGTGTTGTGTTTGATTTTGGGGGTGTGCGTAGGGATGATTCTCTGGGGTTCAGCACGGCTGTGCCCCTGTGGAGTGATGATTTGGGTGTGGTGTCGCCTGAGGGGTTAGGTGGGTACGCTGGGCAGGCGGAGCTTTCGGGTGTTCAGCGGTTGCCCTTCGCGCTTATGACTATGGCTGAGCTCTCGCTTGGACTGCGCGCTGTTGGTAGGGAGTCCACTGGTATACTCTTCTTGGATCGCCCGCTCTCAGGTACCTATCTCCCGCTTGCTAGGGATCTCAGGCTTCTTTTGAGGGCTGGTAGTAGCGTACTAGTGGGTCAGCCTACGCCTCGGGGTGAGCTTGGGTGGCTTGACTTGGCGCTTGCCTCTGTGCTCGGGCCGCCAGGTAGCTATGTGCCTGTGAGGCGGCCGTACACGGTTTACGCGGCTATCGGCCTCCTAGTTGAGGAGGCTGGGATGGGTGGCGTCGGGGGTTGGTGAGGAGACTCGTAGTGGTCGACGAGGTCAAGCTCCGGGTGGACGGTGAGCTGGGTGTACGTCTGGATGGGCCGCCAATGCGTTGACGTGGGCACCAGCCATAAAGCTTTTGACCACAAAGGCCGCGTGGACCAGGAGCTACCTGCGCACACGCCTATTATTCCCCTCGGCTAGGGGAGGGGGCCCTGAGTAGGGTTGTGTGGGTGAGAATAGGCGCGAATTAGTTGTACGTTGGGCTCAAGCGCCTTGTCCTCAGCTACCACCCACCACGAGGCACGTGGTGAGAGGAGCAATGAGGGTTGGTGGGTTGATTGAGCGCCTCTTCCGCTCCACTCCGTGAAGAGGAGGACTATGGTGTTCTCAGGTGACGTGGATGCGGATAGGATTGGGATAGGCGCACCAGCTCAACGCAGCCCTAAGCGTATTCTACGCCCGCCTACTACAACTGGCTTCGAGTCCACAAGGGTTTGAGAACAGCCCCCTCCCAGCAGCCCTAGGAAGCGGTCTTATCTGACCAATACCCTTACATTGTATGGATAGTTCTTTATAAGGCAGGCACAAGGATATGGATAATGAATTGGCTGGCAAGATATTCGTTAGGGAGACAACTGGGCTTATACGCGAAATATCGCCTTTTGATGCGTTAGTTACAACCATTGTGCTGACAAATTACTAGGGATGGCCACATTCGAAACATATACTCCCTATTTATATCCGGGGGCGAATCTTGCAGTGGTGGCTGTCTACGCAATTCCATTTGTACTATTAAATGCATCTCTATATATTGTTATGACCAATGCATTTCCTAAGGTCAGGTGGTGATTATGTGTGGATTAGTCGAATAATTCATCCTGCATTGGCCATTGGCTTCTTATTTATTTATGTATGGTATCAAGCTGCCTTTTGGGGTTCATTAATAAATTACACTGTAAGCTACTTTTTAGGTTCAGGCATAGCAACTCTGGATTTCGCACTAAATAACAGCTCGCTTATTAATATCTCTCATTTCATTGCAACGCCCGAAGCAATAGTTGCTCTAGGCACATTTATAATAGTACTAGTTACTCCCCTTTTGCTAATCCCCCTAAAGCATTATCTACGCTTTCAACTCGGCATGTGGGTTCTTGGAATTTTATCAATAATAATCTCTGTAGCGCTATTTATGAGTACATCACCTTTAGGTTTCAGACATATCTTTGACGCAGACTTAGCGTCGTATAATACTACGTATACAGGTGTAATTAATCAAGCTAAATCACTTGGCTTTAAAAACCCTGGGTTGCTCACATTCGGACTTCCAACGTTATACGCAACACCATTTATGTTTCTTTCCCTAAATGGTTTCTAGATGGGAGCATACTTTGGGGGTGAGCTCAGAAATGTCCGCAAATCTATGGTAGTTGCTGGTATACTGGGAGGGCTTTTAAGCATATTATTCTATGCGGTCGTGGGTTATACTTTCCAACATACTGTGGGTGCCCAGTTTCTAAACGCGTTATCATTATATTGAGTATGCTCATCCATCGGCTTATGTTCTACCAATACCGTGGAGTAATTTCTTTTTCTCTATGATTTTAACTAAGAATCCATTATTGATTATCCTCATGGTTGTCGGTCTTTTTGCTTGGGGTGTAACTGGGGTGACGGCGGTTGGTCTCGTTTGCTCTAGAATAATGTTCGCAGCAGGTTTTGATAGGTCATTGCCTGCTCTGCTCGCTAAGGTGAGTGAGAGATTTCACACTCCAGTTACAGCAGTTACAATATATATGGCCCTAACGGAGTTGGGGTTAGTTTTAAGTGTATACGCCGGTGTCATATTTGAATTTTTGAACATCACACTAGTTTCACTGTACGCATTCGTTGGACTTGCCGCACTGATACTTCCCTTCATTCGTAACCAAATGTATTCAAATAGTATTCTCGCACGGTATAAGTTGGGTAACATTCCGGCAATTTCTCTTCTTGGAGCAGCAAACCTGATATTTTTCGGCTTTTTAGATTACTTTAGTCTCCTTAACCCAGCTGTTAGTGGCCCCGACTGGACCAGGAGCATAGGAACCCTCATCGGGATATTTCTACTGGGTGTTGTTTCGTACTTTTTGGTTACTAGATATTATCATTCAAAGGGTATAGACGTATCATTAGCCTTTAAAGAAATACCTCCAGAGTAGTTATAGCTGAGCTGACACTAACATGTTTTTAAGGATTAACTCAGTGAATGGTACATTAGGTTACCTAAATGCGTTCACCCTAATCCCTTAATCAGCATAAGTATTTTTGATTCTTCGACGTTATCTGAATAGCTGTGTGAATTTGTGCTTCCTACGGATGTTGATCTTTGCAACTTCCACTAGATTTGATCCGGGTATACCGCTCACGCTCAGTTTCTTGACGCTCATAGGCAGCTTATGTGCCCATTTGGCAAATCCAATCATCCCCACCCCCTCTAAGGATTTCACAGATAACACCTTGGATGCTAGCTTATTACGGCCAGTGATGGGGCAGCGCTGTGACTCGGGGGAGGACGCAGAATTTAACCGTTTCATCCAGCGCTTGCAGACGGGGATCCCGGAACTACACCACCTTTAAATATTGTATAGCGTATTCCCAGCATGATGAGAAAGAACATCTCCCTGTTTGTTGTAACCTTAATGGCGCTAAGCGTTTTGAGTACACTAGGGGTAGTGGATACGGTGGCTCAGACCACGGCTTTTTCCACAAACTCCGTGAATTTAACGCTCAACACAACGGAGGTTTTACCCGCCAACTACTACTATTATTACAATTTCAGCTTGCCGAACACCTACCCCAACGCCACCTTCGGCTACTACTTCAGTGTGAGTAATAGCAGTGTGAGCACTGCGCTGATGACATCCACTCAATTTAAACAGTTTAATACGACTGGGAGCTTCTCTGGTGGATACATAGCCGACCAGAACGGGACACTCAACTTCGATGGGTTACTCTTCACCCAGGGCGTATACTACCTTGTAGTCTACGCCTACCAGGCCCCAGCCGAAGTGGAAATCTACCTAAGCGTAAAAAGCAACATGCAAGCCATAAACGCAACACAGTACGTAGGCGAATTCGAAACAATACCCGCACACCAAAACACGAGTATACCCCTTCACTATGAAACCCTAGGTTCACCCTTCAACATCACAGTGATCGGAATCTCAAACCAGACCGTTAAGTACACGATATGGGATAATTCTACACAGACACCAGCTTTCACTTCCCCTCTTGTAACATTCACAAACCTAAGCATCCAACCATTCTCCTACAACTATACACTCACAAACCTAAGGCAGGGAGTGTACACCCTGATAATCGGGAACCCACACAATTCACCAGCCTACGTCTACTTCGAATACCGCATATACCCCAAATACGTGAACCCATACCTCTTTAGGTACCTACTTAGGCAGAGCGGTGCCCCCACGGGGTTAGCCGCCTACGGCGTGCTCAACCAGAGCGGGACACCCACCCCCTACCTAATAAACACGAGTAGCGTCTTGGGCTACGCGAACATCTCATCCATACTCGCATACAACCAGACGGCGGCGCAACAGGCAAACCTACAAGACCCCTACATGGCAAGCCTCCAGCTCAACCTGATACTCGCCGTCGAAAACTCAGATGGCTCATACTACGTTTACTGGCCGCAGAACGTACCCAGATTCTACACGGATAGGCAGCAGGTGCAGCTTACCAACAACGTGCTCAACATGTCAGGGGATGGAGCCTACCTCACCAACTCCTCCATAACATCACCCAATGGGGTTGTGATAGAGACCCAAAACGGCGGCGTAATGCAGTATTATTACGGTAACTACCTTAACCAGCCGACTTGGAGCTACAGGCTGCCGTTCGCA
>Ga0081474_123788_pt1 | contig 12580 bp, 10 predicted proteins | sample OneHunmetagenome_2_FD_70978 | JGI IMG/M metagenome (GOLD analysis project Ga0081474, IMG submission 70978) | Ferrous microbial mat communities from One Hundred Spring Plain, Yellowstone National Park, USA v2 (version 2) | ecosystem: Environmental > Aquatic > Non-marine Saline and Alkaline >... | reverse complement strand
TCTAGGAGGCCGCTGACGAAGTCCACCTCATCATCGGCTGACGCCTTGGGTACGAAGAGCGAGAGCGCCCTGTAGTCGTAGGGTGCTATGTAGAGCTCGTTCAGCGTGAACCTCCTGAGGGTCTCAACGTCAAGCTTTGCGTTGACGAGGGCGCTCTCCACTTGGGCTGTTAGGTCCGATACGTAGTCCCTAAGGTCATCAATTACGCTGCCCACGGAGCTCCCCTGAGGTCACACCTCGCCAGCGCTTTAAAGAGGGCTAGCACATATGTGACGGGAAGGGACTTGAACTCCAAGGACTGGATGGCGTCGCTGATACCGTTCAACATAGCGATGGGTCCCCTCTCGACCCTGGTGACGCTTGAGATCTATGACCTCAGGGGAGGGGCTGTTGGCGTCAGCTATGCAATGTCCGCTGGCACTGCGGCCTCAATGCTGGCCTCAATACTGTGGGGCTTTGCGCTCGACAGGTATGACAGGAAGCGAGTTCTGTTGGCTGGCCTCCTGGGCACCTTCTTATCGTTGCTGGCCCTCTCCTTCGCCAGCTCAACGGCCCAGGTGGCCGCGTACTACACCTCAGCCTCCCTCTTCTCTTCAGCCGTTGGTATGGCTGTCAGCGTCCTTATAATGGACACCATAGAGAAGCCGAGGTGGAGCTCAGCGTACTCGAGGTACAACATGCTCTCATCAGTAGGTTACCTTGCAGGCGACGTAGGTGCCGCCGCGCTCTCAGGGTTCCTGCGCGCGAGAACTCTGGACGAGATAATGGCAGCCGTGACGGCGGCCTCCGTGGCTTGGTCCCTCCGGGCAGTACCCAGGTCAGCAGTGCGGTTTGAGAGGGAGTCGTTGCTCCACGTCATTGAGGGGTTCCTGGTGAGGCTCAGGGTCGTGCCGATGTTTTTCCTTAGGCTACCGACCAGGAGCACCTTCAAGCCCCTGAGGCTCCTAAAGCTGGGGAGGAGCCCAGCGGCTTACATCCCCACGCTCTTCCTTGCCATAACAGTCTTCTACGTATCGTCCGGCATATTTAACACCCTTTACCCATATGGGCTGAGAGCGCTGGGGCTCAGCAGCACCGAGGTCTTTGTGGTCATATCTGCTGGGATGGCGGCGCAGGCGCTGGGCTACCAGCTGGCGCCCAGGTTGATCTCGAGCTCAGGGAACAACGCGAGGGCCAGCTTCAGGGCACTTCTGACCAGGGGGGCCTCCTACATAGGCATAGGGGTAGCCACGAGGCTGGCGGGCTCCCAGGCCTACCTGCTGGGCACGGGGCTGACGCTCTATCCTCTGGCCGCGGGCATAGCCTTTGCGACGTTTTACACCGCGTCAAACATCATGGTGTTTGAGGTCCTCAAGGGCTCGAGCGAGGGAAGGGGCCTTGGGCTCTACAGCACCTTGACAGGCTCAGCTTTCTTCGCCGGCTCCCTGGCCTCAGGCTTCCTGGCGAATAGGATAGGCTTCGGCTACACATATGTAATAGCCGGCCTCCTCCTGGGGGGCTCAGCCTACATGTTCAGGGAGCTTGAGAACATGGCATGAGGGTCGGTGAAGAGCGCTTCGGCCATCAGTTAGCCTGAATGAGACCCTCTTCATCCCCGCATCTTAAGGCTCCCCCGGCTTATTTATTTACCTCTACAGGCTGGCCAAGGGCTAGGAGCTGACGTTATTAGCCTAGACATGCTCTTAAGCACTACGACATGGATTGTCGCTAGCAAAGAGTTGATAGGCAAGGTAGTGGGCCCGGCCGGACTTGAACCGGCGACCTCCGCCGTGTGAGGGCGGCGTCCTAACCAATCTAGACTACGGGCCCTCAATGTGAGGCGTCAAAGGGGGCAAATTAAAGTTTTGCGCGCCGGGATACGTTGTATAGATAAAATAGAGAAAGGTTCGCCCCCTAGCATAAGATCTTAAGCTTTTGTCCATGCCGTGATTAATTGGCAACCTACCCCGTCATTGAAGACGTGGTGATACGCGATAGCTACCTTATGAAGTCCTTAGTGTCAGAAGGGTCGCCCATTACTAAAAAGAGAGACAGAGGCTTTGATGTAGACGCACCGCTTGCAGGTTATCGAATATCTCTTTATAAAGAACAGGTACTCGCGCTAATCCTTCATCTTAGTTTAAAACCCCCTGAAGAACCAGCTATGCGGTAATAAGGAGTGCAGGTTAAGGACCTGGCTCCTGGCGTCAACGTTGACAGCCTCACAGTGAAGGTTGTCAAGGTTGAGGAGCCAAGGAGCGTGAGCGGAAGGGATGGCATGACTCACAGGGTTGCGGACGCCCTGGTAGGCGACGAGACTGGGAGCATAGTCATGACGCTATGGGACAAGAACATAGAGGCTGTAAGGCCTGGCGCTGTGATAAGCGTAAGGAACGGCTTCGTGGGTACCTTCAAGGGCCACATGAGGCTGAACCTTGGCAGGGAGGGCACTATGAGGGAGTCCGACGTTCAAATAGAGAACGTGAACACCTCCAACAATCTCTCCGACAAGGTGGTTGAGGAGTCCCGGCCCAGGGGAGGCTTCGGAGCTAGGGGAGGCTTCGGGGGCAGAAGGAGCCGCAGGTTTTAATCAAAGCGGTTCCATCCTCTAAACCATTATAACGGCGCTTCACTATTCGGGGCGACCTAGGCCAAATGGCCTATGGCTATTCTTTAAGCTTTAGGGCATGAACTTTATAGGCGTCCCATGACCGGGGTATATAACCTTAGGCTTTAGGTCTAGGAGCTTTCTGAAGCTCTCCTCAGCCCTATGTTGGTCAAAGTTATACCTTTTTGGAGGCAACACAGGCCTCCCATTTGAGCTGAGCACTGCGTCGCCGCTGAACATAGCTCCTTCCTTCACATAAGCCGTGCTGCCAGGCGTGTGGCCAGGGGCTGCCAAGGCCCTGTATCCCTCCACCTCGTCACCATCCTTAACCTTCACGTCAGCCTTAACAGGCTTCACACGCATTAGGGAGTGGAGGAGGCCTGCCAGGCCCCCTGGAGGCCTTGATCTGCCCTCCACCACGTCGGAGTCCAGCTCCGGCGCCACTACTGCGCAGCCAAGGGCCTTGGCTATGTCAGCGGCGTACCTGGTGTGATCAACGTGGTAGTGCGTTATGAAGAGGTACCTTATCTTTATTCCGTGTTGCTCCGCGACCTTAACGACGTCGTTTAACTTGACGCCAGCGTCTATGAGAACCCCGTCGCTTGTTATGTAGGAGTTAGACATGCCCTTCACGAAGTAGACTTCCAAGGCCTCTCCCAGCTGTAGGTGCAGGGGAGGAGTTAATGCGCTTACAACCGAAGGCCTCGCCCTTCACTGCGAGGAGGGGCCAGGGTTAAGCAGTCCTTACAAAAATTGGCATAGCGACTTATACCTGCAGGGTACCCACATAACTGGGACCTCGGTTTGAAGTGGTACGGTTACAAGGGCAGGGTTCTCAGGGTTGACCTTACCGCAGGGAAGACCAGCGTCGAGGAGCTGAGGCTCGACTATGTCAAGATGTACATGGGAGGCCTCGGCTATGCCGCGAGGATCCTCTGGGACGAGCTGCAGCCCGGCGTTGACCCGCTGTCACCTGATAACATTTTGATAGCTACGGCCGGTCCCTTCACGGGGACCCTGGCGCCGGGGAGCGGCAACATATACTGGGCCTTCAAGGCACCCATGACTGGCGGCTGGGGGGAGACCAGGTCAGGGGGCAAGTTCGGGGCCTGGATGAAGTACAGCGGCTTCGACCTCATAGTGATCAGGGGCAGGTCGCCTGAGCCGGTCTACCTCTACATGGAGGGCGGCAGGGCTGAGATAAGGAGCGCCAAGAGGTACTGGGGCATGACTGTTCACGAGGTCACGGACGCCCTGAGGGAGGACACCGGCGCGCATGACGCCTCGGTGGTAGCCATAGGCCCCGCTGGGGAGAACATAGTCAGGTATGCCGCTATAATGAATGACTACGACAGGGCCGCTGGGAGGACGGGCGGAGGCGCAGTAATGGGGTCAAAGAAACTTAAGGCGATAGTGGCGGCCGGCGGTGAGGGGATAGACGTCTATAACCCAGAGGAATTTATGGCAGCCGCCCTAGAGGCCCAGGCCGGGATAAAGGCCGACCCAGGCCAGAGGGCGATGGGGCAACACGGCACCATTGGAGGTCTCCTGGGCCTTAACGCAGCCGGCGCCCTCCCCACGGCTAACTTCGAGACGGGCTACTTTGAGTCTGCCGACAAGGTCTCTCACGAGGCGCTCGAGAGGAACTACATGATAAAGAGGAGGGCCTGCCACTCGTGCGTCATAGGTTGCAGCAGGTACAGCTACGTGGCCGCGGGCCCGTTTGCCACGCCCCCTAACGAGGGCCCAGAGTACGAGACCACCGACATGAATGGGCCCATGAACATGATAGATAACATGGAGGCCGTAATAAGGATCAACTACCTGGCCAACAACTATGGTCTTGACTCGATATCACTTGGCCACACGATAGCGTGGGCTGTGGAGGCCTACCAGAAGGGGCTTATAACGAAGGACGAAACAGGCGGCATTGAGCTGAAGTGGAACGACCCTGAGACTCACGTGAAGCTAGTTGAGATGATAGCTTACAGGAGAGGGTTTGGCAACGTACTGGCAGAGGGCAGCTACAGGGCCGCTAAGGCTATAGGTAAGGGCGCTGAGGAGCTAGTCAACCACGTCAAGGGCCTTGAATTCCCGGCCCACGACCCAAGGGTTGAGTCAAAGCTGCTGGGCATACAGTACGCCGTAACCCCTAGGGGTGCCTGCCACGTTCACCCAATATACCCTTCATATGACATGATGCAGGTGGACGCTGGCCTCAAGGACTTCGGCCTCCCGTGGCCTCTGCCGGACGCGCTTTCAGAGACGGGCGTCAAGAAGGGGCTAGCTTACAAGGTCCTCGCGAGCTACGGCGAGGCCTTTAACAACGTCGGCCTCTGCATATTCTACTCAGCAGGGCCTGAGAGCGGGGTCATGAGCCCGAGGAGAATAGCTAAGATATACACGGCGCTCACAGGCATAGAGACTACGCCCCAGGACGTGCTGCTGGCGGGCGAGAGGACGTGGAACCTGAAGAGGGCGTTTAACCTGAGGGAGGGCTTCACGAAGGAGCACGACAGGCTGCCGAAGAGGATGATAACTCCAATACTCACCGGGCCCGCCAAGGGGCTCAAGGTTGAGAACCCTGAAGGGCTTGTCAACGAGGCCTATGAGGCCTTTGGATGGGACGCTAGGACGGGCTTCATAAGGAGGTCAACGCTTGAGAGGCTTGGCATGAAGGACGTCGAGGAGTCCCTTCAGAGGCTTGGGAAGCTAGCGGACTAATCGCTCTAAGCCACTTCAGCTTTTGCGTAGGCCTTCCGCTTTATTTGCTTACAGCCACGCATCGTGCACTTGTTGCCGCCTGAAGGCGCTTAGGGTCAACGTTTTAGAGCGCGCTCAGCTACTAAACACCTTAAGGAAAGTTAGAAAGAAGACCTACTACAGACAATGTAGTGCAGAAGTCTTAGTGAATATAATTGCAAGTTAAAGAGCGAGTCACCCGCCGACCCTAACCCTCTGGACAGTTATGTAGGCGTCCGCTAGAGCCTCTAGCCTCTGGCCCTGCCTGTTAGCCTGCCTGTACCCCCTCTCCATTTTTCTCACCCTTTCGCCATTTATTTTATAGATTGCTAGAAGCTTAAAATAGGTTTCTCCTGGTGTTTACCTGGAAATATCCTTGTAATACTGTATACAAACTTTTATTAACATACTGGCCTAATAATACACGATGGCGCTGCCAGGTGGAGGGCGCCTGCGACGATTTTACAAGGGGTCACATAGTGGAGGTCTGCAGGGACTCTTGCGCAGAGAGGTCAGTGGGCGGGGCTGACTTCGAAAGCTGCGTCAGGGCGTGCGTGGAGGAGCTGAAGGCTAAGTGCGGAGCCTAGCCACTATGTCGTAGAACTTCAGGCCGCTCCCCGTGAGCACAGCTATGAAGTCGTTTACGTCGACGCTGGCCTCCCTGGGGAGCCTAAGCGCAGCGTAGGCTGAGGCTGAGGTGGGCTCAGCGATGAGCCCCATCGACCATAGGTCCTTCGTGGCCTCCGCTATCTCCTTATCTGAGACCAGGACGAGGCCCCCGCCGCTCCTCTTTAAGGACCATCAGCTAAGGCACAGGATATTCCAGGCCGCCTTTAAAGGAATTCAGAGGGCCATAGAGGAGAAGGCGAGGGAGTACGGGGTTCCAGTGATTTACGTTAATCCTAAGAACACCTCAAGGACGTGCCCTATACACGGCGCTAAGATAGTCTATGGCAGGGACAGGCACGGCACCTGCTCAAAGGGAGGCGAGACCTGGCACAGGGATGCGGTAGCCTGTTATAACCTCCTTTTGAGGGCCCTCGGCGGCGATGGGGGCGGTGCCCCAAGCCGCGTGAGGGCCACGATCCCCGTAGATGGGGGCCCCGTGCCGTTGGGCCCGACGGCCGCCCATGAGCCCGCAGGGGTCCCAAGGTCCCTGTGGGCGAGGTGGGGGTCCCTAGGCGCGACGAGCGATTATAAGCTGATGAGGGTGAGCGCCTAGGGACAAACGGCACGTTAACCTCCAGGTCGTCCGCCCGCACCATTAACAGCTATGACCTGGCCGCCTTTTAATTGCATCATACAAGGTGATGATCTCTTACAGAGGTGTGTTTGGGGCTTGGGGCTAATGCTCCTATGGCCTGGGAGCTGCGTCAACGAGGACCGGCATGCCGGCCGCCTCGGCGACCTCGTTGTAGGCCTTCCTCGCTTCATCCTCGTTTGCCGCGCCCTCTATAACTACCACCCTCCTTCCCAGGACCGTAACAGTTACGCCTTCCTTAGTTATGACCTTAACGTAGTTAGGCCTTGAGATGAGCCAGCTAAACCTGCTCGCAAGCCTCGATGAGAGCTCCCCAGGCGACGGGGCGTCAGCTGTGAGCCTCAGCTTAAACGCCTCGCTCCCACAGACCCTGGTCAGGAGCCCCAGCGCAGGCCTCCTGGCAAGCATGTCGTAGCGTCCCGTGACGCAGACCGGGCACTGGGGGTTTCTCTCAACCCTGATCTTCTCAATAGAGCCCTCCCTGGCATCTATGGAGTAAAGCACCCCTGGCTCAGGCCTGTCGCCCGCGAGGTACCTTACGGCGAGGTTAGCCGCGATAGAGCCTACCATAGTCGTCACTGTACCGATGGCAGGTATGACGTCGCATGAGGCCTGCCGCCCCTCAAAGCCCTCAGGCATGAGACACCTCAGGCAGGCCCCCCTCCCAGGCTCTATGAACATAACTGTCCCATACCACGAGTTGACGCCCGCGTAGACCCACGGCTTGCCGTGCTTAGCAGCGGCCTCATTTATAAGGAACCTGGTCTCCATGTTATCCGTGCCATCAAGGATTATGTCAACGTCCCTTATGATGTCCTCAACGTTGTCGGAGTCAACGTCATCTATAATGGCCTCAACCTTGATTGAGCGGTCTATGTTAATGACGCCGTCCCTGCAGGCCGTCGCCTTTGGGGTCCCCTGTTCAGCGTCGGCCTCGCCAACCATGTGCGTCCTGTGCAGGTTCGTGTAGTCAACCACGTCCCTGTCAACGACCCTTATGAACCCCACGCCTGACCTGGCCAGCAGCTCTGCCTCAGTAGAGCCTAGGGCGCCGCAGCCTATCACTGCAACCCTTGAGCTCCTCAGCCTCCTGACGCCCTCCTCCCCTATCCCCTTTACCAGGGCCTCCCTTGAGAACCTGCGCGTGAGCTCCGCGGCCTCAGAAACTGTCATGAGAGGCTTCCCAGCGGGTGCAAGCGCCGCGAGGTTTTTGAGTATTAGTAAAGGGTCAGTCCTCGCGCGGCACGAACCTCAGGTCCAGGTTCTCCTCCTTGGCCAGCTTCTTGAGGCTCCTGACCTTCTTGGCTGTTATGTTGGCCCTTCTCGGGAGCTTAACTATAAGAGCCCCATCTTTAACCTCGGCCTCAGCGCCGGGAACTATCTTGGCCACCTTCTCCTCAACGGTGAGCGCTGCCCTCCTCTGGCTCACGGGTATCACCATGACCTGTTCGCCGAAGGTGTAGAGCTCATACTCAAGCTCGTCGCTGAGGAAGTCCCTGATCTCCACCACGGGCCTCGCCAGCTCCTCCTCCTTGAGGCCAGTTGGCAGCTTCACAGTTATGTTGATCTCATAGACCTTGCTGACCTGGCCGCTGTCTATGAATATTACTGTGTCAACTATGCTCGGTATCATGCCGAGCTCGACCCTGGTGGCCAGCCTCTGCACTGCATCTATTGGCGCCGTGGCGTGCACCACGCCTATCATGCCTATGCCTGCAAGCCTCAGGTCGGTGTAGAGCCTGAAGTCATTATCATCCCTCATCTCGTCAAAGACCGTGTAGTCAGGCCTTGAGAGCAGCAGTATGTCGTGAAGCTCCGAGAGGTCGGCGTAGTTCTTCGAGTACTGGGTTATGGTCGGGGGCAGCCTCATGTCCCTGGGGCTCTCTATGGTTTTAACTACCTTGCCCTTCAACGCGTAGAACTCCGCAAGGGCCTGGGCAAAGGTAGTCTTGCCGGCGCCAGGGGAGCCAGCTATGAGTATCCCCTCAGCCCTTGAGAGAAGCCTGTCCATGAGCTTACTTGGCAGGCTGTAGTCTTCAAGGCGCAGCCTGGCTATAGGCCTTACAGCGGTTATCTCCCACCCGTCGCTCAGCGGCGGCCTCGTTATTATGATCCTGTAGTCGCTGAGCTGCACTATTGTGGAGCCAGCCCTGTCTATCTCAACGAAGCTGTCGCTCCTCGTCAGGGCCCTCTCAATTATCTCCCTCGACATCTCCTCCAGCTCCGCCCTCTCGAGCGGCCTGTCTGAGAGCTTGACGAAGAGCCAGCTGCCGGGCTTTCCAACTTTAGCCAGGGGCGGGGCCCCCTCCTTCAGGTGGACGCTCATGGTTTTTTCATTAAAGTACTCCTCAAACCTAAGCCTGCCCTCCCTCGGGGCGCCCGTGTAAAGCACCTTGACCCCGGCGAACTCAGCGGCCTGGGCCTGGATGGGGTCGCTTGTTATGAGGGCTACCCCTCTCCTAGCGGCGAAGTCCCTTATGGCCAACTTCAGCTTGTCGTAGTTCTCCAACTTAATGTCTTGAAGTACCTCAAAGCTGACCTGCGGGCTGGTAACACTCATGAGTCTCCCGAGCTCTTGCAGGCCTGTGAAGCCCACGCTCCTGCCCGCCTTAGCCTCGGAGTAGAAGTAGTCCAGGGCCCCGGCTGGCACCAGGACCTTGCCTGCTATCCTGCCGCCCTCCACGAGCTTCCTGAGGCTGCCATCTATTATGGAGTCCAGGTCAACTATGTACGTCATCGGCTGCTCTACGCTCAACCTCCCTCTGGCCCCTTACGTCCTGTCATTTAGCCTGCAGCCCGGCGATTTTAACTTCACGTGTAGCGCCTCCTCAGCAGTGCCCCTGCGACAGACGTAATTACTCCAAGCCTACAGTCTGTTATTGATGCGACATGACCCTGTCTGTGTTGATAAACGCGGCGGCTATCTACACGGGCAAGGAGCTGATAAAGGACTCCTACGTCTACATAGAGGACGGCATAATAAGGGACGTGGGGCCTCAGCCGGCCCCGGAGGAGATACAGGACGCCACCCTCCTCATAGGTGGGGAGGGCAGGGTCGTCGTGCCCGGCCTGACGGCCGTGGCCGACGTAGCGGCCTACCCGCTCAGGTACATGCGCCCTAAGCTGACTGCAAGGATGGAGTTCTACAGGAGGCTGAAGGACGAGGAGCTCTTCACTGCGTCACTGCCGGGGGTCTACGAGCTTCACATGATGGGGGTCACGACGGCCCTCGTCGAGGGCCTCTCGCCCTCCCTGTCGCTCAGCCTGGCCCGCAGGATAGGGGGCTTTTACGGGGTCGCCAGGCCCAGCTGCAGCGAGGAGTTCTCACTGCAGCCCATACTGAGGGGCCTGGTCACAATAGGGGGCGAGGGCTGTCCAGGGGGGCAGGTGCAGGACGGCGACAGGGGGCTTTTGGTGCTCACGGGCGGAGGAGGCTATGTCATGGACGGCCTGGGCGACGTCCTCTCGATAAGCCAGCGGCTCAGGAGGACGGCGGGGCTTGACGAGGCCCTAATAGAGCCCAACAGGCCTGCGGAGATAGCTGTCTATGACGCCTCGAAGCCCCCTGCGATGTTGATTTACAGGGCCGGGGAGGACGAGATAAGGAGAATATACACGTCGCACGCAGCGCTGGAAAGCCTCATAGCTGGGATGGAAATACTTGTCGAGATGGGCGAGCACATGAGGATAGGCAGGAAGCACCTGCACGAGGCTGCGCAGCTCTACAGGAGACTCGGCTATGCATGATCTGGACCTATCCACTTCATATTTAGAGGCCCACGCTAGCCTGCCAGGACCTCATAGGGGTTCAGCTCCTACACGGGTTCACTGTTTTACGGTCATCGCCTCACCCCTGTTCCCCCGCGCCCCGCTCGGGGTCCCATAGGGCCTGGGGGCGCTCAGGGTTACCCCGGGGGCCTCACACCTTGAGTACTCGGTCACATACCTCCTGTAGGCGTTGGTTGCAACGACACTCTATACCTATATGAAAAATTGAAACAGCCACGGAAGGTGCAAGGGCCTAGCTAGAGCGCGTAAGCTCTCCGAGGGCCCTTATGAGCTTATCTATCAGCTTATCTGTTACGTGCGGCATGACTACAACCCTTAGCCCGCTGACGAGGCCGCACCTGTAGGCGTAGAGCCCCCTTGACTTGAGGGCCCTGAGGAGGCTCGCATCGTCATCCCTCTCGATGCAGACTACGGGTACCTCGGGCTCAGCGGGCATCTTAAGGCCGAGTCCCTTAACGCCCTTAACTAGGCGCTGGGTCCTGTTCATGAGCTCCCTCGCCTGCGCCGCGTAGCCCTCCCTGCCCATGTACTTGGTTATGGCCCACGTGGCAGCTATGGGTCCCGCGCTCCTGGTGCCAAGGAGGCCCAGCTGGACCCCAGCAGGGTAGTAGTTGGCCTCAAAGTAAAGGGGCCTCAGCCAGCCCTCATCCCTGACTATGAGCCCTCCGGCAGGGAGAGGTGCCAGGCCCAGCTTGTGGGGGTCAAGGGTGACACTCATTACCGAGCTGTTCTCAAAGCCAAACCTTCTCCCCGGGTATATGAACGGGGCCACGAGACCTCCAAGGGCGGCATCTACGTGTACGATGGAGCCGCACTCCTCCGCGGCCTCAGAGACCTCCTCAACCGGGTCTATGAGGCCCATCGACGTAGTGCCGACAGTTACCACTACGACCCCTGGGCCGTTCACCCTACAAAGGGAGCGAAGGGAGTCGACGTCCATTTTGTATGATTTCATGCCGACGCTTATCGCCTTCATCCTCAGTAGCCTGGCGGCCTTCGCTACGGAGTGGTGTGCGGCGGCCGTGTAGTAGACGCTCTCAAGGCCGTGCTCCCTTGCGAGGTAGAGGGCCGCTAAGTTTGACTCGCTGCCGCCGCTGGTTATGTAGCCCCTGCAGCCACTGCAGCCCACGTAGCTGCCCAGCTCCTCTATGGCCTCCTGCTCGAGCTCCCTGATAGGCTCGTAGAGGTCCAGATCATTAGCATTAAGGTTCTGAAGCATGTCAAAGGCAACCTTAGCTATAGGGTGCGGCTGCGTGGTCATAGAGCCCAGGAGGCCGTCCCTGTAGTGCACGGGGACGGACTTGGCCACCTCAGCCAACCTTGTCATTATTTCGCTGAGATCCATGGTGGTCCTACAGAGAGACGCCCAAGGCAGTTTTTACGTATAGCACAGCTCCGCGCGTCTTAAGGTTCACGTCTAATAAAATGACGACTATATTATATGGTCTTATCCCATCCTAGAGCATATGAAAATAATGCAATGCTATGATTGATAAAGGGCAAACGTGCCTCAGCTCTGGCCCTGCTCCTTCTGCTTCTTAGCACTCTTGGTCTTGCAGGGCATTTTTGATCCCTCTGCGTGCTCTAGCTCCCTGAGTTTAAAAGATGTTAGACTAAATAAGATGCTCTTTTTAATAAATGCCTTTAATAGCCTGGTATTAACTATACTGATGGTTGGATCTGTTGTCAGCGCAGCCCTGCGACATGCCTCCAGAAGGCTAGCTCGTAGTACTGAGCCTGTCTCGCGACGTGCCTATACATGCTTAGATCGTTCGCATATCTCTCAGCTATGGCATCGATCAGCCTCTCCCTCTCATCGTTGACGCCCTTGCACCTTAGGAAGCTCGCCGACCTGACTCCGAGGTCCTCCGCCAGGTTCGCGAGCCTAGATGTGTTGACGCAGAACGACCTGAAGTTGACTCCGACGAAGACCGCCAGGTCGCCAAGGTTGCCGTTAATGCCAAGCCAGGTGAGGAAGTGAGTGTAGCCCACGGCCTCGGGGCTCACCAGCTCAGGCCTATAGGTTACCTTTAGCTCCTCCGCAAGGTGCCTTAGGTTACGCGTCCACCTAGGCCCTCCTTCTAGGAGGCCGCTGACGAAGTCCACCTCATCATCGGCTGACGCCTTGGGTACGAAGAGCGAGAGCGCCCTGTAGTCGTAGGGTGCTATGTAGAGCTCGTTCAGCGTGAACCTCCTGAGGG
>Ga0081474_120193_pt1 | contig 12596 bp, 20 predicted proteins | sample OneHunmetagenome_2_FD_70978 | JGI IMG/M metagenome (GOLD analysis project Ga0081474, IMG submission 70978) | Ferrous microbial mat communities from One Hundred Spring Plain, Yellowstone National Park, USA v2 (version 2) | ecosystem: Environmental > Aquatic > Non-marine Saline and Alkaline >... | reverse complement strand
ACTGGTAGCCCTGCCCCTACTCCTACTGATATTGTCAGAGGCCTGCTTATTTAAGCCTTGACCTCGGGCTGGCCGTTACCTCCCTCTCCATCACCCAGCTACTATGGCCCCTTTGGGCCCCAGTAGCCTGTGGAGGTACGTAACGAAGGCGTGAAGTATACGGCCCAGCCCCAGCTTCTTCAGTGCCTTAGCCCTGGGCCTGGCCTCTATGCGGATAACGCCCTTCGGGTCTTTACCCTTACTGTGGTAGACGTGAATGTCCATTAGCTTACTTAGTTCGTAGAGCACTGGGTCATAGATTTGGAAGCCTGGCTCTGCGTACAGTAAGCGGTCTCCAGTGGCCAGCACGGTGCTAAGGGGCTGGAGGCCGTGGAGTTGTTGTACAGTGCCGTTCGCCCAGAAGCGTACGTTATCGAAGACCAGGGAGATACCCTTAGTGCTGGGCTCCTTTATGGGCTCCACCCTCCTTACGCTGGGTAGCCAGTCTGGAGGCCTTAGCGGGTCATAGAGTGCCTGGCCCACTGCCGTGCCAGTGCCCATAGCCGTGGCCGTAAGGCCAGCGGTGGCACCCCTGCTACCAGGTATCACCCCTCCGCTCCCGCTTTCGCTTTCGGCTTCCTCTGGCACCGGAACCTCCACGTACATAGAGCCGTCAGGCTTCACGTGGACTACCAGGCTGTAGGTGCCTGGCGTAAGCTTCATAAGGGCCTCCAGGGCCTCCAGCTCCTTCAGTGCCCTGGCCTTAGCCCTCTCCCCCTCCCTCTCTGCCTCCTTCCTGACCTGGCTAGCAGGCCTCCTTAGGTACTTAAGGAGGGTCTCCGTCTTAGCGGAGCATAACTTAGCACCGTGCCCGAAGGTCTCCAGGGGGGAGCACTGGAGGTAGTGGGTGCCCTTCAGGTCTTCCAGTAGAACATAGAGGTTACCCAGGACTGCCACCAGGGCACGCCTGCCACTGGGGGTAGGAACGCAGTCTATGGGTATGTGGCTGATAACCGCTGGGAGGGGGCCAGCTGGACAGGTATCCGTGGCTTCCTCTCCCGAACCCGAAACCGAAAGTTCGCCCCCCTTCCCCTTCCTTCCCGAAGCCCCGGGGGCGGGGGGGCTAGTCCCTTCGGAAGCCCCCTTTAAAGCCTTACGTGCCCACTCTGCCAGGGTCTGCCAGGCCTTAGCGTAGGCTATAGCCTGCTTCCACTGGGGTATATCGGATAGGTTCGTAGTCCTATCTCCAGCGTCATAGGGTATAAGCTGGGTTAAGGCCATAGCCTGCTTTACGTTCACTTCATATACGCCACTGAACTTCTTAACGGGCTTCAGTAGGCCGTCTCTTATGGCTATGTGGATTAAGTTGTAGAGGGAGAGAAGGTTCCTAATTCCTAGTGCCGTCTTAATCTCTCTGGCCGTTATTGTAGTGATTCCGTTATCCACGCAGTACTTCGCTAAGACCCACTCGGGGGTAGAGACCCTAACCCTTACGGTCTCCAGCACTGGGCCAGACTGGTTCTCCATAGGTTCCACCTTCTAAGGTGGCCCCTAACCCACCTTAGAAGTAGCGGGAGGTTCTATTTAAGCTCTAGATATCGTGCCGTCAGGGGCACTATGAAAGAGGTATACCTTTAAATAAAATCAGAAAATAGAAAAATCTGTTTTTCACGAACAGTTATAGATAGCTATATAACTATCTACGTCTATTTTCCGAAAGGGGGCCGAAGGTGCCCGAAGACAATACGGATAAAAACTTTATAAAAGATATACAGAATAATGACGTAACCTATAGGTTCGTGAAGGTAGCCGAAGAAGGTAAGGCCAGTCTATATGTAAGGGAGGACTTAGCTAACGCAGGCTTCGTACGGTCTATACTAGACCAGCCCCTATCTGCTAAGTATGTAAGGCCAGTGGGCGTAATAACTAAGTTAGTGGAGACCGAACCTATAGTAGTGGTGCCCTTCATAGGCACTACTGGCTTTTCGACGTACTCTACTACCCGCTTAGGAGAGAGAATAGTGGAGCTACGGCAGTATATTAGGCCCCTTAAGGAATACGTTCCGCTTATCCTAAGGGCCATAACGCTGGGCCGTGAACTTAACGCTAAGGGTATACCCTGGATAGCCGTGGTAACCGCTTATTTTCCTACTAGGTCTAAGACGCCGAAGCCCAGGGTGCTAATCCTAAGGCACGCTAGGTACTACGTAAAGAAGTACTACGCTAAGAAGGCTGGAGAAGTCAGGAAGTACCCAGAGCTACTAATGTTCTTCGACAGGCACGTATTCGGTAGCTTAAAGAAGGGAGCTAGGTATAATTTTGTCTTCTCTATCCTAGTGCCTAAGGGAGCCCAGGTAAAGAAGTCCTACGTTACCCCCGCAGAGCTAGAGCCTAAGGGCACTGCTACTTCGCCTGAAGCCGTAGCCCAGCCCGCTACCGAGAAGCCCAGCCAGCCCACGGAGGACTTAGAGGGGCAGATTAGGGAGCTGGTAGAAGGCCTAAAGAAGGTCAGCTACTGACCTAGCCTATCTATACCTTAGATATTTATAGGAGTAGGGCCCCCTCTACCAGCGGGTGGGGGCAGTGCCCGAGGAAAAGCCGAAGCCTACCCTTAGGGAGCTGTCCCAGAGGGTTTCACGGTTACTAGGTGGAGAGCTTACCCCCGAGGAAATAGAGAAGACCATAAGACAGCTGAAGGAGGCAGAGGCCAGGGTTAAGTGGTATATGGACTGGGTTTAACTTGACTAAGTTAAACTGCCGTTAAGCGGATTTTTGTTAGGTAAAGCCCCTGAAACGCCCTATACTGGCGAACAATTTTTTCTATGGTTTTTGTACAATGGTTTACCTTGTCTAAGTAAAACTCCTAGCACGTAGCCCCTAAGCCCTTACATAGTAGGCAGGCTAATAGCCTAGGGCTGGATAGTCCAGAATAAGGGAGGTATATGTCTGTAGCCCCGCAGAAACCCCAGGGAGCTCCTTCGGAACCCCCCGAGATAGCCCAGATACTCTCTAAGGCCCTACTCGGGGCTACCAGGGCTAAGGGCCTCCAGCTACGCCTGGTTAAGCTAATGTCAGAGTACGCTAAGACTAAAAGGGACAATATTCTTATAGTCATAGACTACTTTAAGGAGCTTGACAATATAGTGGCTGAAGCCAGGGAGCTAAGGGCCGAACTCCAGGCCTACCTAATGTACCTGGCCAGTAAGGTGCCCCTGAATAGGGAGGACTTCCTTAGGGCCTTCGCCACCCTTAATAACGTGGACTTCGATAAGCCCGAGACCCTTATCAGCACGGTGCTTAGTGATACCTTTATCAATACCTACATTAACCTGGTCTTATCGGTTCAGTCTATGGGCACTACTCCCTCCCAGCCTATAGTGCTCCAGATACCAGTCCAGCCCCTCCAGGGTGGTAAGCCGTGATTTTGCTACCCGAGGCCAGCGTCTACGATAAGCTGATAGACCCCAGTATCCAGGTTCAGATAGACCCCAGCACCCTTAAGGTGCCCCCACGCTCCTATGAGTTAAGCGTCTACGTAGACGATAACTGTACAGTCTGCCCGCTGGCACTGGCCCTTACGGGGGCTACGGAGAAGGCCCTGGACTCCAGGCTTAGGGTTACGGTCTATAACCTCTCCCACATGACCGTAGACCTAAAGGTGAACGCCACCCCAGCGTTCTGCCTTAAGGTGGAGAGGGGCAGGGGGTGCGTCTACTGGGAGGGTATACCCTTAGACCCTTCGGGCTGGGAGAAGTTCTTCAGTGAAAAGCTGGAGAGGGCGTATATCCAGACCCACCCCTATATCTCCGAGTTCATAGAGAGGGTTCAGAACTTCGCTAAGGCTAACGGCTACGTGATAGTCCTGGATACCCAGTTACGTAATAAACTGCTAAGGGAGCTCCTAGAGAACTACGATAAGTACGGTAAGCCCTACTGTCCCTGTAGGCCAGAGCGTACAGAGGCCACGGTCTGCCCCTGCGTCTTCGCTAAGGCCGATATAGCTAAAATGGGCCACTGCCTATGTGGCCTTTTCTGGAGTAAGGACTTCGCCTCCAGGTGGCTGGAGCTCTCTAAGAAAAGGAACGCTAAGAAGCTGGAGGCCATAGATAAGCTAATAGCTATGCTCCAGGCCCTTAAAGACGCCGTTATACTTAACGATAGGGAGGCAGTAGAGAAGACCTTAGACGCCATAATGGCTGTATATAGCGAACTCTCTTAATAAAAAAGTATTTAGCTTTTCTAAATGACTCTATATAGAGGGCACGTGGAGCCCTTAGAGGTTACGGAGCTAAAGGAGTACCTGGCTAACATTTATGGGGACTACCTAGAGGAAGCCTTCAGTAAGGCCCTACGCAGTAGGAAGCCCCTGGTTACCTTCGTACGGCTCCTATCACGTAGGCGTAAAATGGATATCTTCACCCTGAAGGTGGCCGTGGCCTACTTCGAATACAGATATAGGGGTACGCTAAGGGCTATGGTATTTGACTAAGGAAATACTAAAAAGCACTGCCGTATACGGTTTAGATAGGAATAGCTATGTTAGCGAAGGAGGAAGGCGAAGTAAAGCTGGTTACCTGTAGGTGGTGCGGTGCCAGGGTGCTGGCCGATAAGTACGCCCAGCACCTTGACCACTGCCCCGTCTACCAGCGGTGGCTTAGGAGGCACCTTAAGGTAAGGGGTAAGGCCCTTAGCGTTAAGTCATAAACTTTAGCTAGGCTTTTTTCTCTCCAGCTCCTAGACTTAGCTGGGGCTATATGTCAGAGGATAAGGAGAAGCTCCTAGAGGGGCTGGAGCTGTTTAACGAAGTGGCCAGTAATATCTCCCTCCTAGTAACCATTTTTGTCTTCACCGTCTTTTCAGCCCAGCTCCTAGGCGTTAATATAAACTATATCCTCTACCTGATAGTAACGTTTAAGTGGTATATTCCGAAGTGGATTTTAGAGAAGTACTTCGGGGTCTTTTACGCTATGGCCTGGGCAGTCCTTCTCCTTATGTTATGGGACAGTATCTACCAGAACCTCTATACTAGGAGGCACGGCGAACCTAACGCTAAGTACGCCTACTACTCCAGTATTATAATGTTCGTGCTCTCCTTCACCCTCTCCATAGCCTTCCATGTCTGGCTATTCTACTTCCTAGCCTTTACCAGTGCCTTTACGTTCCTCTATATCTTAGTAGGCCCTACGGGTAGCACGGGTGGAGGGGCTTCGTGGTGATAGCCGTGGTTACCCATAGGACTCTAAGCCTGGGGAGGTTCATAGGCTACATTAATGACATAGCCGTGCTTATCTATAACGGCGAACTTAAGCGGGACTTAATGGAGAACGCCCTTTACGTCTACTACGGCCCCCTGTCAGAGGCTGACGTCAGGGCTATTGTCAGTGCCTATACTGGGGTGGAGGGCACTGTGAAGGCTAAGGGAGGGAGGCTTATAGGCCAGGTAACCAGGGCTAGCAGGCTATGGACTGCCTTCCTAGTGCCCCTCGGTAACCGTACCGCTAGCGGTATAATGTCCCTGGACATAAAGCGGGGGCAGGCACTCTTTTTTATAGACGTAGGCTTTCCGAGTGCCGAAGGCCAGCTCCCGGCCGTACCAGAGGGTGGTAGCTATGGCACTGGTCTACACTGACCCCTCCCTACTGGCGAAGTACTTCTTCCTATTCCTCCCCCTAGAGGCACTCCTAGACTTCGGGCCAGATATCTTCGCCTCCTTCCTCTATAGGTTCGCTGGTATAGAGCTATCGGTGCTCTCCATAGGGGGGCAGAGAAGGAGGCGTTACGTAGTCTACGTTAAGAGCACTGCCCCCTTCCTAAGGAGCTTCGAGTCAGGCCTGGAACAAATAGTGGTTACGGGCCTCTACTACCCGCTTTTCGAGGAAACGGTATTTAGGGGGCTCCCCTACCTCCTAGGCTTCGGCGTTATAGGGGTAGGCTTAGGCACTGCTATATGGGTTCTTCTCCACCCAGTCTGGAGGCTGAAGATGTTACCCCTAAACGCCGATACGGGCACTAAGCTGAAGATGTTCGGTATAGACATCTTAGACTACAGTATAGCGGGGGCCTGGCTTTCCTGGCTATGGCTTAACGGCTGGGGAGTATTAGCGGTAGCCTACCACATATTCCATAACTTCCTGGTAGTGGCTCCCCAGGTCTTCCCTGAAGGCTTCGAGTGGCTTAGCTCTAAGCTTAAGCTACCCTGGCCTGGAGGGGGTGGGGCAGAGGAAAGGCCCCCTAAGGCCCCAGTCTACGTTCATAGTGCCCAGGGCCTTAGGGGCACCAGGCACGTAGTTACCCCCGAACTATGTATAGCACAAGACGCTTACCACTATGTGAAGCGGGAGGATTAAGCCAGATTTTTAAGACTGGCCTCTTTTTTCCTTTCTGGGTAGGAAGCCGTGGCCCTTCATATAGACATTAGCGGAAGGAAAGGTATAGTGGCTGGCCTGGTTATCCTAGGAATGCTGGGCGTAGCTATGTTACTACTCCACTTCACCCTATTCGGGGCAGGCTTCACCGTTATTTACATAGCCGTAGTGGCCCTAATGGCAGAGTACTTAAATAAGCGGTACCACCCTGGAGACATAGTAATGGCCTCCATAATCCTCCTTTCCGCAGGTATTTACTTCCTTACGATAAACTACCTCCACGTCTATGACTTCACTGGCTTCATTACCACTACCATTATGTCAGCTGTGCTATGGACTGTAGTGGCAGAGCCTATAGCCCAAATGTTTAAGAGCACCCGTAGGGAGGTCAGGCACTACGTAAGGGAGGAAGAAGCTTAGGGGCTAGGCTATGGCTAAGAGGATACCTTCCGATATCTTTTTTAATACCATAGGTCTAGGCCTAGCCGTATACCTAGGCGTTACCGTGCTCTTTACTTCGCCCCTCCTAGCCGTAGGTATGTTTATAGCCTCGGTAATCTTCGCTATAGATATCTACGAGAACGTATTCGGAAAGCCCAGCGTAGGCAGGGGTTCGGCCCTGGCCGTGGCAGTCTTCGAAGTTCTAGTTCTGGGCTTCTTCCTCCTAATTATCTATAATGTACTCGTAGCACTGCCCTATAGCTCCCTTAGCCTTCTCCTTATCCTAATCTTCCTGGAGTCAGTCTTCGCCATTTACGCTATAGCTAAAGACCTAAGGGAGGCCTACTACATCTTAATCGGCAGGCCTATAGTCCTCCACTACGTAAACATAGACAGGGAGGTGAAGCACTACGTCAAGGAGGTACGTCAGGAAGACCAGTGAAGAAGAAAGGAGGCACTACGTTAAGCCCGTAGAGCACCCCAGCTACGTCAGGTCAGTTAAGGGCACTGCGGTAAGCGGGAGGGCCAGCGTAGTAGAGGCCCTGGCTATAGCCGTAGTCCTGGGCCTTTTCGGGCTATTCTTCCTGGGGGCCACTAAGACCCTAACGGCCCCAGGTGCCAGTGCCTATCAGATAGGCTTCGTTACGGTGCCCGCTGGCCAGCCTATTCCGTATAAGGTCTTAGAGACCTGGGCCTTCGGTAACGTAACTATAGCCGAAGTGGAGCTACCCGCTGGGCCAGTGCCTAAGGGGGTCTTCGTGCCCCAGTCTATGGTAGTATACCTGGCCCCCTGGTCTATGGGCAGTGGCACGGGCCCCTACGCCACGTGGTACGCCTCTGACCAGTTCCTAACGGTAATGAAGTATAACCCTATGTGGAACGGCTCTGGGGTTACGGTAGCGGTCATAGATACTGGAATAGACTACCTTATGGCGAACTTCGCCCCAGGCAGGCACCTAATTCTCCTAGTTTCCGTGCTCTATAAGAACGCCAGCACTGGGGAGCCCATAGTCTGGAACCTGGAACAAAATGATAACATTACGGCACTCTACCACTTCGACTTTAACCTCTTTAAGGAGTATGGGCACTGGGCCTTCCTGGATACGGCTGGCCACGGCACGGCCGTATCCAGCATAATAGTGGCCCAGCCTGGCTTCGGGGCAGTCCAGGGGCTGGCCCCAGGGGCTGGCCTGATTATGATTAAGGCCTTCTTCGGTAACGGCACCTCCACGCTCCCTTACGTGCTGACGGCCCTACAGTGGGTCTATAATAACTCTGCGAAGTACAATATCAGGGTGCTAAGCCTTAGCTGGGGTGCCCTGCTACCACCCGATAACCCGCTGAATACTGCCATAGAACAAATAGAGAGTAAGGGGGTCATAGTAGTGGCTTCGGCTGGGAACTTCGGTAATATTCCTGGAGACGTAGCCTACCCCGCTTCTTCGCCTGGCGTTATAGCGGTTTCAGGATTTGACTGTTATACTGGCCAGGTAGCGAACTTCAGTAGCATAGGGCCCACCTATGACCTCCTAGAGGTTAAACCGCAGTTTACTGCCTGTGCCGTAAGCGTGCCAGTGCTCTTTCCTCCCTACGTAGGCTTCACGGGAGAGGTGAAAGACCCGTATAACCCGAACGTAACGGCCCTGTCTGGCACTAGCTTTTCAGCCCCAGCGGTGGCTGGCGTTATAGCTGACTGGCTGGAGTACTATCACTTCTACCACGGCACCTGGCCCAGCGAAGCCCAGCTTATGACGCTACTTATTAATAACGCCCAGCACCTAAGCTATCCTAATGACCTGACTGGCTACGGTATTCCTTTAGCTCCTCCCTAAACCCTGACAAGCTTTTTAAGACTAGGTATTTTCTGTATCCCTGGGTAGGAAGCCCTATGTCTATGGTTAAGAGGGTGCTGGGAGCCTTCGCAGTATTCCTAGCGTTAGCTATGCTCCTATTCGTGCCCCTGGCAGGTGCTACGTCTACGTATACCACCACGCTACAGGTTGTAGGCCCTACGGGCTCTGCGGTGGCTTCAGCCCCAGTTTACGTATACTTCCTTAACGGCACTGAAGTAACTTCAGGCACCACGAACAGCACGGGCTACGTTCAGTTCTCCCTGGCTAACGGTACCTACCTGGTCTTCGTGAAGGGCACCCACCAGTACTTCTTCAGCCTGGTAAAGGTGGCTGGCACCACTAAGGCCGTAATTAACGGTACTAAGCTCCACTACGTGAACATAACTTCAGTGCCAGTTACCACTTCCTTCACTCTTAAGCCTGACCACTCTAATGTCTCCATAACCCTGAATACGAACGCCACGGTATTCGGTGATAAGAACGCCACCATAGTCTTCCCGTCAAGCTTCTTCGGCTTCCCGTACGAGTATAAGCTTAGCCAGGTCAAGAACGCCACCACTACGGTCAGCACTGGCACCATATTCGCTAACCTGACTGGGGCTAACCAGGTGGTAACGGCCACTTATACTGGCTCCGTAGCCTTCACTAGCCCCTACTTCCTGGCTATCATAGGCGTTTTGGTGCTGGTAATCATAGCTGGAGCGTGGTACGCTGGCACCCACGCCATATATAACATAAGCCACCAGTTCGTTAGGAGGACTGGCACCGAGACTAAGAGGTTCATAAGGTCAGTAGAGGAAGACCAGGATAGGAAGCACTACGTTAGGAGAGAGGATTAGCCTGGATAAGCGAAACCCTCTTATTTTTTCCTGACTATTCTCTTTTTAGGGTAAGACTATGGGGGGTAAGAAAGACCCGTGCCCCGAGGACTGCCTGAAGAAGATAGAGGAAGCCCTGGCCAGGGAGCTAGCTAAGAAAAAGAATAAGGCCTAAATCTACGCTAAAGCGTAGTAAAGCTAGGAAGGAACCGTGCGGATAGCCCACGTTCATCTCCTTTTTGAAGAATACGGAGGTGGAGAAGTCCTAGCCCTTCGTATGTATAACGCTATGAAGGAGCTGGGGCACGAAGTAGACCTCTATACCACCTACGTAGACCCGCAGGTGGAGCCCTTCCTGCCTAAGGAGGTTAGGCTGAACTTCATTAAGGGGGTTAAGTGGCCCAGGAAGGTTACCCAGGGCAGGTTCGTACGGCTTAGGAGGCTACTTAACATTAGGGCCGTTATGGGTAAGGTGAAGGGCCTCCTAAATGACTATGACCTGGTTATAGAGACGCAGAGTAACGTACCCTTTACGGCGAATATCTCCTATATCCACTTTCCTGCCCTTATTGATTATAACGTTCACCACGCTGGGGCTATCCACTGGAGGCTCTATGACTGGGCAGTGGCACGGCTGGTAGAGAATATCCAGAAGTACCCGAAGAAGGCTGGACTACCCCACCTAGTGCTGACTAACTCTAGCTGGACTGCTAACTATATCTGTATGGCCTACGGTAGATGTGAAGCCAGGGTTCTTCACCCTCCTATTGACTACAGGTTTTTCAGTAGCTACTACAGCGAAAGGAGGGAGAACATAGTAGTAACGGTCTCCAGGTACAGCCCCGAGAAGCACCTGGAGGCTATTCCAGTTATAGCTTCGCAGGTGCCCGAAGCCGAATTCTACCTGATAGGCTCGGTCTCTAAGTACTCGGGGCCAGTCATAGAGAGGATAAGGGCTAAGGCTGAAACCTATAAGGCTGGAAACCTCCACCTGGTATTTAACGCCAGTAAGGAACAAATAGCCGAACTGCTAGGTAAGGCGAAGATATACCTCCACCCTCCCTTCCCAGAGCACTTCGGTATAGCCATAGCCGAAGCTATGGCCTCGGGGGCCGTGCCAGTGGTCTTCAGAGACGGGGGAGGGTGGACTGACATAGTGGCCCCCTTCGATAACTCCCTGGGGTACCAGGTTATACCCGAAGCCGTGAAGATAGTAAAGGCACTCCTATGGGGCAGTACTGTGGTAAGGGAGCTCTCTAAGAGGGCTACGCTCTACGCTGGCAGGTTCGGCTATGACCGCTTTAAGGTAGACCTGGCAGACCACCTAGTTCACGCCCGCTTACTTAAGAAGCTGGCCTCGGGCTGAAAATGGATAAGGTTTAAGAGATAGGGGAGACATTAGGAGGGTGGGGGTAATATGGAGTTGGAAGACTACGTAGAGAAGGTTCAGGAAGAACTTAACAGGTACAAGATAGGAGATACCAGGCTCTCCGAAATATTTGACGCCCTCCTTCAGGCCTGTAGCGAAGAAGCTAAGACCCCTAAGGAGCTCCAGGACTGCGTAGCGGAAGGTATAGCTACGCTTAAGTCTGCCCTTAGGAAGGTTAAGGTTTAGAGGGGCCGTAGCTTAGCCAGGCAGAGCGTCGGGCTCCAGACCCGAAGGTCTGGGGTTCAAGTCCCCACGGCCCCACCACATAGACCTTACGCAGGGGTAAGGCTTTTTACTAACTGTCTAAGAATTATAAAGTCAGGGCCTGGGGAGGGGTATGGTGAACTTTAAGGTCTTATACAGACATAGCGGGAGGGCACGTAGCACGTGGATAGTAAGTAACGGCAGTAACGTGGTTACCGTAAGGGCAGTGCTAAAGGCCATTAACGTCAGGACTGGCACGTATAGCTACGAGATAGCCCTTAATGACGTTCCTAAGTTCGTAGTGGAGGTGCCCAGTCCAGAGAGCCTATCTAAGAAAGTCCTGGAGGTGCTGAAGGGAGCCCAGTGGTGGTAGAGGTGGCCGAAGCTAAGCTCTACATAACGATAATAAACGGGCAGAGGTACTTCTACATTAATTACTTCGACTCCCAGGCTGGAAAGACTAAGCACGTTTACGTGGGGTCTCCCTACCTAGTGCTTAAGCACCTGAATAGGCTAAAGAGGGTGGCGAACTACTGGAATATGTTAGACCCTTCCTCTAAGGATATAATCCTGGAGGCACTGGCAGAGATAGATAAAGCCGTAGGAGAGTTAAAGTCCCTGCTAAAGTCCTGAAAAAGCGTTCTACAATATAAGCGGTGCTCCTTTAGGGGTATCCTGGGTACTAAGCCGTGGACTGGAGACCTCTGGCTGGCCTAAGCCTGGCACTTTTCTTAATCTCCCTGTTAGGGCTGGCTGGAGCCTTAACGCTACCAGAGGTTATGGTCATAGCCCTTAACGGTTCGGCCTTCGCCCTAGCCTACGTCTACGTGGGCCTGGAGGCTAGGCAGAGGGTGAAGGTACGCCTGGAGAACGCCCAGCCCCTGCCAGGTAACCTAGTAGGAGACCTAGTAGGTTCGGCCCTGGTAGCCTACGGGCTTAAGGAGGGTGGTAGCCAGTGAGTGCCGAAGAAACTGCCCAGGTAGTAGACATAGAGATTACCCTAAAGTCTATGGAGGGGCTGATTAACGCCGTAGCCGAAACTAATGATAAGCGTTACCAGCTACTTCTCCAGATAGTAGAAGACCTGAAGAAAAGGGTGGAGGCTCTGGAGGCCAGGGTATACGAAATACAGACCGAGACCCTGGCTAAGGCTTCGGCCGAAATAGTGAAGGCTATATGTGGTGGTAAGGGGGTACGGAGTAATGAGTGAAGACCTATTCCAGAAGGCGAAGGAGCTGGCTAAGAGCACTGTAGCGGAGCTTAAGGTGCCCAGGGCAGTAATCACGGTTACCCCTGGAAAGGCCGAAACCTACGGTGCCTCTAACCTACTGGGTAAGCTAATCTACGTGGTGGGGGAGGGGTTAAAGGGAGCCTACATAACCCATAAGATAACCAGGGGCTACGAAGGGGCCAGGTACTGGGTGATAACCTACGGCCTGGTAACTATAATCGGCACCCTTAAGGGTGGAGCGGAGGTAGTGCTTTACGCTAACGGCCAGCCCACTAA
>Ga0081474_126568_pt1 | contig 12603 bp, 10 predicted proteins | sample OneHunmetagenome_2_FD_70978 | JGI IMG/M metagenome (GOLD analysis project Ga0081474, IMG submission 70978) | Ferrous microbial mat communities from One Hundred Spring Plain, Yellowstone National Park, USA v2 (version 2) | ecosystem: Environmental > Aquatic > Non-marine Saline and Alkaline >... | reverse complement strand
AAGGCTTATACTCTCACTGCCACTGGGTACGGATATGGAGTAGCTAGTCGTTGAGGATGTTGGTTGAGGTTGCACACTACCCGTACTATATGGACCCTCGATTATTGAGTTTGTTATTGATTCGTTGTAGTACTCATAGCTGGTGTAGTAATCAATTGTGCCGGTTTCGCTCAAAACCTCACCGCCATTGTTGGTCATGGTTGATGTTGGATCATAACCAACATAGCCATAGACATAGAGAGGCACGTAGGAAGGCGCTGCAACTATGACTTGGGTGCTTACCTCTAGGCATGTGTCATAGTAGAACGTGCCATTACCATCACTATAACCCTGAACACCGCTATCTATAGTACCGTACCAGTTTAGCATTGGAAGTAGCCATATGAAGTAGTCGTTGCTTGACTCATAAACGCCTGAGCTCACTGAGGCGGCGTTTTGGTAGTACTGGGAGTATATGTAACCACACACGTCCTCGGGATCCTGCGATGGGGAGGATGATTGTAGGTTTGCCTTAATCATGCTGAGGCTGAACCCGGCACCATTCACTTGACCTCGGCTTATCGGCAAATGCTTCAATACCGTGTAGGTCATTATCGCCTTCACCATGTACCTCGGCATCACTGGCCAAATGACTAGGTAATACGGACCGCCAAAGGCCACTGCCAAGGCATCCTTGCTCCCTACCGGTATTGTTGGGAGTGCAATTAGGTATTCACTTGATGCAAGTATGCCGTACTTCCTTGCCCATGTGTAGGCTAGTAGGTACTCCATTGTTGGTAGGTTGCTTGTGTTTCCATAGAGTATGACCAAGTCACCCTTGGCTATCAGACTCGTTAGCAAGTCAACGGCTGGGCTCGTTAGGTTCAGTGTGGTGTTCCTATTCACAATGCTGTAAGCTATGTAAGGCTTAATCGCAGACCAATCAATAATGGCAATGCTATTGTTAGGCAAACTAGGCAGTTGGTTCAAGCCGATGGGCTTGATTAGCGACTGCGGTACGCCGACACTAACGAGTCTCTGGGTTAATGATTGGGGACCAACGACGTAAACTGACACGTTCAGGCTAATGTTTATTGGTGAGTCGATTGGTGTTGATGTGTTGGAATTGGTCCTCGTCGGTGTGCCTGGCTTATTGGTTACATGGGTTAGGGGCAGTACTGAGGCTAACGCGGTAGCGGTAACCAAGGCGATTACTAGCGGGGTGATCCAGGTTGGTTTGGGTCTTTGTTTTCCCATCCCCAACCATTGGCCTTGGCGACAACAGCCTCCTAATAAGGCTTGTGCAATCAAATTAAACCCTATTTATAACCTTACAAATACATAGATTTACAAATACATAGATCAAGGGGCGGTCCGCTATCAGTAAAATCCACACTTAATTGTTTAGGAACCCGCCAAACCAGTTCGGCTATTCTCAAGTGTTACCTTGGCAAACCTAGTGTTAAATGCTGAAGGCATTTTGTGAATTTAGTAATTTCGCTATTTTGTAATCATCCACGATGATCACGTAATATTTAAGGGCCTCACGCCACCACGGCTTAGCCAATGCCTTAAAAGCCTCCTCGCCTCAGCACCAATAGGCCACCCCTAAAGACAGCAACGCAATAACGCATCAATCCTGCAAAACCCGCCAATAATCATTGTAGAATCCCGCAATTCCCTCGTTTTACCCTTGACAAATATCATGGAACAGTGGCATTAAGTAAACTCACCCTCACGAATGGAGTCTCCAATGTAATAAGATAGAACATTTTTCTCCGCTCCCATAAGCTTCCTCCAGTCATGGGTATCGCCCTTATTTGGGTTAATGAATTGAGGGGGGTCAGGAACCTAAGCAAGCCCTGTTAGTTAGGAGTCGGCCCAGTGGATCGCGGCATTAGGCAGCGGTGTCGATATGCGTAGCCATTGATTGTTAGGAGACTTGTTTCTTATGGTGCGGGGGGTGGGATTTGAACCCACGCAGGCCTACGCCAACGGGACCTCAACCCGCCCCCTTTGACCATGCTCGGGTACCCCCGCCTCTCATTCCCCTTAGCCGTTGCACTATTTAAATTTAGCCGTTGGCTCGGTCATAGCTTGCCCGGGTAGTACTTGGCTAATGCATTGGTTATTGGGGCGCTCTTGATGAAGCTATTTCTAGCATTCATCATTACCTTAAGGAACCCGGCCTTATCGTCGTGATACATCTTGATGATTGCCTTTAATTTGCCCACGAAATCCTCGTACTCCTTCTCATTGATATCCCTGGCCCTGGCGTCGATGCCTATATCTATTAATTCCCTCACGTCGCTTCCGAAGAGCCAACCATTCTCTCCATCCTTTATCAACTCCACCGCGGCCCCATCCCTGGATGATAGGGCGGGAGTGGCGTTTAGCCCGCCCTTCATGAATGATGTGCCGGATGCCTCCCAGCCTGGGAACGGCGTGAACACCATTACGGAGGAGCCGGCCACTATTGGCTTCGCTAATTGAATCCCGTAGTCAGGCATGAATACGACGTTCTCGTAATTAAGGGCGGCCTGCTTCATTCGCCTCATCACCTCGAGCCCATATGAGTCATCGGGGTGGGCCTTCCCCGCGAGCACGAAGACGGCGTCCCGCGGCTGTTCCTCCTCTATAAAGTCCAGAATGAATTCCGGCCTCTTATATTTGGTGATCCTTCTATTCCAGGCAATTATGGGCCTATCCCCCGCATTTACCTGCTTATACCTAGTGATTACGCCCAACAACTCCTCCCTAGCCCTGGCCTTAGCCGCCGCCAATTCCTCAATGCCCCTAGCCCCGGCTATTGCCGGATGAATCCACCGCTCCTCATCCACTCCATTAGTTATGTAGGTGACCTTATGCATGTGGTGCGGAATCACCTTGCTCACCACGTCCATCATTTTCTCCGAAACCACGACGCCTCCGCCAGCCATGCTGAGCCCCAGCTCCGTCAGTATGACTGGGTTAGAGATGAAGGAGTAGCCGAATTCATCCTCGAAGAATTCCCTCGGGAAGGAGGGGTGGCCCCAGGGGCCCGGCGTGTGAATTATGAGCCTATACTTCCGCGGCTCAAGCCTAAGCACGAGGGGGAGAAGCGCGGTGTACGCCTCCTGTAAATCAATTATCTCCACATTATTGATGCCGATGATTCTGGTTATGTACTCCGCAGCCCCCTTGGCCAGGAGGACGTACTTGGCGAACTTATCCTCAAGGCTCTTCTCAATATAGACCCTATCCACGAGGTTCGCCGCCCACATGGGTGACGTTGGATCAATGAAGACGACCCTCGCCTTGCCCACCCTATACTCCATGAAATCGATGAGAACCCTCCTATGCCTAAGCCTAATGCCGGCGCTATCCACCTTGACCAGCTTCTCCAGGAACTCCTTGGGCTGGGGCTGCGGCCTCGGCATTAACTCGTCGCTGAATGAGTAATCAACGTAGCCCTCCCTATAGAGAAGCGTTATTACCACGTAATCGATTCCTCGCCTCGCCATTGCATAGAATTTATCCCCCTCGAGCACGCCTAGGCCTCCAGCATACGTGAATCCCTCATCCAGCGCTATCTCCGGGGTAACGCTTACAATAGTCATGACCCCTAGAGTATACTCTTTATTTTAGGCTTTACGGTGCACCCAGGGGGAATGCATTAACTATAACCACTCGGGTCCACTTGGGAACTGGGAGAAAAAATTTATGGGCGTGGTTATCCCGCTTCCCCATGGTCATAGCTTGCCCCCGCGACTGCTACGATACCTGCATATTTGACCGCAATTATCGGCCGCTCCCAATGTTCCCAGTGAATGGATTCACGTGCGCCAGGGGCAGGGCCGATCTACGGAGAAATAGGGTGAATAGGGTGGAGGCGCCCATGATAGATGGGCGAGAAGCCACCCTCGAGGAGGCCCTAGATGCATTGGCTCGCCTAGTGAGGGAAACGGCGAGGCGTGACCCCTCCAGGATAATTCACGTGGATTACGACGGTAATCAAGGACTCCTCACTTGGTACTACCCAGCGAGGCTCTGGAATGCGTTAGGGGCGTCCCAAACCGATTACTCTATATGCAGCGCGGAGGGGCATGCCGCCATTGCCGCCCACTACGGCACCAGCTTCGGCGCATTGCCGAGCGAGTTCCAACGATATGATGCGGCGGTTCTATGGGGAGTGCCGGCCAGCGTCAGCTTCATTCATGGCTGGGTCGCGCTCAGGAATGCATATAAGGTAGTCATCGATGTGAGGATGAGCGATGCGGCTAGGAAGGCCGATGAAGCGATAATTGTGCGTCCAGGCAGTGATGTGTACCTAGCCATTGGGGTAATCAAGGAGTTATTCAGGATGGGGAGCGTCACGGGGGATGTAGATGGATTGCCCGAGTTAAGGGGATTCGTGGAGAAGTACAGTGATGAGGAGATAAGCGAGTACACGGGCCTCAGGTGGAGCAGTGTTAAGCGGTTGGCGGAGTACTACTCCCAGCGCCGCCCCCTCACATTAATAGGCTTTGCCCTGGGGAGGACTAGGAATGGTGGAGACGCTATTGGCTTGATATCCCTTATCCCGGCGCTCCTGGGCATGGAGCGTGGATTCTATTACTCCAACTCGCTGGGTTGGGGCATTGACTTCAATTACCTGAGGGGGCTACATATCGCTCGCCCCGGGAGGGTGATTGGGATGGCTGAAGTGGCGTATGAGGCTGGGGAGGGGGCCTTTGACTTAATGTTCGTGTGGAACTCTAACCCAATCCACTCGCTCCCGGGCGCCGATAGGTTGAGGGAGGCAGTGGAGGAGGGGAGATTAACCCTCGTGGTTCACGACCCGTATTGGAGCGAGACGGCTAGGCTGGCTAACATAGTGATCCCGGCCCCCACTTTCCTGGAGAAAATGGATGTGGTGTATAGTTATTGGCATGAGTACTTAGTCCTCAATGAACCAATTCAGGACCCCATGGGGATCCCGGAGACAATGCTCGTGAAGGAGGTGGGGAAGCGAGTCCTCGGCGATCACCCCCTCATAATCGAGGAGCCGCTGCAGGCAGTTGATGTGGCGATAAGGGGCACTGGAGTGACGGTGGCTGAATTAATGGAGAAGAAGATAGCGCCAATAAGGAATAGGCCGAGGCCCAGGAAGCCCAGCGCACACCCCCTGCCGAGTCCCTCGCCTCCAGGGAGGGACTTGATTCTGGTCTTCACGTCACACCCCCTCTACACTAATAGCCAATTCAAGGAGGTTTACGGCTCCCCCGAGCCCATACTATACACGCATGACATTGAGGGAATAGTTGAGGTGGAGTCCAAGTATGGCAGAGCCAGGGTTAGGGCCGTTAAGGATGAGGGAACCCCAAGCGGCGTGGCTTGGATGACTAAGAGCGCCTTAATGGACTTAGATGGGAGACCCATTAATTCCCTCATTGGTCCAGAGAAGGGTAAGTATGGAGGCACGCCGCTCCTTAATGGGGTCGCGGTAAAGATAATCGAGAAGAAGCATGGTGGAGCCCCGGCCGGGATTTGAACCTTCCCTGGGAAGCCCCATCCGGGATTTCCGCTACTTCCTCGTATCTACGGGTCTCAACCTGGGCCTGCAGCCCGTCGCTCTAGCCGGACTGAGCTACCGGGGCTTTGATTCGAGTCGGCATGTGAATTTATAAAAATTGCCTCCAAGCATTGCCTCGCCACGGAGCGGGGGTTAATGGAGGGCTAGTCGCACTAGGTAAAAATTAAAAATGCCTAGGAACAACCCATGCAGGGCCCGTGGTCTAGCGGCTAGGACGTTCGCCTCACGCGCGAGAGGTCCCGGGTTCAAATCCCGGCGGGCCCACTTCCCTTCCTCAACTGAATCCTCATAATTTATTATATTTAATGTTTCTTCCCTTCGCCTTCTCAATGGGGTACCTCGCCTCATTTATCTCTAGTTTCCTGAGGAGGGATTGAGCCAGGTCAAAGCCATATTTCTGCGCGAACCTAAGCAGCATGAAGAGGACGTCAGCCATCTCCATTGCCGCCTCCTCCCTTGCCTCCGGGTTCCTCATTAATTCCTCGCTCTCCGCCTCGCTCCTGAACCTGAATATTTCAAGGAGCTCCGCCGCCTCAGTCACTACTCCTATTGCCAGGTCCTTCGGGTTATGAAATTGATCCCAATCCCTGGCTTCACAGAATTCCCGCACCCTCCCCTTCAAGTACTCCAAATTAGTTGTTGAATCGGTGACGCTCATGCACTTAGGGGCCAGCGCTAATTAATATAATAAGCAATTATTCTCCCCCTTGATGCTAAGTAAGAGACTTGCTACCCGCATTGCCGCCTCACCTAGCGGCTCATCTCTCGCAATGAACATGGGGATCAAGCATTATTAGGCCCCGGATCCAGGGAGATGCATGGTTAGCATTAAAATAGTTTATTGCAGGCCCTGCAAGTTTCAGCCGCGAGCGGTGAAGTTGGCCGATGAGCTTCTGAGCCTCGGCCCATCAATTGACTCAATAACGTTGGTGCCGGGAAGCGGCGGCGTCTTCGACGTATTCATCAATGATGAATTAGTGTTCTCCAGGCATAGGGAGGGAAGATTCCCGGAAACCAGCGAGGTACTGGCTAAGCTGCTTGAGGCCACTAACGGGAACAGAGCTTAAACCGATATGCTGGCCACTGCCTTAAGCCGAGTTATTATCACCGCAATAATTGCTAGGAATACGCCCACCACGAGGAATGCCCCCCTCAGCGTCGCGACATCAATTATTAGGCCCCCAACGGCGCCGGAGAGAAAAGTGGCAGTTAATGCGAATGTATTGATCGCGCCCTGGGCCCTGGCCATCATTTGGCTCGGAACCGCCTTAAGCATGGCTGCCCCAGTTACTACATTAATTACCCCCAGAGCAACCCCTATCACTGCCGTGGGCGCCTCATCTAAGTAAACATTGCCTATGAAGCCGATGGATGCCGCCGCGGCCCCCATGATGGCCATGGCTATTGCAGAAATAATACCCACGCTTCCCCTAAGCCTAGTGGCCATTATTGAGCCAAGTATTGACATGATCATTATGGTGACTAATAGCATGCTCATGTAGATGGGAGGCAATTTAAACTCCTCCTCAACTAAGTCGGTGAATAGTATTCCAGACATGCCGAAGACCAGATTCGCGGCTAGGCTAATCACTATGAATTGAAGCATGAATGCGTTGCCCTTAATGAAGACAAGCCCTTCCCGGATAGAGGAGGAAACGCCGCCCTCGCTTGAGATTGATGGCTTGGCCTTAATTAATGCCAATGGGATAATGGATGAGAGGAACACCATTAAGAGCGATAGGATGGCCAGCGAGTACCCAATACCCAGGAGGAGGCCGGGAACAGCGAAGCCAATCGCCTCCGCCAATGAACCCACAGCATTATAGGATCCGCTGCCGGACTTGTACTCATCCTCCCTCAGGAATTCCTTGCTCCAAGTAGTTCTAATGGAGTTAAGTATATCCGACGTCATTCCAAGCAGGAATGCCGCAACGTATGATGAGGCCACGACCAGGATCTCGGGGCCCCTCATGACTGCCATAATCATGGGAATCAGCGCTATGCTCCTAACACCGGCCGCTGCCTCAGCGATTAATTTTCTCCGCCTCAACTTATCCACGATGGCTCCCACGATGAAGCTCAGGAGAAGGGGAAGCGATAACATGCCGTCCCCAAGCCCAGCGAGAAAAGCCGAGCCAGTGTAGTGCAGGAGGATCCACATAACCATCAAGTCGAAGGCCGATGTTCCAAACCTGGAAACACCCATCTCAATAGTAACCAACTTAAAATTGCGATTCATCCACGGCGAACTTGGGAAGCCCATTTTAAACTTTAGAAATCACTTCATCATTGCCGATCATTGCAGCGCTGCCTACATAGCTCGCTCAGTTTCCCCCTGTTCCTGCTTAATTGCCTAAAGGCTGGGTGTCCATGGTTCCGCAGCCCCCCGCTCATTCGTGGAGGTATATGAAGCAATTCATGAAGTATCACATAGGCCTTATCCTCACAACTCAATGAATCGAATCTCTCGGATATAACCTCAATAATGTAAAGTATTTGAGGTTTTAAGACGAATCTCCACTGAATCGGGGCGCCGAACGTCCGAGCCACCGCCAAGCTTCTGGATCCCCTGCTCCTAATGAACGCAACCCGCTCCAAGTTAAGCCCAAGCCCAAGTAACTCATTTATGCCTGCAGCCATTTCTCCAACATCAGCCGCCTCCTCAAGAATCATTAATCCCCCGTGCCTCTCTCCCCCTTTTTCTATACTGCGGCAATGAGGATAAGTCTAGTGATGCGTGGAGGCCAGTGATCAATTGCGTTACCACTAAGTGGACACGTAAATATATGATTCCCACAAAAATAATGAGGCACTCCATTATATACAGGGAACAAGTTGATAAAACGGACGATAAACCTCGCCCCTCAGGGCGGGGAGGGGGTCAGCTGAGAAGAATGGTCTTCGTTCTTGGGGTTTGGAGTTAATTGTTTTCACTGCGTGTCCAATTAATGGTAACGCAGTATGAGGCAAACAAAATTCATGAATTATCCCTGATGAACCATACTGCGCTCTGAATTTTACTCATCAAAGGCAAGGATTCCCTGCCTCTCCCAAGAAACTCACCATATACCATCCCGCTGGGAAGAACATTGGTAAAAAGAACTAGAAACCTCGCCTTTTAGTCTGCTAGAGCAGTGGGGTTATGCTCTTGATTAGTGGGGGTAATTAGCTTCCCCTCAATCCTTGGGGAACGGGGATGGGGGCCAATCACCATAATGCCAGGGGAAGGAGTAGCGCCCATGAAGGGGGCGTAACCCCCAAGCTCTGGGAGCCCTCGCCAAATGGCGGGGCCAGGAATAGATATTGAGCCTCGCCCTTATAGGATTCGGAAGGAGTCACGACTTGGCACAGGAATTGCTATGCATCCCGATGAGGGCAATACCCCGGGGCGTGCATTCTGGGTGAACCCCAAAAAAGTTTATATCCGCGGTTATTTCAATTAATACATGGGCAAGCCAAAGCCAGGCAATAGGGACGCGTGGCTATTTATCGGCTTCCTTATAATTCTATTCATTACCGCCACATTCGTGATCGAGTACGTGTCCAACCCCCGCTTCTCCAACGCGGTCAATGCAATGATCATGAAGACGCGCTACGCCTGGCTGAGAATTGAGCTAGGCGTCGCCAAGCCGATGCAGCTGGAGCCGCCGGCGCAGCAGCCATTAATGCTTTCCACGGCCTACGTAATTGGACCCACCTCCTTTGCCTCCTCCCTGGATGTCTCTCCCCAAAGCTCCGTGAGGGAAATAGGGCTGGACCAAGTGCCTCAACTACCCAATGGCTCCGTCCTCGTCATTGATTGGGACTACGTGAACCAATCCCTCAGGGTAGGTCTGCGCCGCTTGGCGGACGTACTGGAGGGACCCATGGGGAGGGGGGACTTCGTGATGCTTTACACCGCTAACCCCAAGTTAGTCACGCTCCTGGAGAACGTGGTGGCGGTGGCGTGGGGAGACGAGCGCCACAGTAAGGTGATTGGGTACCCCGTCATGGCGGTGAATGGCCCGGCCTACATAGTGGGCTTCGGCGGCGTGAATTACTTAATAGCGAGCCCGGTCCAGATCCGCGATTACTACACCGCTACCATTAATGGATTGATAAACGAGTGGGCGGGGCAAGCCAAAGCCGCCTCTCGCATCCTAATTCTAAACTTCACAAGCGATCCAACATATATAAATCAGGATCCATGTGGTGAAACTAAATTACAGTTAAATGGTAATAGCAATGTATTTATGTTTGGGACTGGGGAGCAGATCATCGTGGCTAGTGGAGATGTATCTACTGGTGATCAATATAGTATTGATTATTGTATAATAACTGCTAATGGTCCAGTAGGCGATACCATTTATACCGATTATATGGGATTTAATAATATACAAGTGGCTAGTAGTAATTCCTACGGCAACACAGGCGAGTTTCGATATTATAACGTGGGGATAAACATGACCACTGCCTTAAGCATCGATAGTGAGAATGGCTACAATTCATACATGACTTGGTCGGGCTCATATGAGGCAGCGGAGCCGAGCGATACGTCCTGCTCTTGGTTCAGCTACTCCGATCTAGAGCTAGCAATATCGCTCGCCCAAGAAACGCTGGAATACCTATTCGAGGCAGCGACGGCTTCAGATCCATCCCAGCCAATAGCATCCCTAGTCTCATCCCTAACCATTACGGGTCCCGGAAACGATGGCACCTCCAACCTGGTGTGGTCCATAGGACTGGAGAACCCATACCTATTCTGTTCACCCGAATCCACGAGAACCGGAGGCATATACCCAATCGGATTCGGGCTGATCGATGGACAAGGTGATTGGCAGGTAAATCCGAGCGTTATTAATACTGCGGCGTCTCCCGTGTACTTCGGTCGTGGGGTTATATGCTACCCATTGACTAATGGCTACGTGGAGGAAGCGTTCGGCGGCAGCGTGTACTTCGTGCTTCAATACAATCCAAGCGGGTCCCCTCAGATAAGTCAAGTTAGCACGCAATACCCAACCCCCATCTATGCGGTAGACTTCGCGACTCCAGATTGCCCATAAGCACCGTTTAAGAGGGGGATCTACGACGCCTCATTCTATGATGGAGGCTTTGGGAAGGGGGAATGATGGAGCGAGAAGAATGATCATCGATTCTTTCTGGGGATCATGGCGGCTCCCCCTCATCTTCATTTCCCTTTCTCGACATGATGGGCGAGGCAAGCGATGAGAATGGGGTTCCCCAATTGCCGGTCATCAATGTTATGGGCTTTAATGCAGCGGATGGGGGCATGCAATGCGGTTTTTCAATGAAGTTCCCGAAAGGGATGAGCGTAAAAGCTTGAATGAGTCGGACCCATTCAGATGCAAATAAATGAAGATAAAGCATCGGAATCCCCGGGCGATGTGTGGAGAGCCCCTTCAATCCTCCAGCAAGTTAAATGCATCCATGAACGCGTTATAGGCGTCTCTGCCGTAGAGGTAGATCATTATCTTATTGATGTTCTTGAGAGCGTTTACGGTTTTCCTGATTGCCTTAATCATTTCCCTCGCCGCCGCCTCATAGGGCCACCCATACACCCCAGTGGATATTGCGGGGAACGCTATGCTCCTGAGGCCAAGCTCATCGGCGAGCCGCAGCGAGTTAATCACGGCTTCCTGAAGCTTCTCAGGTGGGTCTATGCCCCATCGCGGCCCCACGGCGTGAATCACGTGCTTTGCCCGTAGCCTACCTGCTCCAGTTACTGCTGCGCCCCCCACGGGGACTGGGCCGTGTTCCCTCACGTATCTCCGGCTCTCTTCCTGTATTTCCCATCCCCCCTTTCTAACTATGGCTGCCGCCACTCCTCCCCCATGCTCCAGGTAGGGATTAGCGGCATTAACTATGGCATCCGCGTCCGCCTCCGTTATGTCTCCCTCGATTAATTCAAGGGTAACATTGCCCAGACTCGTCCTCATAATTCAATTGTTTCAAGGAAAAATTTAAACCTTACTGACGCTGGAACCATAGCCTGGTTCCCATGATAATGGATGACAAACCTCGCCCTTTAGGGCGGGGTAAAGCCTAAGCCCTGGTGCTGGCGGGGTAGTTGGCTTCCCTTCAATGCCAGGGGAACGAGTGGCGCCCGTGAAAGGGGTGTAACCCCGTGAGGCCTCGGGTAATCCTCGCCAAATGGCGGGGAAGAGGTCAGAATGTTTAATTGGCTCCCCTATAATCACATTCATGGATAGGCGTGAAGCTGCGTGGGCCTTGGCTTTCCTCTACGTTGCATCGCTTCTATTGAGTTACTTCCCCCTTCCTCGAGTCATTGGAATGGTGTTTGGATTACTTGGGTCTCCCATGTTCTTCATACTATTTTATATGATTAATTCCATAATTGTCTTGGGAACGCGGAGAACCATTGTGTTTCTATCGCTTGCCTCCATCATTTCATTCCTATTCGAGTACGTGGGGGTTCATTATGGGGTTCCCTTCGGGTCATATAGCTACACGTCAGCAATGGGGCCAATGATGCTCGGCGTTCCCCTCTTCATTCCTCTCCTTTGGTCATCCCTTGCCTACTTCACTATGGAGGCGGCCGGCAATTATTACTTGGCGTCACTCGGCATGGTTGCCCTGGATATAGCATTCGATCCAGTTCTCTCCGGTCCCCTTGGTCTCTGGAGGTGGAGCGAGAGGGGGCAATACTTTGGGGTTCCCTTAACTAATTTCGTGGGTTGGTTCATTGTATCCCTGGTCATTTACTCAGCATTCAGGGCAAGCACTGGATTCAAGCCCAAGCCTAGCCCAGTGGCTTTAGCGTTCTACGCCTCATACTACGCGTCCTGGATATTCGCGGATGCATTGCTTGGATTAAGGAAAGCCGGAGAAATTGCCTTAATAGTACTAATTATTTACGTGATAAAACTAACGGCAAATCTCGCCCTTCAGGGGCGGGGTAAAGCTTAAAAGTCTCTGGGAATAGGGAACTCTTGGCCGGTCAATTTTTAGGGAATGGGGAGTGGGGGCCGACGTACCCCCACAATACCGGCTCGGGAGGGGAACGAGTAGCGTCCATAAAGGGGCGTAAACCCACAGCCCTCGGGGAGCCC
>Ga0081474_147434_pt1 | contig 12652 bp, 10 predicted proteins | sample OneHunmetagenome_2_FD_70978 | JGI IMG/M metagenome (GOLD analysis project Ga0081474, IMG submission 70978) | Ferrous microbial mat communities from One Hundred Spring Plain, Yellowstone National Park, USA v2 (version 2) | ecosystem: Environmental > Aquatic > Non-marine Saline and Alkaline >... | reverse complement strand
AATGACCCCGGGAGAGGTGGGGTATATGGCCGAAGGGACTGGCCTAGGGGAAGTCTATCTGAATTTCGTGGGTAAGCGTACCTACGGCCCTAGCCTCTTTTTACAGGAGACCTTCACGTACCTGGAGTTTAACAGGGCCGTAGGTAACAGGCCCGTGCCACTGGGCTCTTACATTTTGTTCGCCCAGTGGACTAAGAAGGGTACCCAGGTCTTCGCCTTAGGAAAGGTTACGGGTTACTCCTTCCTGGCCACGGCCGAAGAACTGAAGCAGGCCTTCGCTAACCTGGCCCAGCTGGACAGACAGCTACAACAAAACCCTGACCCGAAGGCTAAGGAAGACCTGGAGAAAATGACCAGGCTCCTAGCTAAGCTCTATGACGCTATACTGAAGGGCGAAACTGGGGCCAGCGGTGAACTGTACGACAGGGGCTGTGGCTCCTACATAGAGATAGTGATAGATTACGACCCGAAGGACTTCTACGAGTTAATGGTGCTCTACATGCGGTACTTCGGGAAGCTCCCGTTCAGCTACTTCGTAAGGGGCGTGATACTGGCCTATACGCTGGATAAGGAGAAAATGCTGAACTGGAGCTCCGTTAAGTTCGCCAGGGGTCTAACTAAGCTGAAGATGCGTGGGGAGGACTGGAAGCACATAATGGCTAACTGGGAGTTCGTAGACCTAGAAGTAAAGGAGAAGGTGGCACTGCTAAAGGAGTACAAACAGCTGAAGGGCAGGAAGGCAGAGGAAAGGAAGCTTCTCCTAGAGATACTTAGGGACAAGGCCAGGGAGAGGGGTGGTAAAGATGTCCTCTCTGACTGACCCAGAGCTGGCTAAGCTACTCCAGAGCCCCAGGGTTATCCGCTTCTGCGAATACTGTAGGGCTAACTTCGGAGACCCCGAGGAGTGCTTCGCCACGTACAATAAGATGGAGTTCTTCTACCATAACCTGGGCCTGGTACGCAGGACTGGGGACAGTGATTTAAGGAAGCTAAGGGCCTCGGGCCTCCTATACTCTAAGAAGTTCACGTTCGCTGACGGTAAGGCCGTTATCTTCTTCTACCCTAACAATAAGCTGGTAGAACTATGTAGGAAGTACCTGGAGGCTAGGAGGGCTGGAGATAAGGAGCTGGAGAGGATAGCCTTCCGTGCCCTATACGGCACCGCTAGGAGGGGTGAAGGGCTATGAGTAGCTACCTGTTCGACTGCCACGACAAGTGTATGAAGTCAGACCCCCACTGCCTGGAGTGGTACCAGTACTGTGATAAGAAGTACCCGAACGACAGGAAGGGTAAGATGGCCTGCTATGACGCCTGCTGGGTGGTCTGCCTGGAAAAATGCGAAGACAAAATGACCTACCTGGCTGACCTACTGGAAGACGCCGATTACGAAGGCTATTAAGCCAGGGCTTTTTTTCGCAGTGCCCTTAACCTTCTAGAGCTTAGATATCAAGCTGTTAAGCTTTATAAGACTGAATTGGTAAAGGAAGAACCGAGCGTGAAGTGGTATGGCGAACATAATCGGTTCAGGTGTGGAGGCTCTTAGAAGCTGGGTGGCCCAGTGTAACGCTAGCGGTGGCGTGCCGATAATCAGGACTAAGTACGGTGGTAAGCCACTGCCTAACAGCTCCGTCATAGTGGCGTGCTGGGGCCACGGTAACGAGGTCAGGGGTGGCGAAATAACTAGCATACCCGCTGACGTGCTCCAGAGGCTCTCAATGACTAAGGATAAGTATAAGATAGTCTCCAGCCTCTGACCTTCGGCCTAAGGTCTAAAGAGTTTTATCTTTCCTTTTTTCTTGTCTTTCCTGGGACAGAGCGGTGAAGAAGGTCTACGCCGTACTCGTAATAGCCCTGGTACTGCTTACCTTCCTACCGCTTAACCTCCTTCTAGTAAGCACTGCCAGCACCACCGCAGGCTACGCCCCTAACGTTCTGAAGCTGGCCCCCATAGCCCTCCAGCCAGTCCTAAGGCTCCCAGAGGCACTCCCCTATGCTTCATTCATTAGCCCTACGGCGTTCGTGGCCTCTAACTACTACGTATCCACCGCTACAGGCCCCATAAGCACTGGCGTGCTATTTGACGGGGTTACCGTTCTGGCTTCAGTGCCCACGGGGGTCTACCTTAACCTCTCCCAGGTAATAGGGCTGAACGGGAACTACGCCACTAGCCTGGGCAGGGGAGACCTGTACTACGTAATTATGCTACCGAACTCCACCGTTCCAGCCCTGGCTAAGCTCCTACCCCCACCCCTAAGGCAGGCCCCTGGCCTTACTGGCCTCTATAACGTCTTCTATGACATTAACCCTATGACCGCAGTTTACTACATAGGTGGCTACTACTGGCAGAACCCCCACTGGTCTACCTACAGCACCTGGATAGGCCCCGAGTACAATAGCCAGGGTGGTGCCTTCTTCCAGGCTACGCCCACGGTCTTAGCCCAGCCCTCGGGCTACTGGTTTATGGCCTTCTCTGCCCCGAACCTACTCTACTACTCCTACGCTAACTTCACGGAGTCTTACGCAGTGCCCATTAATAGCACGACTTTCGGCCTGGGGGTTACCAGCGTACCGCAGGTAAGTGCCCTTACCACTCCAGCCTACTACGCTTTCTATTCAATAGAGGGCCCCCAGGTAACTATGAACTACGGCACCTACGACTACGCTATCCTTACCGAGGTAGTCCTTAAGGTAGTGGGCTCCAGAGCTAACGTATACGGTGGCCTATCCTTCTACCCCGTTCCGGTATCTACGCCCTTCGTAACCCAGTACTTCCTTACCACTGGCCTTAACGCCTCCCTTAACCCAGGAATAGGCACTGCGAAGCTACCCTTCAGCATAAACGGCACGGTAATTAAGGGCACTCTTACTAACGGCCCTATGAAGCCCACGGTTATAGTGGCCCCGCTGGCCACGGTGCCTGGTAGCACTGGCTGGGAGTTCCCGTGGTACCAGGTAGCTTACTTCACCCCCACTGACGTAAACAGCACGGCAGAGCTCTACCCGCTGGCCGTAGAGCAGTCAGGGTACAACTCCTACCTAATGCTGGTAGGTGGTATAGGGGTAACTAACCTCTATATCCTACAGGTTCAGGTGGTGCCAGGTGCCTGGAACGCCACCTATGACGTACCCAGCGTAAGCCTCTCCCTGGTCAAGGAGATTAACTTCGCAGGCTACGGTGCCCCCACTTCAGCGGTGGTGAACGGCTATTTCGCCCTGGTAGGAACCAGCTTCGGTAACATAGTGCTAGTGAACCTCCTAAGCGGTAAGGTAGTGAACTACGTGAACGTGGCTAACGAACCGCTTTTCGCCTATACTAACCTCCAGGCCCAGCCTAACCCAGTGCCCGTGGCCCCGTTCTTCACCGCTAACGCCACCGAGTCCCTAGTGGAGTCAGCCTTCCAGGCCTGGGACACTGTCTGGACTGAAGGCTACGAAGCCCACCAGGGTGCTACGGAGCCAGGGCTATCAGCACAGATAGGCCAGCTATGGAGTGCCATTAAGTACCTCTACGGTGGCCAGCACCTGGTAGTGCTGGCTGACTTTAACCTGAATACCCTGACCCTACAGGCCCCTGGCTTCACACTGCCCTTCGTAAATGATGTGGAGGGCACCGAAGACCCCGAGTACCTCTACATTAACGGCACGGTATACCAGGTGATAGAGACAGGGGCCATTAATTTATGGAATAGGCCAGTGGCTGGCGTATCTGCCACTGGCTCCCTTAGGGCTACGCTAAGTACGTCTTCGCCCACCACAGTGCCCTTACCCCTTACGAATAACTACGCCTACGTGGTAGACGGCGTTACGGTGGCCGTGGATAAGCTCTCTATCCTGCCAGGCCAGGTAGCCCACCTAGTCCTGTACCCCTGGCTACAGGAAGGCCAGATAGCCTACGCCCTTAACTACGGCCTGGTAAGCTCCAGCGTTCTCTATACTAAGTACGCTACCGTTTCCAATTTAGCCACTACCAGCATTACCTACCCCAGCTTCTATACCCAGTACCTGGCTAAGGAGCTCTATGACGTAGGGCTAAGTAACGTCTCCACCCACTTCATAGTAACTATGGCTAACGCCCAGCTCCACCCACCACCCTACTTCTATACGGCTTCAGCCTGGGTGGGCACCTCCATAGAGATACCCGCTAACGCTCCCGTACCGCTCTATAGTAATCTAGAGGCTACCGCAGGCTTCCAGGCCTATACTGACGTAGTGCCTATGGTGAACAATAACCCGCAGGGTATCTTCGCCACTGCGTTTAAGCAGGGGGCTGGGCCAGCCTTCACGGCTTCGGCCCTCGGTTACGTGGCGAACGGAATAATATCGGCCTATATGGTCTCTACCACTGACGCTACGGCCACCTCTGCGGGGCTTATAGCTACGGCAGGCGTGCTAAGTGGCTTCGCCGAAACCACTGCCTACGTAGGTATAGCTATGGTGGTCTGGGCTGGGGTAGACTACGCCCTGGCTAAGTGGGGTGGCTTCGGTAACGCCTATGTCCAGAACTGGGTGGTAATGGCCCCCGAGTTCTACGATACCGCTAACGGTAAGCTCTATACTGCCGTGGAGTTAGTCCTGCCAGCCGAAGAAGCGAATAACGTACCGCACTATGAACAAGTCCTGGGCACCTTCTTTAACGAAAGCGGTTTCTCGGGCTACTACTTCCAGGTAGTTTACCCCTACTATTCCTGGAGCCAGCTAAACGCCTCCATAGCTACCGGAGCCTACCAGCCAGAGGTGAACCTTACCCAGCTGGCCCAGGGGGTGGCCTCCCAGTACGGTATACCGCTTAATGACCTGGTCTTAACGGGAGTAAGGCTAATGATAATAACCAGAATTCACGCTAAGGAGACCTTCTGGCAGTACGTAACTGGCCCAGTGAACTTCCTGGTAGCCACCGTGGTGGGCACCACCTACCTGGACATAGAGGGCACTACGAACGCCATAACGTATACTAACCCAGCCCAGATAGCCGAAGTGCTCCAGTACGCCTCTATAGACAACTTCACGGCACCGTTCCAGGTGGAAAATGGGCAGGCCGTAGCTTCAGTGGCTATACCTCCTAACGATAGGCTGGTTATCCAGCTGGGAGGGGCACCTTCGGCCTACGCTGACGCTACCATAGAGCTCCACGGCTACCTGATAGCACCGCTCTACAACTCTAGCACTGGCGTATGGTACGGTAACCTGACCTACGGCCAGTTCCTACCGCTAGAGCTGGGCTCCACCGTGCTGGCTGACGGCCTCCCAGTGCCCATCTACGCTGGTAACGTCTCCCTTAGCAACAATACGGAGCCCGTTACTGACCTAACGGGCACCCAGTACCAGGGCCTCTACTACTACACTGGCCACGTTATACCGCTAGGCACCATAACCAGTGGCCAGACCCTGGCCTTCACCTTCTACGCTAATAGGAGCTACCTAAGGCCCTACGCAGTGCCCTTAGCGAATATCACTGGCTCTGACCTACCTATGTTCTACGGCTTCCTGGTAAGTAACCCGCTTAACTCCACGATTAACGCTACCCTTATAGCCCAGGTTCAGGGGGCACCGTTTAACGAAACCGCTAAGGCACTACAACTACAGAAAGTAACCGTTCCAGTGCCCCCAGGCACCTACCTGGTCTACATGCCCTTCTCAGAGCTGGCTTCCTACGCCTCCAGTAAGGGAGCCTATATCAACCTGACCTTAACGCTCTCCAGTGCCCCCAGGTATAACGCTACTGCCACCGAGGTCTGGGCACCCTCCCTAGGCCTGGGCTCCATAGCCGAAAGCCCGAAGCCCCTGACGGGTATCACGGTCTACGTCTATAACGCCCTGAACGGCACGGTCATAGGCACTGGCACGGTGAAGCCTGGAGCGGATACCCTTAGCGTAGTGAACGGCACGGTCTACGCTAACGCCACGGGCACTGGTTCATTAGTCCAGGGCCTGGTCTATGCGGGGGCCTATAAGGCGAACTGGCACGTCTACAATATGACCCTAGGGGTCTTTTACAATAGTACGGCCATTTACCTCCCAGCGGTGCCCAGCACCCTGAAGGCCACTGTGCCGTGGGGTATCTACCCGCTGGCTAACAGTACGGCCACCTACTACTGGCTGTCAGTCTGGGTTACCTACTCTGACGGTGCCCCAGCTAACGCCACGGTCTACGTCTATAACGGCACTAAGCTGATAAGGCAGGTCAATACCTACGGCGTGGCCTACCTGGCCCTGCCTAAGGGCTCCTATCTGGTCTCCGCTAAGGTCTACTACCCGAATAACGCCAGTAAGGGCTCCCAGACCCTAAGTAACCTGTCCGTCAGCCTTACCTCTAATACGCTGGTAAGGCTTAGCACTGCGAACTGGGAGCTCCCGTTCTACGGTAACGTGCTGGCCATAGTAGGGGTTAGCGGGCCCTCCACGGCCGTAGCTGGCTACGGCTATACCCTACCGCTAAGGCTCTACGCCTACGTTCTGGCCGTGCCTACCTCTAACTTGACCTATAGCAGTGCCCTAGGGACTGGGGCAGTAACCTATAGCCTAAGTAACGGCACCTCGGTGCTACCGCTTAACGTGCCACTTAAGCCAGCTAACGGCACCTACGTATTCACTCTGAAGTTCACGAACTACCAGAACTCCACGGCCATTAATACCACCTATACCGTGGCCTACTATAAGGTAGCCCTTAGGGAGCTGATTTACCTCTACGGGCTTATCTACTGGCACACAGTAAGCCAGGCCCACCCACCCTACCTACTGCCTGGAGATACGGTAGCCGTAGACGTGGCCTACTACGGCCCAGCCCTTTCAGTGCCCGTGAACCTCTACCTTAACGTGATATCACCTGACCTTAGCCACTGGCCACAGCTGGCGTCAAGGGCACTGGAAAGCTACGCTAAGGGCTTCACGATAACCGCTAACAGCACGTACTGGGTCAATACCACCTTGACAGTGCCCTTCGCCCCGTACCTAGCGGTAACTGCCTCCTACAACTCCAGTAACCCCTACGTGGTGCCCTGGTTCTCTAACCTTACGATACCCGTAGACCCAGTGGCTAACGTAAGCCTGGTTACGGTCTTCGGTAGCCTGATATCTGGTAAGGCAGTGCCAGTTACCCTTAAGGTGATGTCTAACGTACTGCCTTCGCAGAGCCACTTCGCCTTCGTGAACGTTTACGATAATACCACGAATAAGTACGTTCTTACGGCCCTTATCCAGCTTAGCCCAGTCCTCTACGTAACTAAGTACGTAACGTTCCAGAACTCCAGGATACTGGGTATAATACCAGAGCCCGCAGAGTATCATACCCTGACCCTGATATTAACGGGCGTAAGTATACCCTATGAGACAGCCCTTAGGGTGCTAGTGGTATCTAACAGCTTCCTGATATTCTTCCTGATATTCCTGGGTATCCTGATACTGATAGTCATAGCGGTAAACGCCGTATCAGGTGCTACCAGGGCCATCTACAACATAAGCCATAGGTTCGTAAGGAGGGTGGAGGCCGAAGGCTCTAGGAGGTTCGTAAGGGAGGTAAGGGAGAGGCAGGGCTGGGGCCAGTACGTAAGGAGGGTGGAGGGGGAGGAAGATAAGGATAGGAAGCACTATGTCAGGAAGGGCTAAGCCCCGCTCCTACCTGACAAGGTTTTTAAGACTAGCTTTTTTCTATGTTCCTGGGTAAGAGAGCTATGTCTACGCAGTTAGGTACAGGAAAGACCCCAGGGGTAATCGTGGCCCTATTCGGGCTCTTAGAAACGGTACTGCCGTTTATGATGGGCACCACCACTAACGCCGTAGTGCTGACCCTCGGTATACTGACGCTTCTGGGAGGCTTAGCTATGTACAATATGTCTAAGTGGGGCTATCTCCTGGCGTTCATAGCCGATACTGGCCTGATAGTCTACAGCTTCGCAGTGGCCTACAATATGATTAACCTGTTATTCGCCTTGATACTGCTGTTCTACCTGATATACGTGGCTAAGGACTACGGCTACGCTAAGAGGGCCTTTAAGCCGAAGGAGCCCCACTACATAAGCGACGCAGAGAGGGCCCACGAGCACTACGTTAGGGAGTGAAGGTAAACCCTTCTAGTTCCTTCTTTTTTACCTGAACATATTTTTAAGACTGGCTTATCTAGCCTTTCCTGGGTAAGGGAGGCTATGTCCCTAAGGAAGGTAGCCTTAGGCCTTATGATAGTGCTAATAACACTTTCGGCCCTGGTACCCCTGGCTATTTACGGCCAGCCCGCTAGGGCACTGACCACGGTAACCGTTACCCTGAAGGTGGTTCCAGGTATCTACTACAACTACGTGCCCCTGGAGAGCTATGGGTACGCTGGTAACGCCTCGGCAGGCTCCCTATCACTGGCTGGGGCTAATCTCCTAGTGGAGGTAGAGTATACTAACGGCACCGTCTACTCCACCCAGCTGGTTACCGTGAACGGGTCTGGCTACGTTACCTTCGCAGTGCCCTATAACCAGCCCGTGAACATTTTCCTTAACGTATCTGGCTACTACGGCACCACCTTCCCAGTGGGGGCCATTTATGACGCTACGTTTACCACGAATAAGGTCAGTAACGTAAGCGTGGCCGTATCAGTGTACCCAGTGCCCTTCTACCTATGTAACGGCTCTAAGGTAGTGATTAAGCTAGCGGAGGCCTGGACTTATAACCAGTCAGCTGGGCCAGCTATAGCTTCTGGGCTCTATAAGACCCCAGCTGGCTACTATACGGTAATGCTACCCTTCTACTACAGTACGGCCACTAACGGTAACGCCATAACCCCAGCCACGGGTGATAACGCCCTGGTAGGATTTGACGTAGCTCCTAACTACGAGACCACCTACTGGTACTGGGCCCTCGGTAAGAACGTCAGCGTTACTAAGTACGCCAGTAACGGGCTCCCGCTTAATAAGAACCCAGCTGGCGTGGCCTGGTCATTCCTTAACGGTAGCCAGTACCTGGTAGGGGCTATTGTCCACTTCACTACTGGGAGGCAGGGCCTTACGCCTACGGGTATTCCTACCTACTACCTGCTATACGATAAGGGAGACGTAGCTAACGATACCGATTACCTCTTTATACCAGTCAATACCACCACGGGCTGGGCCGTATTCCTGCCGTGGATTAATATGTCAGCGGGCTACGGCTACTTCTTCGGTGCCGTGCTGGTTACCACGCTTAACGAGTCCCTCCCAGTCTTCGCCTTCTATAATACAACTGGAAAGGGCTACCTCCACGCTACGCCCTTAGCCTTCGGCTCCCTGGGCCTTACCTCCATAGCGTTCAATAAGACCCTGACCGTCAAAATGGCTGGTACCAGCTTCGCAGAGTGGTATAACGGCACTAACCTGAAGCTCCTAGAGGTTATAGGGCCAGGCTCCCTCTCCAGCCTTACCCCAGCCTGGACTAACGTATCGGCTACGGGCACCTTCTATACTAACGTAACTAACGGGTTCGTGCCTATGTGGCCTGCCAGTAACGCCTGGCCCTTCGGCGTAGGTAAGGAAATTAAGATAAACGGTAAGGTCTTCGCCCTGGCCCTGAACTCCACCTACTCGGGCTACATTACTGTGTGCCAGAAAGTGCCTCCAGCACTCTACGCCTACGGCACCCAGATATACTACCAGGCCTATAAGCTCTCTAACAGCACCTCCAGCACTGCCTACGTGGAAATTAAGGGTAGGGTAACCACGCTCTACGGTAACTTCACAGTGCCTAACGGCACGGTGGAGGTGGTGGTTAATAACGGTGCCACTAACGTCTATACGATTAACGTAACCGTGGAGAACGGCGTATTCTCCAGCCCAGCCCTAAGCCTATCACCCACTACGAACTATACCTACGAACTGGTCTACTATAACGGCTCTAAGGAGGTGCTTTCCTCCAGCTCCAGCGGGACTAACGTAGTCTTCTCGGGCACTCCCTCGGGCTTCGCCACCCTTACCGTGGCCAGCACCAGCACCAGCACTAGCACTACAACAACTACAACCACGACTACTAGCCCTACGACAACTACCACCATTAACCCGTTCTACATATTCCTAGGCCTGGTAGCCCTGGTAATTATCATAGTGGCTATAGTGGCCGTAGGGCGTGGCACTAAGCACGCCATAGAGGAAGCGGTCAGGAAGTACGTTAAGGAGAGTAAGGGAGGCTACGTAACCGAGGACTGACCTACCCTACTTCCTTTTCTTTTTTACATAGGTATACTTCCTCCCAGCCGTCTTCAGTGGTGTAGACCTTCCTACAACCGTGCTCCCTTAGCAGACCGCTAAGGGCAGTGAAACAGGGGGCGAACCTATGAACGGCTACCAGGGAGGTCTCATAGCGGAAGAATATGGAGGGGTCAGCGTTACATTCACAGCCTTCGCAGTCCACCTTAAGGATATCTCCAGGCACGTAGTCCCCGTTCCAGAGCCCGTTCCACTCTATACCCCGTACCTCCAGCCTGGGCCTAAGCCTGTCATAGGCTATTACCTTCCTGGCACCCCTGGCCAGGAAGTACAGGCTACTGGAGCCCCAGTCAGCCCCTACGTCTACCACTACCTTACCCTCTACGTCTACGTTATAGCTCTCCAGGGCTTCCTGGAAGTAGCTGGCGAACTGCCTGGCGTCTATGGCGTTAAGGCTGGAAAGCACCCACTCCCTTAGCCTCCTTCTGGCCCTATTGTACAGTGCCCTTACCCTCCTAGGTATAACCCGCATAAAGGCCACCCTAAGGTAGCTCCCTAAGGAGGTCTTCAGAGGTCTTCCTTTCGGTATAATGTAGGATATGCTCCAGCGTGCTATGGCCCGTAATGCGGGCTATAAGGGAGGGGCTTACCCCCTTACTTACCATATAGGTAATAAAGGAGTACCGCAGGCTATGGGTATTGAACCCGTAAGTCCTCCTACAGTAGGACTTAACCGCTTCCTTAGCGTTCTCCACGCTGGAGAGCCAGGTACAGGCTGACTCTAAGAGCACTCTCCCCTGCCCCTTACGAAGTTCTTCGGGGAGCACCATTAACCGCTGGTCTCTGGGGTCTCTATGCTTCTCTATCCGTACGTAGACCTCTGCCCTTCCGCTTTCGCAGAACTCCCTTAGTGCCTCTACGGCCTCCCCTACCCTGGAGCCGTTCCTTAACTGGATTAGCAGTACTATGTCTCGGGGGTTTTTAGTCCTGTTAAGATGCGAAAGGATACGCTGATAGGTTTCGGTATACTCTAACCCCGAGTCCCACCCACTCTTTACCCTCCCTGGCTGGGCCACCCTCCCAGCCCCCTGCTTTCTTATGAAGGGCACCACATAAAAAAGGTGGCACTTTTCCAGCACGTTAGGGTAAGGGACTTCGCCCTCTTATGCGGGTAAGAAAACGCCCACTAACCGTAAAATAAAACTAATTTGTAAGGCCAGTTATTACTGTCTAAGCCATAGATAGGTTTATATACCCCGAAGGGCACTGTTACAAGTGGCCCCTGGGAGGTGGGGTATATGTCCCAGGTATCTGGGTCTCGGGAGGGTGCTCCCCAGGCACCCCAGGTATCTCCCCAGGTATCCGAGGAAGAAAAGGAGCGGGCTATGGACAAGATAGGAATGGGGTTCGTTCTTATTGAGATAGGCCTTACCCACGCAGAGCTCTTAATGATGGGCTGTCTGACGCCTCCAGAGAGTTCAACGCTAGATACCTGGAAAAGGTGGGCTGAAGAAGCCCTAGACCATAACGATATGGATAAGGCCATAGAGTGGACTAAGAAAATCATAGGCTTCCTAGAGGAAAGACAGAGGCTATGCGAAGAACTGGAGAGGAAAAGAAGGAGGTACCGCAGGAATTCTTCACGCCGTTCGGCACGTCATTAAGTCTGACCACATTCCTCCTTCTTTCTGGCCAGTTTTACCCTTCCGTATACTATAGTCAGACTGTCCCCTAACTTTCCGCTTCCGTTCAAGGTGCCCCATTTACCAGTGCCTATCAGCTGACGTACGCCTCTAAGTCCCCCCAGGCTCTCCGAAGGTCTCTGAAGGGCACTGTGAAAAGCGGAACCCTGGCTCCCAGGGAGGGGCCTGGGGCACTATGACAACTGGGGCCCCGCTAAGCACGTTTCTGGGGGAGGGGCCAGTTTCTGGGGAGGGTAACGTAATAGCTGGGCTACGCCACCCCGAAAAGTCTTATAAGCCTTAGACAGTCTAGGGCTTAGACGGGGCTTTATTTGACCGTAAGGAAGGTAAGGAAGTCCAGAGTAAGGAAGGGTAGAGGTAGTCCTGGTAAGAAGTCAGACAGTGGCGAAAGCTCTGGGCACCTTTTATACTCCCTGGAGAAACAAAATGAAGTTCGCTGTTATGACGTAGTGAAGCTGTTACCAGTACAGCCAGAGGATAAGGAGCGGATACTTAGCCTAATGAAGGAGAACAACTGGACAGAGAACCGTATACTTAAGATAATAGGTAAGGATAGGGTGCTGGCCGAAAGGGTAGCTGAAGACGGAATACCCGAAGACCTCTATAACGAACTCTTTAGCACCCTAAGCAGTTACGGCGTGCCTGACTGGATTTTAAAAGGAGCCCTTAGGGGGGCCACCACGACAATAAGGCAGTGGCGTGGTAGCACTAATCTAAGAGGGCACATACCGCAGGTGAAGGCCCTAAGGCTTCATGTGCCGACTGAATGGTATAACCCCGAGACTGGCTACCTAG
>Ga0081474_143940_pt1 | contig 12653 bp, 9 predicted proteins | sample OneHunmetagenome_2_FD_70978 | JGI IMG/M metagenome (GOLD analysis project Ga0081474, IMG submission 70978) | Ferrous microbial mat communities from One Hundred Spring Plain, Yellowstone National Park, USA v2 (version 2) | ecosystem: Environmental > Aquatic > Non-marine Saline and Alkaline >... | reverse complement strand
ACTAGGTACGGGTGGGGTGAGCATGGGGTGCCGTTCTTTGGGCCGAACAATTACACCAAATTCGAAGTGTACTCGCCGTTCGTGCCAACCGGGTACCCGTACACTCTAAACCTCAACAATTACCTGCCCTACGTTTTCAACGACGGCGCTTGGCTGCTCGTTGGGCCCTTCCAGAGGCCATATAGCTTCAACTACACGACGACAGTCACGCTGCTCCCCCTGACGCCCGGCCAGCACCAGTACAGCGTAGCCACGTTACCGGGCCTGCCCTCGCCTGGCGAGCTCTCGGTCACGATAAGCAATTACATGCCTGCCGACAGCCCGCCTATACCGCTCATAAGGCTCCATAGCCTCAACTACACGGCCGTTGAGACGTTAATGCCCATAACGCCGGGCTCCCACCAGTACACGCTGGCCCTCCTGCCTGAGGGGCCGGTTAAGGTCAGCCTGAGCGCTTACTACACCCCCCTGCAGGCCATAGAGTACCTGGCGAGGAACCTGTCATGGGTGCTCCAGCTGCCGCAGGGCATGGTCTGCGGGTCCCTGCCAGGCTACTTCGCCCTCCTGAACAGCTCGGAGTACCTGGTGCAGCCGGTCACAGTCAATGAGGCTGTCGCGGTAGAGGCCCTCACGATATTTGGCTCAGGGGCCAGCAACCCGGTTAGCGGTCAGGTAGCGATCTCAAGGTCTCCTGCGCCAACGAACACTAGCGGCTACCTGTGGAGCGCGGGCTTTGGAATGCCTTGGTGGTGCAGCCCGCACGGGTGGGCCACGCCGATAACTGTAAGCCCCAGGGTGACCCTTAGGCCGGGCACCTACTACGTTATAGTTAACATGCCCACCACGCCGTGGCAGGCCCTCTGCACATACATACCTGGGGCGCCTAAGGCCCTGCTCTACAACGGCTCAGCCCTCATAAAGCAGCTGAACTGCACATTGAACTTGATAATGGTGACCAACAGGCCTGTGAGCTCAACCAACGTTAGCTCGAACATAACTGTATCACTGCTTGGCAGAACTATAACCATAAGCCCCCAGGGGCCAACGCAGCAGGCCCTGACCTTTGAGGCCAACGTGACGCAGAGGGCGGCCTGGGAGACCCTCACGGTTAACTCAAGCGTCGTAGTGCCGGGCAACCTGACGATAAGGGTTAACACCTACGTGCCGGGCGAGTACCCGCCCATAAGGGTGCCATGGTACCTGATACCCGCCTACGGCAACATACCCACCTACGCCCTGTTCGCCCTAGCCATAGCCTTCCTGGCAGCCCGCGAGAGAAGGCCAGCAGGCTAGGTCGAGCCGCAGGGGGCAGGCCCTGATGTTAGTTAAGGGCTTACCATAAGGCCTACTCCAAAGGCCTACGCCTCACGTCCTTTAGGCCCCGCCTACCGCTAACGCCATGTCGCAGGGTCCAACCCGCTGGCGTCACGCATAAAGTTGGCCAGCCCTGTCAGCGACCTGGCCGAGGGCCCTGATGAGGGTCGCGCTAGTTCACAACCACAGCCTCACATACATGGGCGGAGGAGAGACGTTCATAGCGAGGCTTGCAAGGGCCCTCTCGAGGCAGGGCCTCAGGGCCTCCGTCTACTCCCTGCCCATAGGGCGGCGGGGCGGCGTTGAAGTTAAGGGCCTCCTCGGCCCCGTCGACTACAGGGAGGGCCTGCTCCCAGACGTTGACGCTGACGTAGCCTACGTGACCTACTTCCCCATGGCCTCCCTGGCCCTCCTGAGGGTCAGGGCCCCCAGGGTTGCCGCGATTCACTCGCCCCTCCTCCTGCCCGAGGCCCAGGACCCAGGGCTCTTCAGGGGAGGCCCGGCAGCCCTCCTTAACAGGCTGGGCGCCTGGGGCGCCTACAGCTACTACCTTCACAGGGTCGCCCGCCTTGAGCTGAGGCGCTTCGAGGCCGTCCACGCCTACCCCCACCTTGTCAACTTAGTAAGGCACAGGAGGGTCTACGCCCTGCCCCCCTTCATTGACGTTAACCGCTGGAGGCCAATGAGGGAGAAGGGCGAGGAGTTCAGGGTGCTCTTCGTGGGCAGGAGGGCATATGAGAAGGGCTTTGACGTCTTCACGGCCGTAGCAAGGGAGGCGAGGGGGAGGCTAGGCCTCAAGGCCAGGTTCCTCGCAACTGGCGGCAGGGAGGGCGAGGTGATAGACGGCGTCGAGAGCCTGGGCTTCGTGCCCGAGGACGAGCTTGTGAGCCTCTACTCATCAGCCCACGCTGTGATTTACCCTACCAGGGCTGACACGTTCGGCCTTGTCATCCTTGAGGCCCTGGCCAGCGGCACGCCCGTGATAGCCTCGGACATACCCTCTCACAGGCTCCCAGGCCTCCCCCTCCTCCTGGCCAGGGGGGTCGACGGCGCGCTGAGGCAGCTCGTTGACCTCTACAACATGTTCTACAATGACAGGGAGAGGTACCTTGAGCTCTGCAGGAGGGGCAGGGAGGCCGTAGTCAGGGACTACAGCGAGGACGTCGTGGTCCCCCAGTACGTCAGGATGTTCAAGGAGGTCGCTGGCCTCAGCCCTTAACCCCCCTCAGGACCTCAAGCCATTTGTCAGCTATCACCTTGGCGTCGAACTGCTCAGCCCTCTCCCTGCTCCTCGCCCTCATGTCGCTCGGGTACCCCTCCCTCCATATCCTGACCGCCATGTCGACCAGGGACCCCTCGTCCTTAGCCAGCCAGCCCGTGACCCCGTGGATCACCGTCTCCCCGGGTCCCTGGGCGGCGTAGGTGAGCACCGGGGTGCCGCAGGCCATTGACTCAACGGGCACGTAGCCGAAGGGCTCGTGCGTGAACGGGAACAGGGTGAAGAGGGCGTTCGAGTAGAGCTCCACCAGCTCCTCGTCGCTCACGCGTCCAAGCAGCTCTACGTTGGGGTGCCCCCTTATGTAGTCAGGCACGTGGGAGATCTTTGAGCCGAAGGCCCTTATCTTGACCCCTGCGTCGGCCACCCTCCTTATCGCCGAGAACTCCGTCTCCTTTCCCACGTAGGTCAGCACGTAGTCGCCCGACGGCCTTGAGGTGATTGGCCTGAAGAAGCCCGTGTCGAGGGGAGGGTGTATCACGCCGTCAACCCTTATCCCCCAGGCCTCGTACATCGACCTGGTGAAGGAGCTGTTCGCTATGAACAGCCTTGAGGCCCTCCTCAGCCCCCTGTTGAACCTCCTGTCGTGAAGTATGAAGAGCCTCCTGAAGGCCCTGTATATGGCCCTGTAGAGGGGCCTCATCTCCGGGTACATGTCGTCAAGGGCCCTCGTTATGGGCCCCTGGGCGTAGTAGATATCAGCGTTCACAAGGAAGGCCTGCGAGAAGTTAACTATGACCGGGTCATCGTTGTTGCCGTCCCTCTCAACACTGTACCTTATGCCCCTCAGCCAGGCCTCAAGGGTCCTGAGGGACCCCCTGAGGAGGTACCTCCTGTTGAAGCTCACGGCGTTAAGGCCCGCCGACCTTATGGCCTCAGCCGTCTCAGGCGACGGGGTCACGAAGGTGACGTCGTGCTGCCCCCTGAGCTCCCTTGCGAGAAGGTAGGCGGGCCTCAGGGGGCCGTGAAGGCCCTCAGCGGGGTCGACGAACATAATTATGTCCATTGTCTCACCTTGGCGAGCGCCATGGCATGCCTTCGGGGCCTCACGGCAGGTCGTGAGTTCCAGGACGGGGCCAAAATTTAACCCTAAGCCGTTTGCCCCTGCTTTAAGTGATTACATGCCAGCCAGTAGCAGCGGCCCCGCGACTTCCTTGTAGCTATCAATGGGGCCGTGAGCCCTCAAGGCCCACGCGAGGAGTGACGAGCTGGGGCAACGTGGTGACAGCTAATGGGCCAGCCCGCTGGCCACGTCCCTGACCACCTTGGTGAGCTCCTGCACGTCCCCGCTCACCTCCTCAACATCATCGCTATCGACGTTATATGTAGCTGAGCCGCGCCTCGTGCAGACCCTTACTCTGTGTAGGAGAAGGCCCTCTTGATAGCCTCTCCTGGCAGCTCGCCTTGACTGTGAAGGGCGCTATGCAACACGGCTGCCGCTGCAGGCTAAGGCTGGCGGAGGATGTCAAGCCTCAGCCTGCCCACCTCCTCAACGCCGAAGTCGCCCCTGCTCAGCGGCCTCCAGCCCAGCCGGCCTGTGACGAGCGCGACGCTGGAAGACGCCGCGGCCCTGAAGCCGTCGCCCTCAGCGACGTGGAGCCTGTAGTACTCCTCGCTCTCCCTGTCGCAGACTGCCTGCACAGCCCACATCGCCGCCTCCATGCCCTCAAGGTCGACGCTCAGTATGAGGGAGTCGAGGGACGTCTTGCAGGCCTCCATGAGCTCTGCAAAGCACGCCTCCACGCCTCCCCTGCCAGTGAGGTCGCAGGCCCCAGCCAATAGGTGGGCCATCAGCTCAGTGTCCGAGGCCCCCGGGCCCGGCCTGAGCTCAAGGCCGTGCCTCCTGGCCACCCTGAGGACTGCCTCCGGGCTGGCGGAGCCGTTGTGGGCTAGCGCCACTATCGACCTCTGGCCCCTTATAACGAATGGGTGGGCCCTAGCCAGGTCAACCGACCCTGCCGAGGCCATCCTTGCATGTATCATGGTCAGCTGGGGCCCTGAGGGCAGCGCCGGCGGCCCCTCGGAGAATATTGGGCTCGCAGAGGCGTAGTGCAGAAGCGACCTTGGCGTCAGATAGAGGAAGCCCCAGCCGTCGCCGTGGGCCCTGTGGCCGTCAAGGGGGTCAGCGTTCGCGACCTTCACCAGGGCGTCGTAGAGCTCCCTCAGGAGCGCGCCGCTGCCGCTGTAGGCCAGCATCCTGCACATGGCTGCCTCCCAGGCCCCCCGGCCCCCGCAAGTTAAAGTGCTAGGGCAGGAAGGGGAGGGAGGGCGTTGACTGAAAAACACCTGGAAGGGCCCCGGCGCCTCAAGCCTCAGAGCGACTTAACTGCCTCCAGTGCCCTGTCGGCGTGCTCCTCGGCCCTCCTGAGGCCGCTTATGACCTGCCTTATGACGCCGTCGGGACCTATTATGAAGGTCACCCTTGAGGCCGTCATGAGCTTAAGGACACCGAAGGCCTTTGAGACCTCCTTCCTCGCGTCGCTCGCCAGCGGGAACTTGGCCCCATGCCTCTCCGCGAACTTCCTCTGCGTCTCAAGGCTGTCGACGCTCACGCCTATGACCTCAGCCCCGGCCTTCTTGAACTCGTCGTAGAGCTCCGCGAACCTCTTCAGCTCCCTGGTGCAGCCCGTGGTGAAGGCCTTTGGGAAGAAGTAGAGCACAACCTTCGTGCCCCTCAGCTGGGACAGCCTTATCTTCCCCGCCGTCGTCTCAAGCTCAAGGTCAGGGACTGGGTCGCCTACCTGAACCACTCCTCTCACCGAAATGCGTTTCCGCGCTGTCCTTTTAAAGCGGAACACGTACGGTTGGAAATTTATAGAGGGCATGTGCCCGAGCTTATTTACTTTGTCCCCCTCAAGGCAATAGGTGTATACAGTGGCGTCCGAGAGCCTCGAGCTGCTCAGGTCGAGCGTCAGGGAGTTCGCGGAGAAGGTGATCAGGCCCGTCGCGAGGGACATAGACAGGGACAACGCGGTGCCGCAGGACGTGGTAAAGCAGGTGGCCGACATGGGCTACTTCGCCCTCAGGGTGCCTCAGGACTACGGCGGCCCAGGCCTCTCGACCCTTGAGTCAGTGATAGTCGTTGAGGAGCTCGCCAGGGCCTCGGGGGCAGTGGCCATAATGGCGACCGTCTCAGGCACAATGGTCGCCTACCCGCTGGTTCACTACGCTGGCGAGGGGCTCAGGAGGAGGTACCTTGAGAAGCTGGCCAGGGGCTCAATAGGGGCCTTTGCGCTGAGCGAGCCCTGCTGCGGCACTGACGCGGCCGCCATAACTACTAGAGCCGTCAAGGAGGGGGACGAGTACGTCATAAGCGGCAGGAAGACGTGGATAACTAACTCCCCCTACGCCGACTTCTTCCTCGTTGCAGCCAGGACCGGCAGGCCCGAGGACAGGCACAGGGGGGTCTCCATATTCGTCGTCGACAGGGGGCCGTGCGTGGAGGTCTCAAAGCTTGACATGATGGGCTACAGGGGGAGCGGGACGAGCGAGGTGCTTTTCAGGGACTGCAGGGTGCCGGAGTCAAACATGGTCGGGCAGCTGAACGGGGGCTTTAAGATAGTCATGGACGCGCTGAACGAGGGGAGGGTGGTGACCGCGGCAACAGCCCTTGGGCTCGCGGAGGCCGCCTTCGAGGACTCCCTTGCATACGCAAAGCAGAGGGAGAGCATGGGGGTCCCCATAGCGGAGCACCAGATGGTCCAGTACATGCTCGCAGAGATGAAGGTGAGGGTTGAGGCCATAAGGCAGCTGATATATGAGGCCGCCCGCAGGGTAGACGCAGGGGACCCGGACTACCCAATGTGGAGCAGCATGGCGAAGCTCGCAGCTGCCAGCTGGGGGGTCGACGTGGCGAGGATGGCGGTGCAGGTTGAGGGGGGGTTCGGGTACAGCAGGGAGAGCCTGGTGGAGAGGGTGTACAGGGACGTGAAGATGGTGGAGATAGGGGACGGCACCAACGAGGTCCAGAGGCTGGTCATTGCGAAAAGCCTGCTGGGCAGGGTGAGGGGCGTGAGGGCGGGCTGACTCTCTCACAGCCCCGAGGGGCGAGGCCTTCTGTAACGCAGGGGAGGGCAGCCCTCACGGCTAGCCCCAGGCCTCAGAGCTCGTCCGACCCTATGAAGACGTCAGGGTAACCCTTGCCCCTCACGAAGTCTGTTAGCGTCCTGTCTATGGTCAGGAGCTTAAGGCCGTGGGACAGGGCAGTGCCGTAGAGCAGGTCATCTATCAGGTCCCTGTGGCCCAGCCGGTAGAGCTCCAGCGCGGCCTTCACGGCCCCCTCGTCGACCTCAGCCCTCCTCATGTGCCCCCTGACCTCGCTCAGGCCCCTCAGGACCACCTCCGCGCCGTTAGGGCTGACAACCTTAACTATCTTCCACAGGGCCTCCAGGACGCTTAGCTCCGAGTAGTAGAGCTCATGGCCCCTGAGCCTCGGCAGGGCCTCCATGACGGACTCGTCGGTCCTTACGCCCAGGAACGGCAGCAGGAAGGAGGTGTCAAGGATTACCCGCAAGCCTCCCCTGCTCACGCTCGCTCTCCTCCTCCAGCTCCTCGAAGCTTATGTAGGCCACCTTGGGCCCGTGCATTGCGAACCAGAGGGCGTCCCTGACGGGCTCCAGGACTATCTTGTCATCCTCCACGTGAAGCCTCAGTCTAGAGCCCTCGGCTATGCCAAGCTCGTCGGCCACGGCCTTGGGTATAGCTATGAGCCTCTTCCTGGAGACCTTGACCTCAAAGGTGGGGCCGGCGCCCTCAGCCATGATCTGACCAATTATAGTTAGTTAAGTCTAACCATATAAGCTTAACTCTTAATAAAAGTTATGCTAACGTCATAAAGGCCCTAGCGCTAAGCCTAATGCGCCTGGGAGGCAGAGGCGGGGCCTGCCTCAGCCCGTCGCCGGCCTCAGGTACTCCTCGCCCGTCACCGCGCCGCAGAGTATCGTCATGAACACTATGGAGAGGGTCTTTATGGCGTCGTCAAGCTTCGCTATTATAGCCGCCTCCTGGGCCGACTGGCCCTCCCTTATGTAGCCCTCAGAGCTCGACATGAGGGCCATGAAGTTCACCCCTATCTCGTGAAGCCTCCTGACGCTCGGCTGCGCCACCAGGGCCCCCACGAGGGGCGCCAGGTCCCTCACCTGGGAGGCCAGCTCCGCCGCAGCCTTTGACCTGACGCCGAGCCTCGACGCCATCCTTACCGCGTCAAGCAGCACGTTCCCGACAACGCCGAGCAGGGCAGTGCCGACGACCGTGCCCTGGAGGTTCGGCTCCACGGAGCCGCTCCCGAGGGCCCCGACGACGTACCTCATTATGAGGTGCTGGTACTTGAAGAGCTCGTTGTATGCGACCTGAAGCCTGTCCTCGGTCACCTGGGCCCCCTCGGCCGCCTGCCTGAGGAGCTCAGCTATGCCGGAGACGGCGGAGCCCAGGCCCTTTATGGCGTGCTTCGGGTCCGTCTTAGAGTCGTCGAGGACTACCTTCATCACGGCCTTCTCCCTCTCCACCTCAAGTATCTCGAGGCCCAGGAGCCTCATGGCCGTCTCCTTGAGGGACTGGAGGGCCTCGGCGCCGAGGCCCCTCAGGTCGAGCACCGCCTCGTTGACGTCGTTGACGTATAGGCAGGTAAGGGCCGTGGAGACCAGCTGGGGGAGCACGAGCTTGTAGGCCTCGAAGACGTAGGAGGTGCCGCTGCTGTTGCTCGCCGCAGGCGCAATCCTGAGCCTGTCGCCCTCGTCAACCACGTAGACAGTGTCGCCTGCCTTGAGCCCGTGGGCCTCTATCCAGGAGTGCGGCAGCGTCACGACGAGAGACGAAGCGCCAAGCTTCTGGAGCTTCCTGGGGGTGACGTTCAAGGCCAACACCGTATATACTGGTCCTTGCTACTCTGTAAAGGGGCCTTAGAAGTTTTAACCTTTGCTTTGTATTTTAAGAGAACGTAGTTTCTGTTAAAAAAACATTCTAGGAGGGCCTCACGGGGCGTACTTCAGGGCCTCCTCCACGTCCTCCCTTATGCTGTCCAGGGAGCCTCAAGCTCCCCCTCGCCCAGGGCCTGGGGACCTCCAGGAGCCTGGCGGCCTCAAGGAGGAGGGCGTGGTGCTTCTGGGAGTCCATGGCAACTGCAGTTAGGGCTGCCCTCACCAGGGGGCTCCTGGCCTTTGCAGCGCTCTCCGCGAGCCTCTCGGCGTAAAGCCTCTCCTCCTCGGCCCACGCCTCCAGCCTGCGCCTCAGCTCCTCCCTCTCTAAGCTGCTGCCCCGCCTCTAGGAGCGCCTTGATCAGACATATTTATATGCATTATATTTTTATTTTAATTTATGATTATTGAGCTTCTTATTAAGTTTATTAATTATATTTATGTCAGTGCTGGCACATTTTAAGGGCCTGGCGGCAGTAGGCCTAGGCAAGATGCTGGGGGACCCGCAGAGGGGGCTGCTGACAGGGAGGCTCGCCAGGGGCTGCGAGCTCTGCTACGCCGGGCTGAAGGCAGTCATCTTCATAACTGGGGTCTGCGACGAGAACTGCTACTACTGCCCCGTCGACAGGGACAGGTTCGGCAGGAGCGTCATGTACGTCAACGACGAGAGGGCCCACAGCCTTGACGACGTCATCAGGGAGGCGGAGAGGCAGGGCGCGACTGGGGCGAGCGTGACGGGCGGCGACCCCCTCGCTGACCTCCCCCTCACGCTCAGCCTAATAAGGGGGCTCAAGGCGGCCTTCGGGCCCGAGTTCCACATTCACCTCTACACGCCCGGGAGGTACGCCACCCCTGACGCGCTTGTCGCCCTCTGGAGGGCCGGCCTCGACGAGATAAGGTTCCACCCCGTGAGGGGCGACTACCTGAAGGGGGTGGAGTACGCGGTGAGGCTGACGCGCATGAGGGTCGGGGCTGAGATACCCATAGCCCCCGGCCTGGAGGGCTGGGCGAAGGAGGTCATAAGGTTCGTGGACTCCGTGGGGGGACACTTCGTCAACATGGACGAGATGGAGTTCGCCGAGCCGAACAGGGAGGCCCTGAGGCTCAGGGGCCTGAGGCCCTCAGACTCAAGGCAGGCGGCCGTCAGGGGCGCCCTGAGGGCGGCGATTGAGGTGCTCAGGTGGGCTGAGGGGAACGTTAAGGTGCCCGTTCACTTCTGCCCAGTGTCGTTTAAGGACCTCGTGCAGGTCAGGAACAGGTTCAGGAGGACAGCGATGAGGGACCTGAGGTGGTACGAGCTGCCCCTGCCAGACGGCACCGTGGCCAGGGGCGAGCTGATCAACGATGAGGGGGAGGTGGTGGGCTACTTCAGGCCCAGGGACCGCGTTGAGCTTGGCGGCGGCCTGAGGGCGAGGGTGGTGGTCTCCTACCCGACCCAGTCAAGGGAGCCGGTCGTCTGCGAGGCCGAGGGCGATGACCCGGGGGAGGCCCTGAGGGAGTGCCTGGGCTGAAGGAGTTTTCAGCCCCCTGGGCGGCCTGGGCAAGGGGAAGGCGTTGAACGTAGTCAGGGCCTGGTCGAGGAGCTGAAGGACCTACGCCTCGAGACGCTCTCGCCGCCGGAGGCCAGGAAGGCGAGCGGCACAGTCCTCTTCAGGGTCCCTGGGGGCCTTAGGGATAACTTCATGGTGATGATGAGGTGAGGTCAACTGGGGTCATGGTCTCGGCTAGGGGGCCGCTGGAGTATGGGGATAAGGGCCTCAGTCCACTTTCCAAACAGGGAGGACGTGGAGGCGCTGGGAGAGGCGCTAAGGGGGCTGGGGGTCTAGGATCCCAGGTAGGCCTTGGTACCATCGCAGGGAGCCTATGCCTAACAATCGCCGCTCACCTTTAGTTATGAGGGTGGGCGCCAGGCCCTCCTGTGGCCATCAAGGAGCGAGGCCAAGGCCAGGGCGAGCAGGGCGTAGGTGGGTATGTTGCCGTAGGCGGGGATCAGGTACCAGGGCACCCTTATGGGCGGGTACTCGCCCGGCACGTACGTGTTCACCCTTATCGTCAGGTTGCCAGGAACAGTCTCGCTCGCGTTCACCACAAGGGTCTCCCAGGCGGCCCTCTGCGTTACGTTGGCCTCAAAGGTCAGGGCCTGCTGCGCGGGCCTCTGGGGGCTTATGGTTATGGTCCTGCCAAGCAGCGACACAGTTATGTTCGAGCTCACGTTAGTCGAGCTGGCCGGCCTGTTGGTGACCATTATCAGGTTCATGGTGCAGTTGAGCTGCTTTACGAGGGCTGAGCCGTTGTAGAGCAGGGCCTTGGGGGCACCGGGTATGTATGTGCAGAGGGTCTGCCACGAGTTGGTGGGCATGTTAAGGATCACGTAGTAGGTTCCTGGCCTCAGGGTGATCATAGGGTTGACAGCTATTGGAGTGGCCCACCCGTGAGGGCTGCACCACCAGGGCTCCCAGAAGCTAGTGCTCCACAGGACATCGTGCTTCAGGGTTGGAACCTCGGACGATGATATCATCACCTCGCCGTGTACGAGGTTGCTGGACCCTGACCCGAACACCGTGAGGGCCTCTATCAGGGCAGTTTCATTAATTGTGACCTGTTGCACCAGGTATTCCGAGCTGTTCATGAGAGCGAAGTAGCCTGGCACGGTACCGCAGATGCCGCTCTGGGGCTGCTGGAGCACCCATGACAGGTCGCTTGTTAAGTACTCAAGTCCCTGCAGGGGGGTGTAGTAAACGCTGAGGCTGACATTAACGGGTCCCTCGGGCAGAAGGGCCAGCGGATACTGATGGGGGTACGGTATTATGGGCATTAACGTCTCAACGGCCGTGTAGTTGAGGCCGTGAAGCTTTATGAGCGGTATCGGCGGGCTGTCGGCAGGCATGTAATTGCTTATCGTAACCGAGAGCTCGCCAGGCAGGGGCAGGCCCGAGCCCCCGTTGACGCTAACCACGAGGGCCTCCTGGTAGGAGCTGCCCGTGAGGTTGGCCCAGTAGGTCAGCGGGAGCTCAAAGGGCCTCTGAGCAACTAACGTCACCGTCTTGTTCAGGGCTACGGCAGTGCTGTTCTGTATAATTAACGATATTGAGACGCTCGCGTTAGCGTTGGCGACCTCCGCCGGCCTGTTGGTCACAGCTATCAGGTTCATGGTGCAGTTGAGCTGCCGTAGCCCCGTGCCGTTGTAGAGCAGGGCCTTAGGCGCCCCAGGTATGTAAGTGCAGACCACCTGCCACGGGTTAGTGGGCATGTTAACTATAACGTAGTAGGTGCCTGGCTTAAGTGTAAGATGGGACTCTACGGTTATTGGCGTCGCCCACCCGTGCGGGCTGCACCACCAGGGCTCCCCAAAGCTTGCGCTCCACAGGTAGCCGCTCCTGTTCGTTGGCACAGGTGACCTTGATATCTCTACCTGACCGCTCACCAGGTTGCCTGCCCCTGACCCAAATATCGTGAGGGCCTCTATCGTCGTCGTCTCATTGATGGTTACTGGCTGTATTATGTAGTTATTGAAGTTCGACACTGCAAAGTACCCTGGCACGGTACCGCAGATGCCGCTCTGGGGCTGCTGGAGCAGCCATGATAAGTTGCTGGTGAGATACTCTATGGCCTGCAGCGGCACATAACTGATGCTTAGGTTTACCGTCAAGGGCCCGCCCGGCATCGTAGTTACGCTGTACTGGTGCTGACCGGGCGTCAGGGGGAGCAGCGTGACTGTCGTCGTGTAGTTGAAGCCGTAAGGCCTCTGGAAGGGCCCTATGAGCAGCCAAGCGCCGTCGTTGAAAACGTAGGGCAGGTAGTTGTTGAGGTTTAGAGTGTACGGGTACCCGGTTGGCACGAACGGCGAGTACACTTCGAATTTGGTGTAATTGTTCGGCCCGAAGAACGGCACCCCATGCTCACCCCACCCGTACCTAGTTAACGAGAACCAGGGCACGGCTGACGCTGGCACCGAGACGGAGGCGTTGGGCGGCACGTAGTCGTTCAGCTGGGTGAGGGCCAGGTCATATGGCGTCGTCGCCGGCTGCAGGGGGTTCGGCAAGGGCTCATGGAAGTAAAGGGCTGACAGGGGGGAGAGGACGTTAAAGAGGAGGGTTGAAGTAGTCACTGTGATGAAGAGTGCGACCATCAGCGCCCTCCTGACGCGCGGG
>Ga0081474_122643_pt1 | contig 12673 bp, 11 predicted proteins | sample OneHunmetagenome_2_FD_70978 | JGI IMG/M metagenome (GOLD analysis project Ga0081474, IMG submission 70978) | Ferrous microbial mat communities from One Hundred Spring Plain, Yellowstone National Park, USA v2 (version 2) | ecosystem: Environmental > Aquatic > Non-marine Saline and Alkaline >... | reverse complement strand
GGGGGGGGGGGGGGGCGGCGACGGGGCGGCGCCCGCCGTTATAGCCAAGAGGGCGCTGGGCGACAGGGCTGTGGTTGTCTTCGTGAACCACGGGCTGCTGAGGGAGGGGGAGGCCGAGGAGGTCCTGGCGGCCCTCAGGGGCCTGGGCCTCAACCCCATCTACATAGACGCCTCGGAGCGATTCCTAAGCGCCCTGAAGGGGGTGACGGACCCTGAGCAGAAGAGGCTCATAGTGGGCAGGCTCTTCGCCGAGGTCTTTGAGGAGGTGGCCAGGTCCGACCCCTCCATAAGGTGGCTCGTCCAGGGCACCACGTACCCCGACGTTATAGAGAGCGGCGCCGAGCCGGGGGCCGACAGGATTAAGAGCCACCACAACGTTGGCGGCCTGCCCGAGAGGCTGGGGCTTGGGGTCATAGAGCCCCTCAGGTACTTCTACAAGGACGAGGTCAGGAGGCTCGCCCTGTCCCTCGGGGTGCCCGAGGGCATAGCCCTGAGGCACCCGTTCCCTGGGCCGGGGCTGGCGGTCAGGGTCATAGGGGAGGTCACGGAGGAGAAGCTGAGGGTGGCCAGGAGGGCCTCAAAAATAGTTGAGGAGGAGCTTAGGAGGGCTGGGCTCTACGACAGGGTCTGGCAGGCCTTCGCCGTTGTAGGGGACGACAGGTGGGTAGGGGTCAAGGGGGACAGGAGGGCCCTCGGCTACATAGTTACCATAAGGGTCGTCGAGAGTGAGGACGGCATGACGGCCGACTGGGCTAGGCTTCCGTACGACCTGCTTCAGCGCATGGCGTCAAGGATAACGTCAGAGGTGCCTGAGGTCGTTATGGTGACCTACGCCATAACTACTAAGCCGCCGTCAACCATAGAGCCCGTCTAGAGATAAAAGGCAAGGCCTCCGAGGCCTCAGGCGGTGAAGCGGTATGGGCTTCCTGGAGAGGCTTAGCAGCGCCGAGAAGCTGTACACCTTTGACGACGTCTACATAGTGCCGGGCAGGGCCCCCGTAGACCCCAGCGAGGTTGACATCAGCAGCAGGTTCAGCAGGCACGTAAAGGTCCTGGTACCGATATCCTCGTCCCCCATGGACACCGTGACCGAGTACGACATGGCCGTAGCCATGGCCTTAATGGGGGGAATAGGGGTCATACACAGGAACATGTCAAGGGAGCAGCAGGCCGAGATAGCCAGCAGGGTCAAGAGCGCCCCTCCCGTGCCAACGTCAAGGCTGTACCTGACGCCAGACGAGGAGTGCAGCAGGGCCTACGATGAACTCAGGTCCCTGGGCCTGAGGGACGCCCCCGTGGTGTCGCCCGATGGCAGGGTGGTAGGACACGTGAGGGCCTCTTCTCTGAAGGGCTGCAGGGGCAGGCCGGTGGCAGAGCTCGTCGAGCCCCCTAAGGCCTTTGACGTCAGGCGCGCTGAGGAGGCCCTCAACTTCCTGGAGTCCGGGGCCGCCGACGCTGTTGCCATAGTTGTCTCTGAAGGCGCATACGTCGGCACCGTGACCTTCGACTCCTCTCTCAACAGGGTCACGCCCTCCCTGGACCCCGAGGAAAGGCTTGTCGTGGCCGCTGCAGTGTCCCCCTTCGACGTTGAGAGGGCAAAGCTCCTGGACAGGTACGTGGACGCGGTAGTGACAGACGTGGCCCACTTCCACAACGCGGAGGCCATGGCGGCGGCCAAGGTCATGGCTAAGGAGGTCTCGGCGGACTTCGTGGTGGGCAACATAGGGACCCGCGAGGCCGCTGTGGACGCCCTGACAATTGTTGAGAGGGTTGACGGCTTCAGGGTAGGCATAGCCGGGGGCTCTATATGCACGACGTCAAGCGTTGGAGGCGCCTACGCCCCGACCCTCTGGGCAGTAGCGTCCGTGAGGGACGCCGCTGACCAGCACGGGGCTGACGTCCCAATAATAGCGGACGGCGGCATAAGGTCATCAGGCGACATAGTTAAGGCCCTGGCGGCCGGCGCCTCGAGCGTCATGTTGGGCTACCTGCTTGCCGGCACCGACGAGGCCTCTGCGCCGCTGATAAGGATCGGGGACAGGGCCTACAAGCCCTATAGGGGCATGGCTAGCAGGGGAGCCATGGAGAGGAGGTTCGCTGTGGACAGGTACACCAGGGCCTCGAAGAGGGTGGCCGAGGGCGTTGAGGGCTTGGTGGAGTACAGGGGCTCAGTCATGTCGGTGCTCGCCGACCTGGCTGAAGGCATAAGGGCAGGCCTTGGGTACGCCGGGGCCTCAAACATAAGGGAGCTGTGGGAGAAGGCAAGGTTTGGCCTGGCTATACCTAAGCAGGTTCCAGGGGAGCTCTTCAGGACCGGCCAGTGAGCGTTCGCCGTCCGCCAACGCCTGCAGCCTTCGGAGAGCTGTAAGCGTTATCGAGTGGCTCGCCGCGCTGCTCCTGAGTTCACCATGGCGATTCGTGTACAAGGTTATTAACTAGTTAATGGCTAGCGGTAGCTAGGCGACCTATGTATGGTATTTCGTAAGATATCCGTGTTGGCCAAGATCTTTGATGAAAGGAACCACGCTGTCGTCATGGTGAACAACGTCCCAGTGCTCATAGTCAAGTACAACGGCAAGTTCTACGCCATGGACGCCAGGTGCCCTCACATGGGCTGCGGCGTGCTCAGCGAGGTCCAGGACGGGCACATTGCCGTCTGCCCGCTCCATAAGGCCAAGTTCGACGTACTGACAGGCGACATGGTTTCACCGCCAATAGTCATGCCTGAGAGGCCGTGCGAGTTCAACAGGGAGCTGCACCCCCCGCTTAAGAGGTACGACGTGAGGGTGAGCCCCGAGGGCCTCCTTGAGATTGATATCTAGCGGGGGGCTTCAACGTAATGGCCTTGTCTCACAGGGTTACCATGCCCTTAGGCGGCGTAAGAGCTGGCCTCCTCTCTGTCCTGAAGGGCGAGGCTCGCCTTTCACTTTTGTCACTAGGTTCAGGGGCTCGTGCAAAAAGTTAAAGAAAAGGGAGCCTTTACTAAGGCGCTTAGCGTCCCTTTAGCCCTCAGGGCTATGAGCTCACGTTTACAAGTATCAGCCCTCTGGGCATGACGAAGCCGTAGCCGCTGGCGTTATAGTACACGGGGGTCAGGCCACTGTAGTATACGTTAACGTAATAATTCGGGAGGGGGTTGCTCACAAAAATGATGTAAGATGTCTGGTACTGGAATGGGCTTAAGACACCCGCTATCAGGTCTGTGAAGGCGATCGCCCCTGGCTGGCCGAAGGCCTTGCCCTCCATCACTGACGCTATGGCTGAGCCGAGGTCGATGCCCGTGCTTATGCGGCGGTAGATGGTTCCGTTAACGCTGTACGAGAAATCATCGGAGAACGCGTTAAGCAAGCTGTTAGGCCTCACCGCAGTGTAATTTGTCAGGTTAGTGGCATAGTCCTCCCAAATGACTGGCGCTGGCGTGTTTGGCAGCGGGCACGTGGAGTTAATGCCAGCCTTGAAGAAGTAGCTTGAGTTCTGCATGAGGACCTGCTGCTCGTGGGCCCACTCGCTCAGGTTAACGCACCAGTCGTAGGCCCACCAGCCATAGGTCGCAATGGTCGTCTGCTGATAGACATTCGCGATCCTAGCCTCCGTCGGCTGGAGGCTGAGGTACCAGGCTACTGGCCTGCCGAAGGCGCTCACCTCAGTCCAGTTGACCAGCGCGCCCTGGCCAACTATGTAGAGCTGGGCTATGTCAGGCCATTTCTCATTTTGCAATGGGATATAGGCCTCTGTGCCGATGAGCAAGAGGATCGTGAAGCTGAGCGCAGGCCCTATTACTGGGGAAAGCGTCCTGACGGCCTGTAGCAGGTTCCCTGACTCAGCATATGCTAGAGCGGCCTCGAACTCGCTGCCAGGCAACGTGACGGAGTCCACGATAACAGGGAATCCTTCTGTTAATATCTCCACGTCCGCTAAGCCTCCACTAGCAGAGCCGGGCTGCGCTAAGGCCACAGCGAGGCTTATGGGTGCCATGTCCGTGTCGTTGGGGTACCAAGCAATTACGTGAGGTACCAAGTAAAAGGGCGGTGAGAATGTCAACGCCTTACCTGAGCCCCTCGCGGCCGCTCCGCTGGCGTTCACGACGGTAATGAAGGGGCGGCCCATCACGGCGTTTACTGCTATGGTCCCGCTGCCGCTCAGCGGGAGGCTCAGGTTCATGGGCCTGTAGAAGGGCTGAGCCACGAGCTCGACGCTGCCGTTGGGCAGGCGTATGTAGTATGAGACCCATATGATTATCGAGGGCTCAAAGGCGCTTACGGCGACCCTGCCATAAGCGCGTATCCAGTCCTCGGCCCACCTGGCTAACCTGCCCAGGCCTATCACAGCCTGGAGCCCCGTCCCGTTGTAGATAGGTATGAACATAGTTCCGTTAGGCGTGGGGGCCCAGGCCCAGACCGAGAACGAGGCGTTAGTCAGCTGGGTCGGGTTCCCGTCGCTCCCCATAGCGTATGCCCTTACTATTATCACGCCCCTCCTGTAGAACAGGTTAAGCCTTGTGTAGAACAGCCCGGCGAGCAGCGAGGCCGAGACAACGATGATAAGGACGAGGGCCAGGGCCCTTGCTTTCCTCAAGAGGGCACCCAGAACTACTTGTGCTTATGAAGTTTAAATAGTTCTTGAAGCCCTCTAAGTCAAGGCGCGTCCTGGCTTTCAATTGGCGAGGCGCCTCGTCACGTGGGGCCTCAGCGTGCTTAGGGGCCTCGTCAGAAGAGCTTATCTTTGACGAGCCCCTTAAAGAGGCTGAGCGGGTGGGCGGTTGCCCGAGGACGTCTACGAGGCCATATCTCACCCGACCAGGAGGTCCATAGTGAAGGCCCTGGGCGAGAGGGGACACATGAGCTTCACCGAGCTCATGGAGGCCGCCAACGTCAAGGCCAAGTTCTCAAGGAGGTGAGGCCATGAGCCCCAACGCCATAGAGGTCGTGGGCCTGAGCAAGTCCTACGGCAAGGTAGTGGCCCTGGAGGACGTAAGCCTTGAGGTGAGGAAGGGGGAGCTGGTCTCCCTGCTGGGCCCCAACGGGGCCGGCAAGACGACGCTCGTGAGGCACCTCTACTGCGAGCTGAGGCCGGAGAAGGGCTTCGTCAGGGTCCTCGGCGTGGACCCGTGTAACAGGGAAGTGAGGCTCAGGATGGGGGTGACGCCCCAGGAGGCGCAGCCCTACGGGGACCTCACGGTCTTCGACAACGTCTACTACGCCGCAAGGGTGAGGGGCGTGCCAAGGGATAAGGCCAGGGAGATGGCCCTCGAGACCATAAGGAGGCTCGGCCTCTGGGAGCACAGGAACAGGTACGTCATGGACCTCTCAGGCGGCCAGAGGAGGAGGACGCTGGTGGCCATGGCCGTCGTCCACTCCCCTGAGGTGCTGGTGCTCGACGAGCCTACGACAGGCCTTGACCCCATGGGTAGGAGGGAGTTCTGGGACGTGCTGAGGCAGCTCAAGGGCGAGGGCAGGGCCATACTCCTGACCACCCACTACATGGAGGAGGCGGAGGCGCTCTCAGACAGGGTCTACTTCATAAACAGGAAGGTGTTGGCTGAAGGCACACCCGCTGAGCTCAGGAAGAGGTTCGCCTTCTACTACGAGGTCATTGACCTAGAGGAGGGGAAGGTGTACAAGGTCAGGGAGGACGAGGTTAAGGAGTTCGTGGCAAAGCTCAGGGGGAAGTTCGAGGTCAGGGCGCCCTCCCTTGAGGAGGTCTACCTTGAGGTGATGAAGGGTGCTTAGGGAGCTTACGTCCCTCATAGAGATGTCCTTCAGGCAGATGAAGGCGTACCTTGCGGTGAACCTCTTCTTCGCCATCGTGTTCCCGGTGGCAATGATCTTTGGCTTCAGCTACATAGTTAGGGGCCCCGCCGTCTACTACTTCGTCTCGGGCGTAATAGTGCTCCAGGTCTCCCTGAGCAACATACTCTCAGTGCCCCAGAACATAGGCTGGGACAGGGAGAACGGCAGGCTCTCGCTAATAATATCCATGGGGGTCCCGCTCTGGGCCTACGCCATAGCGATTACGTTGCCGAATAACCTCTACGCCATGGGCTCAGGCCTCCTTGTGCTGGGTGTAGCGGTGGCCATGGGGTACCTGTCCGTAAGCCCTGGGGGCCTGGCCATGCTGGTCCTGGCGCTGCTCGTAAGCTCTATCCAGGGCTCGATGGTTGGCCTACTCATGGCTGCGAGGATAAGGAACTGGAGGCTGCTGCAGCAGGTCAGCCAAATAGCGGGGTTCGGCTTCAGCTTCTTCGCCCCCGTCTACTTCCCCCTGAGCGTAGTGCCGAGGTACCTGCTGCCCCTCGCCATGCTTGAGCCGACGACCTATGCAGCTCAGTCAATAAGGCTCTCCCTGCTCGGCGACCCAGCCTCCTTCGTCTGGGACCTCGGCACTGTGGTCTACGGAGCCGTGATGGCCGCCCTGGCTAGCAATTGGGGCCTGAAGGCCTAAAATGAGGTGAACGCGTTAGGCCCATTGGCCTGGAGCTTCGTGGTCGACATGGCGGCCTCAGGGGGCGCGGGCGTCAGGGCGCAGAGAGGGCTCTCAAGGGACGAGCTGCTGTTAGTCGTAGCAGGAGGCCTCTCAGGCGTGGTCTTCGGCGCCAACCCCCTTGCCCTGCCTCTCTACCTGAGGTCCCTGGGGCTCAGCCCCTTTGAGGTTGGGCTCCTGGTCGGCGGCTACGTGCTGTTCGGCACAGCGACGGGGTTCTTCACATCGGCCCTGGCTGACGCCTACGGGAGGAAGAAGCTCTTCCTCCTCGGGAGGGCCGTCTCAGCGGCCTCATACCTCCTCCTCTTCCTGGGGGTCCCGCCGGCGGTGCTCCTCATATTCGGCCTCGGAGGGGGCTCCCTGCAGGCCCTCATAGCCGAGAAGTCAAGGAGCATAGACAGGAACATGAGCCTCATGTCGTCAATCTCCACGGGCCTCGCCATACTCGGGGCCTCAGTCCCGTGGGTGGTGGGCCTTAGAGACACGATGCTTGTCGACATGGCCGTAGTACTCGTTACCCTTGCCCTCGTCATGCCGGTGAGGGAGGGCTACAGGGGGACGGGCAGGGTGACCCTGAGACTGAGGTCGATCAGGAACATAGCGAGGCTCTCGACCGACGCCATGATAGGCCTCGGGGCCGGCCTGATACTCCCCCTCATGTCGCTCTGGTTCAGCCTAAGGTTCGGGGTCACGGCGAGGCAGCTCTCGCCCGTCTACATGGCGGCCGACGCGACCCTGGCCCTCGCCGTGCTGGGGGCCCCCAGGCTGGCCAAGGCCATCGGCAGGGTCAAGGCCATAGTGGTCACGCACGCCGTCGGCATAGCGCTCCTGATAGCGCTCCCCTTCGCCGGCTCCTACCTCGAGGCCTCCGCCATATTTGTGCTCAGGAACGCCGCCATGAACATGGCCAACCCCCTCTTCTCGTCCCTTGTCGTCACTATAATACCTGAGGAGGAGAGGGCCAGGGGGTCAAGCCTGGTGAACTTAATTGACGGCCTGCCCAGGTCCGTAGGGCCCTGGGTCACGGGCTACATGTTCTCGACAGGTGACCTGACCCTCCCCTTCTTCATAACGGCCTCCCTCTACACGGCGGCCACTGTCGCCTTCTATTTGCTGTTCAAAGACGTACGCTAGGAGGCCCAGGCAAGTGGTGCTGATGGATGTGGATGCCGCGAAGGTTTTGCCAGTCAGCTCATCGGGCCAGGTTCCTGACAGACTTCATCACTACGTCCAGGGCGCCGCCCTTGGGCAACGCAGAGCGTCAGCTGGCGGCCCTGCGCCTAAGGCCTAGACCGGCCTCAGGTACATCAGCTCAACGTCGATGTACCTGTCAGCCCTCTTTACGCCGCCTGGCAACACGCCATAGGTCCTGAAGCCCATGCCCTGGTAGAGCCTCTTCGCCACGGTGTTTGTGGCGAGGACCTCAAGGACTATGATCTCGAACTTGCCCCTACAGCCCTCTATGGTCTTCCTCAGCAGGGCCTTGCCTATGCCCTTGCCCCTGTAGCCCTTAACAACGTACATGCCCAGGACCCCTATGTGGGAGAACTCAACCCTGGTGGCCCTTCTCCTCACCTCGGCCATGCCCACGACCCTGCCGTCGGCCTCAGCCACGTAAGCAACGGCGTCTCCCCTCAGCACCGCGGCGTAGAGCTCTGAGAACCACCTGTACTCAGAGGGGAGGTCTGGCCTCTGGGGAGGCTGGGTTATACCGAAAAGAGGGTCCTCCTTGGCCTCATCCAGTAATGAGTAGTAGTTGGAGATAAGGGCGTCTGCGTCGTCCCACCTCAGCTCCCTGACCATGACGTCCATTACTGTCTCTTTAAGCAACTAAAAAGAAAGAACTTAAAAAGACTATGACTTTTTAGGAAAAGCTAAACTTATTAATACTATTAAAATATTTATTAACAGTCCTATAAATCCAACGTATATGTCATGATACAACGTTGTTGATATTACTTTGAAGTGATTAGCGTATAGGGTTACAACTATTGAAACTAGAGATCCTATCCATAAGCCTGCTATAGCGAATTCCTTCCTAATAAATTTGAAGAATGGGTGTATCACAGCTATAGGTAAGAATTGCAAGATTATTTCAGCCCCTACCAGATAGAATTGGAAAGCAAAGGTCATTGGAATTACTTGTAACAATGCAAGTGATAATAAGGCAAAGGCGACGGCAGCCCACTTAGCTATCTGAGTTTGCCCTTTTGTTGATATGTCTGGTTTGACTATCCTTGCCAAATCCCTTCCTGTCATATTGCCGACGGTTACTGCCATTAGAGCCGCTGGAACTAGTCCTCCAACAAAGATGCCTAGTAAAGCTAGCCCGGCTAACCAAGGAGGTACTAATGAAACTAACAGACCCGGAATTACATATAGCCCTCTTGAAGCTGCTGGTAACTGGAACACAAAGTTATGAACCGATGGTATTTTATAGGCAGCTATAGCCATGATATCGGCTAAAGCTAACGGTATTGCGTACAATATGGTTAGTGCATAGCCCTTTAACAACCTCTCTTCGCTTTGGGCAGCCCACGACCCTGTTATATTGTGAGGCCATAAATAAGCTGAAAAAACAACTCCCAGCATACTCGAAGTGAACGCTAAAGCCTCGGCACTAGGCAAAGACAAATATTTAGATGGCATACCAGAGAAGAGGTTAGTAAATCCATGGACATAATAAAGCGTCGCAACTACAACAGTTAATAATCCGGTCCATACCAAAACGTCCTTGAATACTGCTCCAAGAGATACGCCTCTTACACCGCTTGTAAACGAAAAAGCGGCTATTACCGCAAAGGCTATAAATAATATTATAACACTATATTCCTTAAAAGCTGGTGAAGTTGGCGAAATATTGAATGATTTAAAAAGAATCGTGCCAAGAACCGCGTACAACCCATCTACTTGCAATGCTATGTAAAACAGCGTCGCAAATATACCCAAAACCACTATTGATAATGATAATAGTATGCTATCGAACTCTCCCCTTGCATAATCAGCAATGGTTATATAGCCTTTCTCTTTCGATATGCTCCACAGCCTTGGCATAAACAGGCTTGCAAAAGCGAAAACCATCGCCTGATAAGTAACTCCAAAGAACCCGAATGCCCCTAGAGCAAATACGGCTGAAGGGATCGCTAATATCGAGTAAGCAGTAAACCAATCAGCTCCCTGCAGGAAGAACTGAAGAACCGTACCCAGTCTCCTTCCTCCTAACCCCCATTCGTGCAACTGCGTCAAATCCGCCTTTCTGAAGATTCTGCCCATAAACCCAACGACTGCGAAGGCTATGAACAAAACAATGAACGTTATAAGTAGCTCGTAACCGGCCGCTGTTATCATGACGTCCCACCTTTAACTCTCAAGCTAACTATAGAGTAGAGGAGCAACGATGAAATCACGTACCATATTATCACCCACCAATAGAAAAATGGTATTCCTGCGAGCGTTGGATGTACAGAGCTGTACCATGGCCAAACATAAACAGCAAATATTAATAATGTAATAATACCCACTACAATCCAATTTCTTTTATTTTGATTTGAGCTCACAGTTTTCACTCTAACTACATACTGCCAGATATTCATATTTGTACCTTTACTACATTGCTGTATATACTGGCTAGTATACACATCTGTTCAAGGAAAAGTGTTTAATTAATTATTTTTATTATTTATTTTTAAACAACGATTTAATTCTATCCCTTGTTCCCTTTCTCGCTGCAAAAGCTGCAATTGTAGAAGAACCAGCATAAATGTAGGGATTGAATTTGGCAGACGATATCAATGATTTAATTTGTTCTACAGCTAAGCTATCATTATTGCTTATTTTAACAGCTATATCTTTAACCTTTGACTTTAGTGACTCAACATTTTCTACAACATCATTAATGAAACCGTATCTAACCGCTTCTTCAGCCGTTATCAATTCTCCTGTCAAAGCTAGGTACGACACAGCTTTAGAGTTGGCCATCATAAAGCCAACAGTGGAGGTTATTGGTGGTATTAAGCCCCATTTAACGGCCGTAACGCCCAACTTAGCAGATTTTACCGCATAGGCTAGGTCGGCAGCATATATCAGATCGAACCCTGCCCCTATAGCATACCCATTAATGGCTGCGATAACGGGCACTCTGCAATTTAGGATAGCTTTGATGACCCCACCTAGTCCTTTATACAAATAATTCCAGGCTTCTTCTACGTCTTCTAAACTTGAGATCTCATTTAAGTCAACGCCTGAAGTGAAGTACTTTTCACCGGCTCCCGTTATAGCGACCGACTTTGCGTTTTCATCCTTACACGAACTCTCGATGGCCTCTTTTAGGTCAAACATGTCTTTACTTCCTAGAGCATTTGCATATTTTTCTCTATTAATAATAATCCAAACTAGAGGATAATCCTTTTCAATTTTAATGTTTACATTTTCACTCATACTAATCACCCACCATAATTAAGGTAAGATAGTCATATTTAAGCTTTCTTTCTAAATCTTTGTTTTATTTCTTGCGTATGTTCCCCTAGCATAGGAACAGATATATTTGAAGCTAGTTCTTTTCCATTTATAGTTGCCGGCTCTTTTATTTGTTTAATATTTCCAAAACCTTGATTTAGCTCAAACAGGACATAGTTAGCATAGGGATCATTAACGACTTCATCAATGTCATATACAGGTGATGACGGTATTTTAGCCTTTTCAAATAGGGATAGCCAATACTCCCTGGTATTTCTGCTAAAGACTTCTTGCAATATAGATATTAATTGGTCTCTGTTTTTGACTCTATTCTCATTAGATTTAAATCTTGGGTCATTGATTAATGAACTAAGTCCTGTCACTTCGCACAAAGTCTCCCATTGTTTATCATTACCTATTGCGACAGCGAACCATTTGCCCTGAGAGTCCTTAAATGCCTGATAAGGCGCGATGTTAGTATGAGCTGAACCAAGCCTTTTCGGTTTCTCCTTGGCTATTAAATACATCAGATGTAAAATTGACATTGAAAACAGCGCGCTATCATATAAATATACTTCCGTGTAAAAAGGTCTTATATTTGAGTATAAGCCTGATACAGCGTATAACGCGGCGAAGAGGCCCGTTATGATATCAAAAACCGGGAAAGGAACTTTTATTGGAGGATCGCTTTCGATACCGGTTGTAAGCATAAGGCCGCTCATAGCCTGTACTATTAAGTCATAAGCAGGTTTGTCTCTATATTGGCTGTTTGGTCTGAAGCCCTTTATGCTTACATATATTAGATTTTTATTTATTTTAAACAAGGTGTCTGGGTCTACACCTAGTTTCTCTCTGACCCCTGGCCTATAATTCTCTATGACGACATTGCTTTCCTTGACTAAATTATAAAGAATATCTCTATCCTCATTGCTTTTTAAATCTAAAATCACACTCTTTTTTCCTCTATTAAGCGAAGCAAAGTAAGTACTAAGCCCATTTACTATCGGAGCGAATTTTCTAGCCTCATCACCTTCCGGAGGTTCGACTTTGATCACTTCAGCACCCAAATCGGCCATAATCAGTGTTGAGAAAGGGCCAGCTGCGGTATGAGTTAAATCAAGAACTCTTACACCCCTTAGAGGTAGATAATCGTTATCCATGAATACGATCGCCCATAACAAATAGCTAGGAGATCCTTAAATTTTTTTATAAACTTTTTTGTGATTCTAAAACTAGGTTCTTAGTAAGGTATAAGCCCTTTTCTTCAACTCTCCTTAAGTCAAGGCTAAGAGTTAAAATTTGTCCTGCGCTAACACCAAGGGGCTCAGCTGCTTGCGCGTCGTCGCTGTTGACGTGGGCGGCACATTCACTGACGTAGTCTACCTCGACGAGTCTGGGAGGCTGAGGCTCTCGAAGGTCCCAACGACGCCCAGGGAGCCGGAGAGGGGGGTCATAGACGGCCTTAAGGCGGTCTCGCCTGAGGCCCCCTTCGAGGTACTCCACGCCACCACCATAGCCACCAACTCGCTCCTGGGCCAGGTGGGCCTTGAGCTGCCCAGGACGGCCCTGGTCACCACGAGGGGCTTCAGGGACGTAATTGAGATAGGGAGGCAGAATAGGCCGCAGCTCTACAACCTCTTCTTCAGCAGGCCAAGGCAGCTGGTGCCCAGGGAGCTCAGGTACGAGGTAAGCGAGAGGACCCTGGCCGACGGCACTGTTGAGAGGCCCGTGGACGAGG
>Ga0081474_123753_pt1 | contig 12707 bp, 9 predicted proteins | sample OneHunmetagenome_2_FD_70978 | JGI IMG/M metagenome (GOLD analysis project Ga0081474, IMG submission 70978) | Ferrous microbial mat communities from One Hundred Spring Plain, Yellowstone National Park, USA v2 (version 2) | ecosystem: Environmental > Aquatic > Non-marine Saline and Alkaline >... | reverse complement strand
CGACTCTAAGTTCAAGTACCTGCTCCAGGTCAGCGTTGCGTTCCACGACTTCGGCAAGATCCCGTTCAACAGGTACAAGTTCAGCCCTGGGAGGAGGCTATCCTTCGAGGGACACGAGGTGATCTCGGCCTGGGCTGTCCACCGCTACTTGAGGGGGCAGGGGAATGTCAACGGCATCGAGTCCATGGTGGTGGAGCTCTCCGTGCTGCTCCACCACCACCCAATGAACTTGCAGAGGAGGCTGAGGGCCTTGAGGGGGGAAAACCGTTTGAGGGTCGGGAGGGAGGACTTCGAGCTCTTCTACAGCGAACTGGAGGGAGTGGTGAGGAGGGGCTGGGAACAGGAAAGGGAGATCGAGGCGTCGGAGGTGGCAGGTGAGGTCGAGCGGAGGTTGGGCGAGATGTGGAGGGAGGTCTGGATGAACGGCGGACCGAAGCTGAGGAGGCTGTTCCTGCTGAACCTCCAGGGCCTAGTGGCAGCTGACTACCACTCGGCCTCGATCAACAGGGGGGGCTCCACGGAGTTCGGCGACGTCGTGGGGAAGTTCTTGGCCAACTTCATGAGGTGAGCGCCTGATCTCGAGCGGGTAGTCCCGCGATTCGGCTGAGAACGGGCCGACTCTGAATCCCGTACTTGAGGTAGGCCGTTCAGGGGAGAGCGTCGACGGAAGTCCTGGTATTTCCAGGAAGCTCTCACACGACCCACGTTCATTAGGAGAACTCGAGCTTCTAGCGTTACCACTGGTAGGCTCACAGGGGTGTATTACGCCGGGGGCGGAGAGATCTGAGGTGAAGGTCGCGATCCGCTCTGACCCACTGCTGCCCCTTCGGGGTTGGGACCTAGATCAGTGACGCTGTCACTTGGGGATCCCCCTTCCCTCAGCCCTTTCCTCCCTCCCCTCCCTCCTCTTAAGGACCTCCACCAAGTTGAACAGGAGCCCCACGGTCTCGGCCCTCTTCTCGAACACCCCCCCCTCACTTCCACCTCCCCCAATTCCTCCCTCCTCGATGCCTTGGCCGCGAGTTCGTTCTCCTCCTCCAGCAAACTGCCATCCCCGAGGATCAGCTCCCTGGCCTTTGCCAGGCTCAGGGGACCCCCCAAGACCTCGTTGACCTCCTGGTGGAGGTCCAGGACCAGGTGGGAGAACCTCTTGTCAACGTTCAGCTTCAACCCGTAAGTCACCACAGGGCCTTCCTGGTCCACAGAGGCCTTCAGCGCTTCCTTGGACGCCGAGGTCAAGTCGTCGAAGACCTCGACTCCCAGTCGGGTCACGACTGCGTACCTGCTCAGGAAGGAGTCGACCACCGTGATCCCCTCAGGGGGTTTCCTCGGGATCAGCACCTCCCCCAGTGCCCTGAGCCTCGCCGGAACTGAGTCGCAGAGGTAGTGCACGAACCTCTCCGCCACCTCCCTGCTCTTCTTCGGGTCCCTGCCGTGGAAGGTGTATGGGTCCAGGTACTCGAGGAGGAGCCTGAGCTGGTCCGTGACGGGGGTGTTCCTGACGTCGTGGAGCAGCTTGGTACAGTCCAGCCTAGTCCCCTTCACGAGTACTGGTTTCCCCTCCCTGAGGTGTCTCAACAGGCCCACTGGTTCGGTCTCCCAAACCTTCAGTAATCCCCCCTGGGACTTGCCGTAGTTCAGGGTATCGAGGTCGACGCCGTAGTTCAGCCTCAAGAGGGCGATAAGGAAGTTCATCCCCTCGTCCACCCTGTCGGCGTCCGCGGGGTCGAGCTCCGTCACGTAGACGTAGGTCGTGAGGTCGTAGGAGAGCCATGGAGGAGGGGTGTAGTTCAGGTCGATCCTCTCCACGTGGTAGGAGGGGATCGACCCCTCCTCCTCTACCGCGACCGGGAACTTGACCCGGGACTCCAAGTACCACCTGACCCATCTGGCTATCTCCCTGGCCCTCTTGAAACCCCCCTTCCCGCTGAAGAGTAGGTCGAGGGCGACGCTCGACCACAGTTTCCCCCTCCTTATGTCCCCCTCCATGTCGGGCTTCTGTCCCCACTGGGCGTTGAGGCCCTCGTACTTCTCCTCCGCCTCCAGGAGCGCCCGGGAGGGCCGCGCCTCGACCTCCGCGCACTTGAAGGGGCGCAGGGAGGTAGACTCCAGGATCACCCACCTGCCCGCCCCCCGTGCCTCCAGTTCCTGACCACTACGGAGCCGTTGAAGGCGTCGATCGCCCCCACTTGGAACTTCTCGACGAGGTCCCTCCTCGAGACGTCGTCCAGTTGGACACACGTCCCCCCGTCCCACAGGTGCCTGGGGGTCCTAGAGGCGAACTGCTCGTAGAAGCTGATCTTGGGTAAGTCATGGGGGTCTATCCCCACCCTCCTGAGGAACTCCTGGTCCTCCTCTACCCCCAGGATCACGTCGTAGAGCTTCAGGAGCTCGTTCTCCGGGGTCAAGATCAGCGACTCCGAACCCATGGAGACCCACCGCCTCAGGCTGTTGAGGTAGTCCGAGAGGAGTACCGCGTCCTGGGCCGAGAGGGGGATCATCAAGCTCTCCGTGACCCCCAGGTCCACCCTCCTCCCCTTCCTCCCCTCCCTTTGCACCAACTCCCTCACCGTGTGGGGCAAGCCCAAATGTACAACCCTCTTCGTGCCACCGACGTCGATTCCCTGCAGGAGGGTTCTCACCGAGACCACGAGCTTCACCTTGCCTTCCCTCATCCCCTCCTCCACGGCCTGCCTCTTCTCCTTGTCCACCCCCGAGTGGTGGACGGCCGCCGGCCCGCCGTCGTAGTCAACCTTACCGCCCAACTTCCCCACCAAGTTGTTCGCCTCGGAGGTGGTCCTGGTGAAGACCAGGGTGAGCTCCTCGCACTGGAGGTACCTCTCCAGGAGCGCTGCCGCGGCGTCCCTGTTCCCCCTCAGCGCAGCCTCGAAGGCGCTCCTGTACTTGGGGTCCGAGGCGTACTTGAAGAAGTCCCTGACGAACTCCTCGAAGTCGACTCCCGAGTTCAGGGACCTGTGGAGGTCCCTGAGGGTCGCCTCCGGGCCCAGGACGAAGTAAGTCACGTTCGTGGGCCTATGGGCCCTTCCCCCGACCACTTCCGCGTCGAGGAACGACCTGATCGCCTCGGGGTTGGTCAAGGTGGCGCTCATCAGGACCACCTGCGGTCTCGTCCCGTACTTCTCCGCCAGCCTCCTGATCACGTGCAGGAGGAGAGTCGCCTTGGAGCTCCTGTAGAAGTCGAACTCGTCGAGTACTACCATCTTCAGGCGACGCAGGAAGGGGGAGATCCTGTGACGGCCCGACTCGAGGGCGTTCTTCACCACCTCCGGGTTCGTGAGGACGGTCTTCACCCCGCTCACGTCCCTTAAGTACTGGCTCACGTCCCCATCATACTTCACCGCGTCGCCCGTGAACACCTCGACTCTCCTCTTCCTCCCCATGACCCTCCTGTCCACCCTGAACCCCGCCTGGTTGTAGTACCTCGAGATCCTCACCATCTGGTCACCCGCGAGGGCCTTCGTAGGGTAGACCACTAGGACGTTGAAGTCCCCACTGAGCTGCCTCTCTAGGGCGTAAGCCGCCCACACCTCCGTCTTACCTCCGCCCGTCTCCGCGTTGAGCACCAGGTTCCTGCCACTGACGAGGTGTCTCACCGCCTCCAGCTGGTGCTGGTAGAGCTCGTAGTCGCATAGGTTCACTTTCCTCGAGCAGAGCCCCTGGAAGAGGTCCCTGAACTTGACCCCCGACCTGGGGGGCTGGACCTGGTAGTCCACCTCCTCCTTGAAGATCACCTTTAGGGACCTGAGGAGGGTAGATGTGTCACAGCCCGACTCCATGTTGATCCGGACTCGGTGGGAGTAATCCTCTGCTCGCCCGGCGCTCCCCGACGCCGACCCAGTACCCGCTCGCGTCTTTCGGGATCGGACACCCCCAGGGGGTAGAGGAGGTCTGGAACACCTCTCTTTAGATCTGTTTGGAGCGAGCAGTAGAGGACATATGTAAAAGCGCTCCGAAACGCCTCCACTCCTGAGACTTACCTCGCGGTTAGCCGGGATTGCGACGCGTGGAGTAGTTCGCAGTCCCCTTTAAACGCCTATTAGTCCAAGCTCCCTGGATTCTCCCCATGAAGAGCTCCACAATACTGAAGACGAGGAGAGGGTGCGTAGTTTCCTGTCCCCCGGATTCTCCCCATGAAGAGCTCCACAATCTCCGTTCTGGGGATAGCGGGGGGATGTACTTGCTGGGGGGTTTCGTGACCGCTGCCCTAATCGCCGTGGGTTACGGTTTCCTCGCTGGACTCAGCGGGGACCAGAATATCTCTACTAGGGGAGTCCACGAGTCGACCTTCCTGGTCCTGTTTGGGCTCGTCGTGGGAGGCCATAATGGGCCTTTCCGCGTCCGCCGTCAGGTCCCGCTCCAGGCACTTCAGGGTGACAGAGGGAGCCGGAATCCTCGTGTTGGCCCTCCTGGGGTCGGTGAACACCCTCGGAGGCCCGTGGGTGTGGCAGTAGATCCAAAGTTCGCAGGGAATCACCCCCTGGAATACTGTAGTCCACAGTGTCGTCCACGACGGCGACAGGTCCCTTGACCGGTGTGACAGGACCTCAACGGTTCCTCCAGGAGGGACGGTTTCTGGAGGGGCCACATAGGCGAGGAAGGATTAGAACCCACTGGGCCCTTGGGGCTACAATACGGGAATGGGGAACCCAGGAGGCCGAGGAGAGCGCGCAGAGTAGATCAGTGTTGCAACACTGGCCTAGAGAGGTCGTAACCCATGGTGACTCAACCTTTCAGAGTTAACCTTCATTGATGAAACGTGGGCTAGGTCTGTGCCTCCTGTATGTGTCCCTGTGGACAACGAGATAGTGAAACTATACATCGCACCCGGCACGTGAGGCCCGTTTGAGCCCCCCATTACCTCAACCAGGGAGACGTTCCACCTCATAGGGAGGAAACGGAACGTCGCCTGAAAAGCGAGGACTCTGTGTGGAGACCTCTCCTCGCTCCTAACCCCGCTCCTGGGACTCGAGGATAAGGTGTCAATTCTGGACTGAGAGGGTGAGAGAGCGTAGAACCTCAATGGCTAATCCAATCCGATCATGGGGGATCGGGACCCCAAGAGAGGCTTATATATCCGATGGAGGGAATAGGGATCGTGAGTATCAGGTTGGCACCAGACGTGGTGGTCACGGGGACCCTCGTGTGGTACCTCCACGTCTGCCCTAGGGAGGTTTGGTTCATGGCCAGGAACATCACCCCTTTCAAGTACCACAGGAGGTTGGAGTACGGAAGAGAACTCCACAGGCATCACGCGGAGGAGGTTCCCCTGTCCCTGGAGGGGATGAGGCTGGACGGTTTCAGGGAGGACAGCGGAGTCGTGGTGGAGGTCAAGTCCACCTCGAGACACCTGGAGTCGGCCAGGGCGCAACTGGGCTTACTACCTCTTTAGGCTCAGGGAAGCTGGAGCCCACGCCAAGGGGGAGATATGGGTACCGGAGGAGGGCATAAGGGAGAGAACGGAGGACTTCTCGGAAGAGGAGGTGAGGAAGGACTTGGAGAGGATAAGGGAGATAGTAGAGAGGGACAGACCTCCTCCTAGGAAACGGATTCAGTTCTGCCGCAAGTGCGCCTACAGGGGATTATGCTGGGGGACTGAGGTGGGTAAAGGGTGAAGGGGGAAAACCCTATCACGGTGAGGGGAGCCGCGGGAAAGCGGAGGGGTAATCTCCAGCGGAATGGGACTCACACTGTGGCCCTACCTTTAATGGGAGGGGGTAGGACAGGGCCTTCCCCGGGGGGCTGTTACCTCCTCGTCCTTCTCCATGGATCCCTTCATGGCTAGGAAACCGACTTCCCCGGGGGCGATCTCCTCATCGTCCTCTGAACCGCTCTGGGTCCACGTCCCTCTTCTGGCTGAAAGGCTCCGGCACCGAACCCTTGTTCGGAAAGAGGGATTACGCGGAACAAGGGTTCAGGAGCGTGAAACATAGGCTGTCACCAATGGACAAACACTTCCCGTGGTGCTCCAACACAAAGACGATCACGGGGTGGTTTTCAACCTATTTCCTAGTCTATAACATTCTCTACTGTCCGGTGTATTTGTTAGATAATTGGGTGATAATAAATGTAAATATTTAAGATGAATGAAATTGTTGTCCACACTCTCAACTAGAATGCCGTGCTTCTCAGCCTGCCAAACGATGCAGTAATGCAAACGACGGTACTGCATTAAGTAGAGTTTATCGCGGGACTCCTTAGGAAGCTTATCTACATCCTTAATGAGGTCCTTTAGGTCCTCCAGCTTTACAACGTTAGCGCCCAACCTCTTAGCTTCATCAACAACCCACTTCCCAACTTTCCTAGCAAAGTCCTCCATGATTCTCTTAGCCTTCAAGCGGAAGGAGTGAATCCTTTGAAGAGTTCTTTTATTCTTTAACCACCTTTTCGCGTATTTCTCCTGCAAACTCTCTGCCAAGGACGTGAGGTGGTGGACCTCTTCAAGGCGAGTTGGGATCCTAACATAGTGTGAGTCGCCCTTCCCTACTACTACTTCAGCCATGTTAATATCAACAGCGACACTTTCCTTTGCTTCAACCTTCTCCTCTTCTCTTTCAAAAACCACCTTTAGGAAAGCCTTATCGTCCTTGATCACTAGCCTAGCTTTCTTCATCTTCCAGTTCGCATACTCCTTAAGGTTTCTAGGATAACCTAGGATTGGAAGTTCACTAATACTAGCAATTTTGGCAGTCATCCTTTCCAAGTCCACATTATAACTTGCTTTAGGAGTTAACCATACACTTGGCTTATACACACGTGGGAACCTACCCTCTTCGGGATTATTAAACCACCCCTTGTACACTGAGAGGGCGTCACGGTAGCAGTCCTCAGCGACCTTTGAGAGTAGATTGTATTCCTCCCTTAACTTCTCATACAACTCCTCGTGAATTTTCCTAAAACTCCCTTCTCTTCCGGGTTTTCCACGTTCTCCTTCAACCAGAATAGGGCGAAACGTATTGCCTTCACGTAGTTATTAACGAGGATTAGGAGGGGTTCGGAGGGGGCGATCTTCATGGAAACAGCAGCTCTGATCGCTTTAACCCTCCTAGCCATCAAAAATATTTGAAAAAAGAGTACTTAAATTATCATCCCCCGGAAGGGGCGAGGCTTTCGGTCTTTTTGTAAGTTGGCCAGGACCTTTGAGGAGTTTAAGGGGGGTGTGCATCTGACTCCTCCCCGCCCTGGAAGGGCGAGGGTTCCCTTCCAGAGGGCTCATCGTTCCCACCATTGATTCGGGATTACATCTCTCATTTGGTGGGCAGTCGGGGTAGTCAGAGAGCCCCCCACGAAAGGGGGACTTTCATTGCTGGGCTCTAGTCCCTTGAAGGAAAGGAGAGATGATTGGTACTCCTCCCACAGTCTCATTAAGCCCTCAATCGAGCTGGGGAGGAGCGTCTTTAGCATCACTAAAAGATGTTTTAGAAAAAGAAGTATTTAAACTTTCTATAAGGGGGCTATCCATCCCCGCCCCTAGAAGGGGCGAGGCTTTCCGCCCCCTTAACCCCCATTTTTTGTAATCCTGGACCTCAGCCACGGTATAAACTACATTATCTAGTTTTTAATGAAGTCAAGCTTATCTTGGACGTTTATTCAGTCTTTAGGAAGACAAAGGTTAAAAGTAGTTAACTCCGATCCCTATCCGTCAAATGGAATTCCAACTTTCCTCCAAAACTGAATATAAACGTCGTCTCGGACGACCAGGTGAATCCGTCCTTTCTGCACCCTCGGGGGAGGAGGACGCAGCCGCAGCGTGAGGCCCTCTAGCCACCTCCATGGGGAGTCTAAGGGGAGGATCGGTAAGCGGATCAGGGATCAGGTTGAAAGGGGTGGCCAGTATAGATTCCAATTCGTAAGCTCCATTAACAATGGCACCCCCCTAGCTTCCTTCGCAGACGACTTCGATAGGTGTGTGGACTTCGCCCTCAAGTCCTTCCAGGGGGGAGTAAGGGTTGAGGTGGATGATTCCCTCAAGGTGGAGAAGGAGGTCTCGTTCACTTCGCCCTTCGAGTCCTTCGTGGTGGCTGAGCTACTGAAGAGGTTAAGCGGGATAACGAAGAGGTCCGAGGTCTCCCTAAACCACTTGGAGAGCATGACATCCATCTACCAAAGCCGTCCCATGATCTACACCATAGTGAGGAATGAGATCCACCGACTAAAGAGGGTTATAGACTCTGATAGGCAGAGCACTGACTGGACCCCATTATCCCAGGTGCTGAAGATCACTAAAAGCCCGACAAGAGGACCTTCTTCGCTCACGCCGGGCTGCCCGGTGGTTTAGTGGAGTTCAGGAACAGGGGAGGAGGGGTGAAGGAGGTAAGGTACAACGACAAAAGATTGGATGAGGTGAGGAGTTTCCTGATCTGACCAGTGGGAGCGGAGGAGGGTCCAACGACGTGCAAAGTTATCCCATGGGGGGTTTGGGGGAGTAAGAGCCCCCGGGGGACGGACAGCCCTTCAAATGTCACTTTCCCAAAGTGTATTCTAATGGCACTCACGGACGGGGTAAGCGTCCTGAGGCGCCTGAGCGAGGGTCCGCGAGGTGCGCCTCTGCCCCATCGACGACTCGCGCGTGTAACATGTTTCAATGTGCGGAGTGGGGACTTAGAGCCTGTGGGGCCCTCCGGGGGCGAGGTGGGGCTGTGAAGCGGGGAACCCCATCCGGAGGGCGGGGTAGTTCACCTTAATGGAATATGATCGCGTCGAAGAGGCTATACACAGACCATGAGGGTAGGTAAGCACGAATACCGAGACTCACTACTTTAAACTCATGTTACTGGGAACACGGTATCTCTTGTGGACGAAAACCGTGTAGTCCTTGAGGAAATAGGGTTTCACAAGGACATTTACGGCCTGGATTAAGGTCGTGATAGGCCTCCTCTATCGAAAAACCCCCACACTCTCCCCCAAATCCTCCTCACCCCTATAACTGAATAACCTTCGCCTCTCTCCTTCATCCTCGATTCCCCTAGTTTGTGTCAGAGATTTAAAAGGCGATACTAACTTCGAACCCGTTTTAAAGTGTAGCCTTCTTTTCTATTTCTTCAGTCCTCCCTTCACAGAGGATCTCCCGTCCAGTTGAACCGTAACCTATATTTACACCCATCGATTATAAAACCCATGGCGGCGGAGAGGATTTACCTCCTGGAACTGGGGTGGTTGGGAGGGGACATAGGGTGGTTCCTGCCAGGAGCTGCGGGAGGGGCCCTCACCCAATCCAACAGGTCCCCCAAGAGGGAGTGGGTGGAAATACCCGTGACTGCTGCCCTAGTGCAGCACAGGGACGGCTACGTCCTCTTCGACACTGGTATAGCCCAGGACGCAATGCAGACCCACTCCAAGGGCCTTATGGACGTCTTCCCCATCATTAGGTTCTCGGAGGAGAACAGGATAGAGAGGCAGTTGGCCCAGGTGGGGATCAGGCCTGAGGACGTGAGCTTCGTGGTGATCTCCCACCTCCACTTGGACCACATCGGACAGGCCACACCCTTCAGGGACGCCAAGGTGCCCATAATAGTGCAGAAGAGGGAACTACAGTATGCCCTCTACATGCTCTGGCAGGGCAAGGGTGGGGCATACGACATGGCTGACTTGGAACCCCTGAGGGGGGCGAACTGGGTGCCCATAGAGGATCACCTTTTCCAATTGCTGGAGGGGGTGGAGATCGAGTTCACGGGGGGCCACACGCCGGGGCACCAGGTGATGCACGTTTCCACCAAGGCGGGGAACAATTACACCTTCACCGGCGATTACCTCCACATCCCACAGGAGTACGAGCTGGAGGCCAAGGGGTGGCTGCTGAGCGACGCTGACGAGTGGCACGCCTACATAAGGAAGCTCAAGGTCAGGGAGAGGGCGAGGAGGGCGAAGATAGTGCTGGGTCATGACCCGGGACTCTGGAGCAAGTACCCCAAGGCCCCCAAGGCCCTGGAGTGAGCCCATGGAGCCGGCTTTCCTGGCCTTTTCCCCCCTCAACGACTCCGTCTTCGTCCTGAATCTGCCCCAGGTCAAGTTCGGCCTCGGCGCCACCAGGGAGGTGGGATACGAGGCCAAGAGGCTCGGCATGAGGGAGGTGATCCTGGTGGTGGGGAGGAAAATGAGGGAGGGTAAGACCTTCGAGGAGGTCAAGTCTTCCCTGGAGGGGGAGGGGATCCGGGTGCACGTGGTGGATCGGGTGAGGATCGAGCCGGAGGACACTGCGCTGATGGAGGCATACAGGGAGGTGAAGGAACTCAGGGTGGACGGTTTCGTGGCACTGGGAGGGGGATCCACCATAGACACAGCCAAGGTCCTCAACCTCCTACACACCTACCCTGCGGACCTCGACGACTACCTCAATAAACCCATAGGCAAGGGCCTCTCACCCCCTGGGCCCCTGAGGCCCATGATCGCGATCCCCACCACTGCGGGCACGGGGAGCGAGAACACCAGCGTCGCCGTGTTGGACGTGGCCAGGTTGAGGGTCAAGACAGGGATCAGCAACCAGTACCTCAGGCCCTCCGTGGCCCTGGTGGACCCGCTCAATACACTCTCCCTCCCGCCCATGGTCACTGCCTCCTCTGGTCTGGACGTACTCAACCACGCCTTGGAGTCCTACACCGCCCACCCCTACACGGCCCGGCCGCGGATCCAGGATCCAGCCCAGAGGCCAGTCTACGCAGGCGCCACCCCCATAAGCGACGTCTTCGCCCTGGAGGCCATAGGGTGGGTCCACAGGTACTTGAGGAGGGCTTACGCCGATCCCTACGACCTAGAGGCCAGGTACTACATGATGCTCGGGGCGAGCGTGGCTGGGATTGGCTTCGGCCACGCTGGGGTTCACGTCCCCCACGCCATGGCCTACCCCATTGCGGGTATGCTCAGGAGATGGTACCCGGAGGACTATGAGTTCGGCTACCCCATCGCACCCCACGGCATAAGCACCGCGATCCCCGCTGCCTATGCCCTCAGGTACCTGGCCCCCTTCGCGGAGGAGAGGTTCTCACGCGTCCTCCAGAGACTCGGGGTGGAACCTGAGGAGGGTAGGGTGGGCGATCAGCTCTTCGAGTACTACATGAAGCTCCTCACTTCCCTCAGGGTCCCCACGAACCTCAGGGAGCTGGACTTCTCCCTGGAGGACGTGGACCAATTGGTGCAGGGCACCCTGGCTCAGCAGAGGCTCCTGGGCCTTTCCCCGAAGCAGGTGGGGAGGAAGGACCTAGAGCAGATATTCAAGGGGGCCATAGAGGGGGGTTAGCCCCTTGGTCAAGGGGATTGGAGCACAGAATGCCATGACGTGACTACCACCCGGAGAAAGGGGGTTGAGGAATTGAAGAAGGGGGAACCAGGGGGATCCCAACTCCGCCGTCCCGAGGAGTCCCCTGTGGGTCATGGTACTTGAGGGCTTAGCCCCCACGCCTGATCGCGATCAGAAATGGGGTGAGGGCGAGGCATTGATCAGCCAAGCGTTGATGCTAAGTCCCTCAGGTTCTTGAGGCCCCTCCTTATGGACTCCATGGGGGGCTTGTAGGGGTACTCCTCCTGCTCCAGGATCAGCCACTCCGTCCCCCCATACTTGGCCAAGTCGCTGAGGAGTTGAGGCCACTCCACCTCCCCCTCCCCCACCACCACGTTGTAGCCCTTGGACTTGGAGTAGTCCTTCACGTGGACCGAGAGCACCCTGCCCTGATACTTCCTCACCAGATCGATCACCTGCCCCGTGGTGAGGCCCGCCCTTATGGCGTGACCTATGTCCACCTGCAGGGCCACCTCCCTCTTGGTGTTCCCGAAGAGGAGGTGGAAAGGCCACTCCCCGCCCACGGGTTGGTACTCCACCCAGTGGGTGTGATAGCCTATCCTCATACCCCTCTTCCCGAGCTCGCCCGAGAGGTCGTTGAGGGTCTTGGCGAAGTTGAGCCAGTCCTCCTTGGTCCTCCTCATGTGCTCGGGGAGGCCGGGAACTGTGATGTTCCTGTTCCCCAGGGTCCTGTTGAACTCCAGGGTCCTGTTGAGTTCCTCCCCGGAGAGGGCGTTGACCCCTATGTGCGCCCCCGCCACCTGGAGCCCGAGTCCCTCCAGGGCCTCCCTCCACTCCTGGGCTGACTTGCCGTGGAAGCCAGCGAACTCAACTCCATCGAAGTCCACCTCAGCTACCTGCTTCAAAACCCCGAAGGGATCCTTTGACATCTCCTCCCTTAGGGAGTACAACTGAAGTCCTATTCTCCAACGCGTCATGGCCTATCCACTCCGCCTGGGTTAATAAGCGTTGCAGTGGCGGGATCGCGGGTGGTGTTAATCACGTAGGCTCTCGAGGATCGGAGGAGTCCTCAGGGGGAGAGGGCAGATCCCAGGAGCTTCGCCGTGGAGAAGTCGAATATTAGGTGAACTACCCCGCCCTTACGGACAGGCTTCCCGCTTCAAGGTCCCACCTCGCCAAGGGTAAGGGCGGAGCCCCACAGGCACTGTCGTTCCGACCCCGAGCAGCGAATGTTGTATCCCTTATGGGACTGTTGATCGGAGCAGAGGCGTCCCGCACAGACCCTCGCTCAGGCGCCTCAGGACGCTTACCCAGTCGGCGACTGTCATTAATGGAGTAATGGAGTAATTGATAAGGAGTATTTAAATAGGGGGCTATCCACCCTCACGAGGGTCTTACGCCCCCTTAACCCCCCTTAAGTTAAAGGGGGCTTAGTTGCAGATTGACGGGCTTCCTC
>Ga0081474_130959_pt1 | contig 12741 bp, 10 predicted proteins | sample OneHunmetagenome_2_FD_70978 | JGI IMG/M metagenome (GOLD analysis project Ga0081474, IMG submission 70978) | Ferrous microbial mat communities from One Hundred Spring Plain, Yellowstone National Park, USA v2 (version 2) | ecosystem: Environmental > Aquatic > Non-marine Saline and Alkaline >... | reverse complement strand
TTATGAAGATCCAATCCAACGTACATGTGTTTTATGTCAACTGATTTCCTAATATCCTTAATCCTGCTCACATATTACTAGTTCACTATACTGACCTTCCCTAGAATGGGTAGGTTTCTTGTTCACTTTATCAATAAGATTACCGTTAGGCCATATATCAAAATTCAAACGACATATAAGACTATTAAAGCAAATAGCATGAAAGCTATAGAAAAGTACATGTGAAGTGCCGTAAAGAAGCCAGTCTGCTGGTCCAGTATCTTTCTTTTCCAGCTTTTTGGGTTCATCGCTATCTTTGTAAGCCTGTAAGCCCAGGGAATGGTAAGGAAAGACCCAAGTATTGGCCAGTAGGTTCTGTCCAGAAAAACAGCTAACGCAAAAAGCGCGTAGCTAAGCCATATAAGCGCAATATAATATGCCTTTGACCCTTTTTCTCCAAGCAAAATGGCAACAGTCTTGATACCAGCCCTCTTGTCATCTTCCATGTCTCTCCAGTTGTTTGCATGAAGGACAGCAACTATGACCATACCTATTGCTACCGATATAAGAACGCTTGCCGTGCTTATCTTAGCTCCCATAAGGGCTTCTGTGCCAAGGACAATGCCCGGCCCAAATGCTAACATTACCCCAAGGTCTCCAAGCGCTAGCCACTTAAGCCCAACCTTGGGAATACCGTACATAAGCCCTGCAACAAGCCCCAATATTATGAAGGGAATTATTGATGCCCTTGCTGAAGCCAGATAAACTCCTATCATGAGCGACGCTGTAAGCAGAAATAAAGAGTAAGCTAGCTGGAACCTTGGCTTCACAAGCCCATCAATAAGAACCCTTGAACCTGCTGAACCCATTCCGTTAGGCAGGTCTACTTTGTTTATGTAATCAAAATAATCGCTTAACGCGTTAAAGGCACCGTGAACCATTATTATACCCAAGATGGCAAGCAAAAAGAATGTAACAACTATCTGTCTTGCTAGGAGAACGCCAAGTATCATCGCAGAAACGCTCATCTGAAGGCTCCATGGCCTTAAAGCTCTTAACAGCTTAACCGGCTCTTTTTCATTCAGCTCTTCAAGGTTAAAATCAGCGTAGTACTTTTTTGGCTCATCGCTCATGTCCGTAACCCTTATCCTTTCTGGAACAAGCCTAACAAGAACCACGTTTCCCATGTTTATAAAAAGAATGTCTTCAGGAACCTTTGAAAGCAAAACTCCCCTTTCTCTTTCGAGCCTTGTTGGATCGCCAAGAATCTCAACTTTTCCTTCTCCCTGGACAAAAAGGTCTGGCTTGTTCAGATCTATTGAAAAAGAAACAATTGGGTTTTTCTGAACCGCTTTTAGTGTTCTGCCTTCATTTTCAAGAAGAAATATAAACCCATCATGCATAGCATAATAAACTTTTATTCCCCATGGACCCTGATCATCACAGACGGATATGCTCATTGTTTTTGCCTTTCTCAGAAGATCTATGACACGCCTGTCAGTCATATATTTTTTGATGCACCTTACGTTATTTAAACCTTGTGAAAGATATAATTTTATGAATTTTGTACGCAAAAAATTAAAAAATTAATGTTAAAGTTTATATCTTATAGCGCATTAAAAAAAGTACTAATGAAATGTATAAACTGCTCTTATTATAGACAACACCCAATCTACGAGTTTATGGGATACTGTGAGAAAAAAGGTTCTGCTGTTTTTCCTGAAGAAAGCTGCAGAGACGCTATCAGCACCGTTAAAGAGGAAACTGAAAAGCTCTTTGAAAACTATGGATGGGCATACTGTATCGAGTGCGGCAGCGTGCTTTTTGATAGGAACGAGCTTGACAAACACATTAGCCTAGGGCATAGCTTAACTCAAAAATTTTTGGAAGATGAAGTAGCTACTTACGAATCGCCTGGTGGAGATTGATGAAGAACCTTAACTATCTACTAGGAGGCCCCCAAGGTGGGGGATTAGAAACCTCTTCACAGGTTCTTTCATGGGCTTTTGCGAAATTAGGTTACGGAGTTATATCTGACAGAGAGTACTATTCAAACATAGTAGGCAGGCATAGCTACATACACGCCAAAGCTGACAGCGAGGAGCTTCCCAAACACCTCCAGTATCCGGTTAAGCTTCTGGGAGCCATGGATGCTGAAAGCGTTTTTACACATTTTACAGACCTGGATTCAGGCGCATACGTAATATACAATTCTGACCTTAATTCTACAAGGCTTTCTCAGATTCCGAGCGTTGAGCCAGAAGTTGGAGAAAAAATACTAAAAATTTTAAAGAAACTTAACATTGAACAGGACTTAGGGAGCCTTGTTAATTACCTTAAAGATAACGGCGTTAAGGTAGTTGGACTTAGTTACAGGGACCTTCTTTCAGAGCTTCAAAAAAAGACAAACATAGTTGCTGCGCAAGCATCTAGGTATATTTCAACGATAATAATAGGCGCTTCGGCTGCCCTGGTCGGGATTGATCCTGAAGCCGTAAAGTACGGGCTGACAAGGAGGTTTAAGAGTGGCCCTGTCCTTGAGAACAATCTGACTTTCTCTGAACTTGTTTCTGAGATCGTTTCGTCTAGCTTTGGTAGCCCACTTAAGTTAGACCCTCCACGGGAGAACTTTGGAAGGTTGATGATAGTTAGCGGGAATGACATAGTGGCCATGGGTAAGGTTGTTGGAGGGCTAAGGATGCAGACTTACTATCCTATTACGCCTGCAGCAGATGAAAGTTTCACTCTAGAGGAGCATGAAAGGCTCGGAGAAGCAGGAATTGGATCTCTTACGGTATTTCAGCTCGAAGACGAGCTTGCTGCTGTAAACGCGGCTATAGGAGCGTCACTTACAGGGACTAGAGTGGCTGCTGCAACCAGTGGCCCAGGGTTCGACCTGATGGTAGAAGGCTTAGGATGGGCCGGTATGAACGAAGCCCCTGTCGTTATAACCTATTATCAGAGGGGAGGACCGAGCACAGGACAGCCAACTAGAGGCGGACAGAGCGATCTCCTTTCTTCTGTTTTTGCATCTCACGGAGAGTATCCTAGAATGGTGCTTGCGTCTGGAGATCACGAAGAAGCTTTCTGGGACGCTGTAGATGCTCTGAACTTTGCAGAAGTATACCAGATACCGGTGATACACCTTGTCGATAAGTTCCTGGCTAACACAATAAGGAGCGTTGCCTTTCCAGATCTTAGCAAGGCATACGTAAACAGGGGTAAGATAGTGCAGGAACCTGGAAAGGATTATAAGAGGTTCAGTTTTGAATCGCCAGTTTCACCAAGAGCGTTTCTTGGAAAAACTCTTGTATGGTACACAGGTGACGAACATAACGAGGAAGGACATATATCGGAAGAACCTGAAAACAGGATCAGGATAATGAACAAGAGAATGGGAAAGCTTGAGCTTATTGAACAAGAGGTTCCAGAAGACAGAAGGGTTTCTATACATGGTGATGAAAACCCTGACGTAGTGCTATACGGATGGGGTTTCGTAAAGGGTGCTGCGCTTGGAGCGATAAAGATGCTTAAAGAAGAAGGGATGAAAGCTATGTACGTTCATATAAGGACTTTCGTACCTTTCCCCAAGAAGACTGTTGAGAGCATTTACTCTAAGTACAAGGACGTCATGATAGATGTTGAGCATAACTATCTAGCACAGGCGGCTGTTCTTGCTTCTGCGTTCGCAAACGTTGAAATAAAGAAGCACATTCTGAAGTATACCGGAAGACCGATCTACTCTGACGAGCTGAAAAATGCAGTCATGCGTATCCTGAAGGGTTCAGAGAAGGAGGTGCTTGAATATGGTGCTTGAGCTTAAGCCAACTGATTACAAAAGCTCCGTATGGGTTGACTGGTGCCCAGGATGCGGTAACTTCGGGATACTTTCTGCAATGTACCAGGCTTTTGCCGAACTTAAGCTAGATCCAAGGAAGATAGTTGTAGTTTCGGGCATTGGATGCTCCGGAAAGACGCCTCAATTTCTTAACGTAGAAGGCGTTCATACCCTTCACGGAAGGGCCCTTCCATATGCGGAAGGTATAAAGATAGCGAACCCTGAGCTTGAAGTGCTTGTTAACGCAGGTGACGGTGACCTTTTGGGCATAGGGGCTGGACACTTTGTTGCTCTTGGAAGAAGGAACATAGACATGGTTGTTATGATGCACGACAACACTGTTTACGCTCTGACAAAAGGACAAGCAGCTCCAACTCTTGAAAGAGGCGCAAAGCCAAAATCTCTGCCAAAGCCAAACATACAGGATGCCGTAAACCCGATAGCTCTGGCCATAGCCTCAGGATACACGTTTGTTGCAAGAGGATATTCGGGCAAGGTAAAACACCTAAAGGAACTGATAAAAGCCGCAATTCAGCACAGGGGGTCAGCTTTTCTTGACATACTGCAGCCCTGTGTCACTTACGACAACATACATACATATGATTACTATAACGAACGCGTTTATGATCTGCAAGAAAGCGGTTATGACCCGGAGGTAAAAGGAGAACCAGAACCCAAGATAGGTGAAGCAATAGCCAAATCTTATGAAAAGGGCAACAAAATACCGATAGGGATCTTTTACAGGAACCCAAACGTGCCAACCTTTGACGAGAGGCTTAAAGAAAGAATACCGAGCTACATGCAATCGCCCCCAGCGACACAGACAATAGACAAAAGCGGAAAAACAGTAATAAGCCAGGAGCTTTTTGAAAAGATATTTGAAAACTACCTTATCTAAAAGCTTTATTTTATAATTTTTTCTTTCATTTTTTCTCTTTTTTCTAAAGCTGATGATCTAACGCTTTCTTTAAAGTCAGCCCAATAGTCTGGCTCCGCAAGGCTCCCGAAAGCCCTTTCGACGACTTCGTTCACTGCAGGGTGAACGTGCATCATTTCATATACTGGATAAAAGCTACGATCGCCAGAGTTCATGAGCAGTATTATTTCGTGAATCATCGAAGAAGCATAAGGGCCTATTATGTGTCCCCCGAGAACATTGCCGTTATCTCTTTTAACTATGACCTTAACAAAGTGTCCCTCATCTTTCATTGCTAACCCTTTTGCAGTATCCTTGTACAGGTAGTAGCCTAATAGAATTTCGTCATTAATATCCGATTCCTTTGCCCCTACAGAGCCAACCTCAGGCTGCGTAAATATAGCATGAGGTACAGCGTGAAAGTCAGCCTTTAACCTTTTACCTTTAAAAGCGTTGTAGTAAACTATCATGCTTTCATAATTAGCGGCATGCTTGAACATATGCTTCCCTATGGCGTCGCCGCATGACCATATGTTGGGCTTTGTAGTTTCCATGTAATCGTTCACTATTATCCAGCCATTTTCATCCGTTTTAACCCCAGTCTTTTCGGGCTTCGTTATGTCAGAGTTGCTCTTTCTGCCTGCAGCTACTATTATTTCGTCAACTGGAACTTCAAACGTAATGTTTTTTTCCAGATCTTCTGCGACTATGATTTTGTTTTCTCCCGATTTCCTGATTTCAACGACCTTTGTAAGGGGCAGAACGTGCATGTGCTGATCAAGATCCATTTCAAGCTGGTATGAAATCTCCGGCTCTTCCTGATAAGCGATTCTGTCAAGCATTTCAAAAACATAGACGTCGCTGCCCATCATGGAGAGAAAGAAGCCAAACTCCAACCCAATAAAGCTGCCCCCTATGACCGCTGTTCTCTTTGGCAGCTTCCTCATTATGAAGAAGTTCTCGTTAGTATAATAATTAACTTCGTTCAAGCCAGGGATTTTAGGGATTAAAGGCCTTGAGCCCGTGCAGAGGAGTATCTTATCCCCTGATATGATTTCATCTCCTACCTTAACCTGATATTCTCCAACAAATTCGCCGGTTGTCTTGTAAAGAGTGATTCTGGGGTCAGACATAAGAGCGTTCTCTATCTGAAAAGATTCTCCCATTACTTCATCATAAGCCCAGCTCATTATCTTTTCAAAATCTATTGAGCTTGTTCTTGAGCTTATCCAGAAATCGGAGGCTTTCTTTATGTTGTGCATCATTTCAGCAGGATAAAGGATCATCTTAGAAGGTATGCAACCCCTTGTAAGGCATATCCCGCCTACCGGGCCGTTCTCTATAACGGCTATCTTTATGTTCTTGTTCTGTGAGAGGAGCTCGGCGTATATATTGCTTGCTGAACCGCTTCCAAAAGCAATAACGTCAAAATGCTTCATTAACATATTAAGGAAAAACACAAATTTAAAATTTTAGAAAACATAATTTACGTTTGAACTTTGTTAGCTGACCTCCTCACCGCTTTAAAAGGCGATGGTTCCTGAGTTAAGGGTTACTCCCATTTAACGGGAGCTATTGAGCTGTATAAAAAAGAGCGAAAAAAACTTTCTATCCGCTCAGTCTTTAACCCTTTCATCTCTGCCGTGAACTGCGAAGCTTTCAGTGTTTGTAAAAAAAATAAAGACCGCATTCACATCACAGATCAGTTTACCTGCTGCCTGTCATCCCCCTGCTAGGAGTCATAACCTTTTAGTTAACCCAGGTTATAAAATTTTTTGATGTTCTAAAAATATTTCTCGATGCTATTGCTACGTTTAGATAAACGTTCCATACATTTTGGAGTATCAGCTTCACAGAACTCAGCCAAAAAATCTTTTAAATGCTTTTATATCGAATTATCGATATATTTATAAATGTGTCAATATATATGTATATCGGTGATAAGATATGATGAGAGGTAGAGGAAAGGGTTTCGGTGTGGGTTTTGGGGGACCGTGTGTTCATGGAAGAATGTCATGGGGTGCTGGACCTTATGCAACGGGGCTTAACCCGTGGGGATTCCCTAGAAGATCGGGCTGGATAATTTTCAGCGCTTTGGCCACAGGTCCAAAGACCGAGCAGGAGATCAAGGATTATGTGTCAAAGCTAACAGGGCTTCAGATTACCTTCAGCTTACAGCCTTTCTTAGATTACCTTGCAAGCATTGGAATGATCAAAAAGAGGGAAGACGGGAAGTACGAGCTTGGTGTAAACCCCTACTGGTACCCTCCAATTTAATTTTTTATTTTTTAAGCATAAAATCGCAAATAAAAGCTTAAATTGTTAATTCTTTAATATATAGCGAATTGGAAACAGTAAAAAAGGACAATTTAAGTCTCGATGCAAAGGAAAAGATAGGAATCACAGTCATCAAGGACGCTTTGAAAAGGTTCAACAGGGGGGCGATAGTCTGGAGCACAGGGAAGGACAGTACTGTAGCTCTACACCTTTTGAAGAGGACTGTTGAAGAAGAGGGGCTTGATATGCTTCCGGCTATATTCGTGGATCATGGTGACCATTTCCCAGAAACCCTTAAGATGTTAGACGAAGTTAGCAAGTCCTGGAACTTCAGAGTTATACATGCGAGAAATGACGACGCGCTTAGCCATGTTAAGGATGGAAAGATCTACGTAAATGAGCTAAATGAAAGAAACAGAAAGGAGATAGAAAAGCTAGGGTTTAAGGATGAAAGTTTTGAATATTCACTTGAAACTGACGTAGGAAACCATATTCTTAAGACAGTGCCTTTGCTCATGACTGTTGAAAAATACCAGCTTGAATATCTTATCATAGGCATAAGGTGGGACGAAAACCCTGCAAGGGCTATAGAAGTCTTCATAAGCAAAAGGGAAAAACCTGATCACTACAGAGTTCATCCAGTACTTCCGTTTACTGAAAGGGATATATGGAGCTACATGTTCAAATACAACCTGCCGATACATCCGAAGTATAAGGAAGGTTACAGGTCCATAGATGGAATAAGAGATACTAAGAAGTTTTCTGACAAACCGGCTTGGGAACAGGATCTGGAAAACACAAAAGAAAGGATGGGAAGGTCCCAGGACAAAGAAAACATGATGGAAAGATTAAGAAGACTCGGATACATGTAAAAATCATTGACCTGATTCAAAAGCTGCTAAAATCATCTTTTTGCGTATGCGGGCTGTACTACTAGTGTTTTATCTGGAAATTATTTCATTTTTTTATAAACAACTTGTGAGGGCGGGGTAGTTTACTGTACAGTTGCTCATACCTTCCCCTTACCTGCTTTAAAAGTGAAGTGCCTACAGTTTGAACCAAGAGCCTCTGCAATGGGTTTTTGATTCCACCGGCTACAATCCTTACGCCCTCGCTTAGGTTATCAAATGCCTTTAACAGCGCTTTTAGTATAAAATATTTCTTCAACGGATCTTCCAAAATCTCATCTAAAGCTGTCATGCCCTTTTTTCTAAAAGCAGCAACAGGTATCAGAGGCAGAGGAAAAGTTACAACCTTCAAATTTTTTATCCTGTCCAGAAGCTCTATATTAGCCATTATATCATCTTCGTTTTCCCCTGGAAAGTTAACTATCATTGTTCCCACGACTATCCAATTGTTGTCGTTTAGAATGCCTATCGCCCTTTCAACAATTTCTGGATATTCGGAAGGCCTGTATGGATAGGCTTTCCCTTTCATGTACCTTTCTATTATTGAAGCTGATGCCGTTTCAATCCCCATTTCGATAAAGCTCTTTCTGCCCCCTTCGTTAACATATTCACCTACAAACTTTACCAGATCTGGTTCTTGAACTACAACAGCTGCTGTAGTGAAGTCTGTAGAAATACCGTATTCATCTCCATAACTTTTTACTAGCTTATACGCTTTAACTGTGAGTTCTTTAACCTTTTCAGGATAAGGATCTATACCCTTGGCACCATACCTGAAATATTCCTCGCTGTGCAGGTTTATGTCCGTTAGCCCGCCTTTTTCAATGTTAGTCCTTATTTCCCTTTCTATATTGCCTTCGAACGGTATGGACCTTATCATGCCACTTAAGTTTGGCGTACAAAATGCGCAACCCCTGCCACATCCCCTGGTAACTTCCACTATGCCTCCGTTGCTAGGAGTAATGATGGGCGGTATTGAGCTGACATCGGCTGGCCTGCCATAAAATCTTGAAGGCACAGCATCACCCCTTAAAAGCTTTATAAAGAACTCAAGGCCATTTGCTTCAAATTCTCCCTCAAAAACATGGTCAATATTAAGTTCGCCCTGTAACCCGCTATCTACTATTTGCCAAGCTGCGGGGCCTCCAATTACTATCCTGAAGTTTTTTCTAAATGGTGACGCATTAAGGCGTTCAATTAGGTTGTTGAATGACCTGGCTATGAAAGGCATACCCACATATTTTATCCCTGCTAGCTTCAACATCCAATAAGTGATCCCAGAACCGTAGCTGTACCCCATACCGTCCATTGTATATACACCTACGACCTTTGTGGAGCTGCCAATCAGTTTGTATATCTCATAGGGGCTACCTATTACTACATCAAAGCCAGCTTCCCTCAATTTAGCTTCAACCTTTGCCAGACCATAAGGTGCCCTTTTAGCTGTTCCATCCCTGTTTGCAGATACTTTAAAAAACATCTTTGCAACATGCTCGTTAAGAATGTTCTCAGGCAGAGCGCTTATGAACCCAATTATGCTGGACCCCAACGTATCGCTTGCAATTGCTGGTTCGCTGGTCAAAACTATCTCATGACCAACCGAATTCATAATATGATATATCTAGATCAAAAATTTAATCGTTACGTAATATTTTGTTAAAAAAATCAAATATTCTGCAATTTTTTGCTAAAAACTGGTGTTTTATTCCCAAATTATTACACTCCGCCTGTCCAGCATATCAAAGAATGACTGTTCAATGATCTCTTTCAGTACTCCCGCAGGTAATAACATTTCATAACAATAAAGATATAATTGATGATTTTTTGTTTTTGATTAACTTTGGTTTAATGCCATATAGCTTTGTTTTGGATCAAATTTTAGCCCCTAGCTAATAGTTAAACCAACCTGTTCAAATAATCATTTAGAAGGCCCAAAAATATGTTGTCACGCTTTGAACTTTTTACAAAGTTTATCCCAAGGTTATCTTTAAGAGCTTTAGAGCAGAGATTATACAGCTCGCCAATTTTCTATTGTGCCTTATTTTTTATAAACTAAACCTTTAAAACCGAAACCTATAATAAATTTCCTCAGAAAAGTTAAGCATTATACTTGCAGGAGTACTGTAAAAAATTTTTAATTATACTTTTATTTATTAACCATAATGATAAATGCTCTTATTACGTATTTACCTTTTTATAGAATTAATGAAATCGAAGAATATTTTATGATAAATGCGAACAAAATTAAAGCTTTAAGAAACGTAGTTTATGTAGATAACGTATTTAATGAATATCAAAAAAATATTCTAAAAAATCACTTTCCAAAATTAGAGATTAAAACTTGTAATTGGAACGATAGAAACTTATGTTATATTCAAATTTTGGACGATATGATTAAAGAGCCTACTGATGCCTTAGTTGTAGACAGCGACAATTTACTTGTAGATAATTTTTCAAAAATTGATGACGAAATGTGTAAAGTAGGGTACGGTTTTTATAACGTTGCAGACAGTAGTTGGAACAACTCTCCAAATAAAAGAAGCAAAAGAATAGGTGAAATCACTGTTGATGGTTTAATTTTTCCTATATTCAGTTATAAGGTTTATGGCATTTATAACATGATATTTTTCATAGGGCCTAAGCAAGCTGTTAAGTTTGATAAAGAGATTTTAAAGAGGATAAATGTAAAAGCTATGAATGATATAAAAAATTCTTTAATTAAGATCGATCAAAGGTTTAGGAATTATATTAGCGATGAGACAACTTTAGGTTTCATTTATCACTATAGCGGAATAAAAAACGTTCCTTGGATAATCGGAACTCTACATAAATATCACGCCTCTACCCCTATAACAGACAAAAAGACTTTTAAAATGATAAGAGCGTTGACTTTTTCAAAATTAGGAAGAAATCTAATTGGGAAAAGTTATCCTAGAATGAACTGGTTTTATGTTAGGTATAAACTTGCGCACATAACAAGGACTATTTCTATGCTTTTTTAATGATAAATCGCTATTTTCATTGAAAGTAATTGAGTAAACTACCTCTTCAGCAACAGTAGATCAAAGCTTTTGTTGATTTTTATGATGCTTTTGCTGTTATACCAGATTTTAAATGCGATCTTTTTTCAAAAACTTTAGGCAATGCTAAGCCATAAAATCGTGCTGATTAACTTAAATTATCCTTAATTAAATTATAAATGATCGGCTCATAAATACATTATAAGTACTTGTTACCAATGTTAGATCGCAGGATTGTGTATGGTTCCATAACGTTAAACGACAACCCTTCAATAAAAAGTTTTGATCTACTGGCAAGGACGGGTTTTTGGCGAGAAAGATAAAGAAATCTATTAGAGACAAATTATCTATTTAAAGGTAAACTTCATAAAAAGGCATCATACGTAATTTTTATTGCTACCATAAGGTTAAAAAGGTCTATTAGGAATTTTAGTTGTGAAAATAGCGGTATTTTTAATTGGCGGTGACTTAAGCGGAGGAAATTATCGCGAGCTAAGAACGCTTTCACTATTTCCTAAAGAAAAATTTGAATTGATGATTCCTGAAGATAGGTTTCTTTCTCTTAAAGAAAAAATTGAAAAGGTTGTCAATAATAACGTAAAAAAGGACTTGTTTAACTTGTTAGAAAAAGCCGTTCGATTAAAACCTTTGGGTATAAACCCTAATATAACGAGTATAATTAAATATTCACATTATGTAGCTAAAATCGCAACCCATTATGGTGCAGAAGTATTATACTTTCCTTATGGCAACCTTTATTATCATTTAGGTTTATCCTATACTAAAATTGAAAAGTTTGGGCTTCTACAGCTAACTCCTGTAGTAGGTTCGCTTGTAAATGAAGATGGAACGGGATATAAACTTTTGAAAAATAACATGAAACTTTTATTTAATGCAAATGATTTTGAAGTCTTAAAGGGGTATTTAAAATTGCATCTTTTTAAGTATTCGGTGAGAAATACAAACTTGTTATCGGTTTCAAATTCTATAATTTATGAATTAAATAAACTTGGAATAAAAGTGAAAGCAAAGCCTGTGATGCCTGGGGTTGGGGTCGATGAATGTCATTTTGATTTGCAAAAAGAGTTTGATATAGCCTATTTTTCTAGAGTAATCCCGCTAAAAGGAATTTACGATTTTATCGAGGCTTTAAAGATCATAACGAAAAAGCTTCCACAGGTAAAAGTAGCTATAATAGGTTTTTCTAGCAAAGAAATGGGAGAAGTTGTAAGAACTAAGGCAAAAGAGATAACTGAAAACGTAAGTTTTTTCTTTAACAGCAAAAGGGATGAAACTATGAAAGCTTTAGCGAAAACGAAATTGTTATTGTATCCTAGTAAACATGATTCGTTTTCACTCTCATTACTTGAATCGTTATCGTGTGGGACTCCTGCTGTGGCTTACAACATACCTGCCATAAGGTTTAATTTTAACACAGATGCCGTTGAAAAGGTTCCGCCATTAAACATTAACGAGTTAGCTAAGAGGGCTTTAGATATATTAAATACAGATGTGTGGGCTGAAATGGGGAAAAAAGGGTGCGAGTTTTCTAAAAACTTTTCATGGGAAAAAGCTGCAGAATCTGAAACAAGATTATTAAGCATTTGATACTAAAATTTATGCCAGAAAGTTTGTCTATTGCTACCTATGTGAGCTGCTTATTAATTTATCGGCAATGCTTTTTCTGTATGTTAGCGTTTCAATAGTAACTATTATGCTGTTTAGGAAGATGCCATTTAGTATTTTTAGTCATGGCTTGGTGCCGTTAAGCTCGTTCTGATCACCTCATGCTTGCAATCAACA
>Ga0081474_118393_pt1 | contig 12743 bp, 12 predicted proteins | sample OneHunmetagenome_2_FD_70978 | JGI IMG/M metagenome (GOLD analysis project Ga0081474, IMG submission 70978) | Ferrous microbial mat communities from One Hundred Spring Plain, Yellowstone National Park, USA v2 (version 2) | ecosystem: Environmental > Aquatic > Non-marine Saline and Alkaline >... | reverse complement strand
AGAGTAAAGAGAATCTTGATTGCGACCTCCAGCTTCCATGTCAAGAGAGACTGAAAAACCTTCGAGCTATTCTTTGAAGAGCTACTTGATCGACGCGGTAGGGGTTGAGGACAAGCTTGACGACTTCACTGCATATAAAGAGGAGACGTTGAGCGAGTTCCTGTCCCTCCTCGACTACTTGAAGAGAAAGAACGGAGAAGATCTCAAGGAGCTTTTCAACGCGATAAGGGGCCTAAACACAATGATTAAGCGGTTCCACGAGTTCAGACTGAAGTAGTGCGAAAATTAATAAACACGGTACAACAATCTCAGAGCATGGTTCACCGATTCAATATAATCAAACCTTATACATAGGGGTGCATAAAGAAGTCCCCTCTCACGGCTTCCTCCCTTGCTTCTAAGGGCCTGATAACCGATGCTCAGTTTAATGAGCCTTCTCAAGTTCTTATCCCTTACAGGCAGTCCAGTGGAGCTGTTCTGCCCATGTTGTCCCAACCGTTGACGTCTGCTCCAGCTTGACCTTGTCGGCAGAGCCTAAGAGCACGGCCCTGTGCAGAGGGGTCATACCTAGGCTGTCCCTCGTGTTCACGTCTGCGCCCACTTTCGGTAGGAGCTTAACTACGTCTTCCGCTTTCTGCCCACTAAACTCAGTTATTATATGGAGCGGCGTTTCGCCTGTGGCATTTCCTGGTGTTGAGATCTATCCTGGCCTCGAGCAGGTGCTTTACTGCTTTGACATAGCCTTTGTTGATGACCTTTACTACTAACCATGGACAGCTTACAAGAACCGCATAACGCCGTGGGCTATTGGCCCGTGAGGCAGGGTTGGTCTTGAATGTGAATTCTTCAAACGGTTTAATGCTAGTACTGCTTCCTAAAGGGCTGATCGACCTGCTCGACAAGCTGAGGCTCAGCTACCTGATAGGACGGGGACTGGGGAGAGGTCGAGACCGGGTAATGCTTCTAGTGCTAGGCGGTGGAGGTATGGATGAACGCAGCTACACCGTCCTCTAGGCTATTCAGACTTCTCAGAAATAATTTCGTAACCTTCAATGAACGTCTTCATAAGTAGCATGTCATTAAAGATTGAAGTATATAAATGATTAAAGTGAATTTAATTTAATGATAAAACAAAGTTTATAAACCCAAGAGTATAAGTGTAATTTGGGGTGAGAGAGATGGGAAGAAAGAAGCACTACATGGAAACCCCCTTAGATCCACCCAACTTGACATTTGTAATACATCCTCCGCACAAGCATGATAAGAATGATAAGACATACCACTTCGATATGGAATTCTATTATAATGGTAAACCACTACGCAGACTATTTGGTGACAGTAGACAGGAGTGGGTGTGGAAGACTCCTGATATAGATCCTGAATGATAATAAATTAAAACAAATTTGATTTAAAATGAATCAAATTCTATTACCTTTTTACATCCCATTAACCGTAGCTTCGAGAATCTGGAGTTTACTTAAGTGCTTGTTATTTTTATGCTTATTCTTGGCATAGGTGGTAATACGGCTACGCTTAGTGCTGATAATAGGAGCCAATAGCAGGTACGGTAATGAAGCAGAGATTAACCATAAACGTCGAGAAAATCCTAGCAAACTAGAATAATTTGTGCATAAACTCAAGTATCGTTATAGCAACAAAAACCAAAATAGAAATAAATGCTTACTGCGTTGCCACAGGTTTAGGGTGAGCGGACGGATGTTCATGAGAGTGCTGATTGGTATAACTCCATGTACATAATCGTGTGGGGCACCAACATAGCGATGACTAGGACGCCGGATGCTCACTTCTTATCTGAGGTTAGGTATAGGGGTGCTAAGGTTGTTGTGATTACTAGCGATTATACAGATGTGACAAAATTCGCAGACCTATGGATATCACCAAAGCCCGGAACCGACGCTGCGCTGGCTTTGTCTATGGTGCACGTTATCCTTAAGGAATTCTATGTCGATAGGCAGGTTAACTATTTCATAGAGTACGTTAAGAAATACACCGATTTACCGTTCCTCGTAATACTTGAAAGACAGGGTGACGTATATGTTCCAGGCAGGTTCCTAAGGGCTTCTGATCTAGGGCTTAATGTGTCCAACGCGGAATGGAAGACCGTGATTTTCGACATGAACTCAAGAAGTCTTTCTGTGCCCAATGGCAGTATTGGTTTTAGATGGAGTGGGGAGGGTAGGTGGAATCTTAAACTTGAGGACTCAATAACAGGTAGGGCTATCGACCCGGCATTAACGTTGCTGGGGATTCATGATGATATTGCCATGGTTGAATTCCATGTATTCAATAATGATGGGGCGCAACGCATAGTTAGAGGGGTCCCCATTAAGGTGGTTAATACCCAAACAGGTTCGCTAGTCGTTACCACAGTCTTCGACCTACTCATGGCTCATATGGGAGTTAATAGGGGATTGCCTGGTGATTATCCATCATCATACGATGATCCTAAGCCCTTCACGCCGGCTTGGCAGGAGGAAATAACAGGCGTGGATAAGCGGTTAGTAATTAGGGTTGCCAGGGAATTCGCAAGAAACGCGGAATTGACTAAGGGTAGGTCTATGGTGATAATGGGCTCGGGTGTTAATCATTGGTACCACTCCGACTTGATATATAGGGCTGTGATAACGATGCTTATGTTGTTAGGTACCGTGGGTGTCAATGGTGGTGGCTGGGCCCATTATGTTGGTCAAGAGAAGATAAGGCCGCTGGATTCGTGGTCGCATATAGCCTTTGCCCAGGATTGGGTGAGACCGCCTAGGCTTCAGAATACCACGTCCTGGGTTTACGTACATTCTGATCAATATAGGTATGAGGACATGAGCATGACTAAGGTAGGGATTAGTGTTGATTATGAGCATCCCGTTGATTATAACGTTATTGCCGTTAGAAGAGGTTGGTTACCTTTCTATCCACAGTTCAATGCTAACCCGATATCCCTATACGAGGAGGCAGTGAGAACTGGAGCCAAAGGTGATGGGGATGTTGTTAAGTATGTCGAGGAGAAGCTAAGTAAGGGGGAACTTGTACTATCAATAGAGGATCCCGACTCACCTATCAATTTCCCAAGAATACTCTTCATGTGGAGAGCCAACTTCCTAGCCTCAAGCGGTAAAGGCCATGAGTACATACTCAAGCACCTCTTAGGTACGGACAATGCGGTACTGGCCAGGGAGGGGCTATTAAAGCCTAAGGAGTTGGTGTGGCGTGATGAGGCACCTATCGGTAAACTAGACCTTGTGGTTACTGTCGATTTTAGAATGAGCACATCCGCATTGTACTCAGATATAGTATTACCCGCAGCAACATGGTATGAGAAGTACGACCTAAGCACAACCGATTTACATCCATTCATCCATCCATTTAACCAAGCCATAACACCACCCTGGGAGGCTAGGGTAGATTGGGAAATATTCACGGAATTAGCAAGGGTGTTCTCCTCAATGGCATGTAAGCACCTTGGTAAAGTCAAGGATGTCGTAGCTACACCACAATTACATGATACACCTGGTGAGTTAAGTGGCGAACAATCAAGGCCTAGAATAACGGTAGTTGAGAGGGATTACTGTGATGTGTATCATAAAATGGTAACCCTTGGACCTCTGGTTAAGGAGTCAATAGGCGCCAAGGGCATTACCTGGCGTGGTGAGGATGAATACCTAAAGCTGGCTAAGTTGAATGGGGTTGATGAACATGGTCATCCATTAATCATTTACGATAAGCAGGTGGCCGAAGCCATACTGCATCTATCAAGTGTAACTAATGGTGAACCATCATATAAGGCTTATGAAACGCTCGAGAAAGCTGCAGGATTAAAATTAACGCACTTGGCTGAAGGTCAGAGGGAGATCGTCATTCACTTCGATGATATAACGGCACAACCAAGGAGGGTCCTTAGAAGTCCCATCTGGAGTGGACTAGAGTCTGAGGACAGACCATATACACCCTACGCCCTGAACATAGAGAATCTAGTGCCCTGGAGAACATTAACGGGTAGACAACATGTTTATATCGACCATGAGTGGTTCAGAAAGTTTGGCGAACACTTGCCTACATATAAACCACCCGTAGTTACGTCACCATTTGCCCCAGGTGAGGATATACCCATTAAGGGCAAATACTTAATCGCCAGGTACTTAACGCCTCACGGTAAATGGCAAATCCACTCCACCTACATGGATAACCAGGTAATGCTTACCCTGTTTAGGGGTGGTCCTGTGGTATGGATAAATAATGAGGATGCTAGGGAAATCGGAGTTAGGGATAATGATTGGGTTGAGGTGATAAATAGAAATGGTGTAGTTGTCGCCAGGACTGTCGTTAGTGTTAGGATACCTAGGGGTACCGTGATTATGTACCATGCCCAGGAGAGAACGGTGTACGTAAATAGGTCTGGGTTGACGGGGAAGGTTGGTGGTACCCATAATAGTGCCACCAGGGTTAGATTAAAGCCCCTACATATGGTTGGTGCATACGCGCAGTTGAGTTGGTTCGTTAATTATTATGGTCCTGTCGGTACACAGAGGGATGAGGTGGTGATAATCAGGAGGTGGTCACCATGAGGATTCTTGCTAACGTATCAATGGTCATGAACCTGGACAAATGCATTGGATGCCACACATGCAGTATAACGTGTAAGAACACATGGACCAATAGACCCGGGGCTGAGTATATATGGTTCAACAATGTAGAAACAAGGCCTGGTGCCGGTTATCCAAAGAGGTGGGAGGATCAGGATAGATTTAGAGGTGGTTGGGTCCTTGATCATGGTAAGTTGAAATTACGGATTGGTGGTAGAATATCAAGACTGCTCAGGATATTTTATAATCCATATCTGCCGGAGTTGGATGATTATTACGAACCCTGGACATATGATTACGCTAAACTAATAGAGAGCGGGGAGGGTGATCAACCAGTTGCTGAGCCTAGGTCCTACATAGATGGTAGGCGTATTGATGTTAAATGGGGTCCAAATTGGGATGATGATTTAGCGGGTTCGCCAGACATAGCCTCCATGGATCCTAACATGAGGGCGCTTGAGGAAGAGGTAAGGCTTGAGTTCGAGAGGGTATTCATGTTCTACCTACCCAGGATATGCAATCACTGCCTCAATCCACCATGCGTAGCTGCATGTCCTTCCGGGGCAATTTACAAGAGAATGGAGGATGGCATCGTATTGGTTGATCAAGGAAGGTGCCGTGGATGGAGATTCTGCGTAAGTGCGTGTCCATATAAGAAGGTGTATTTCAATTGGAGAACGCATAAGGCAGAGAAATGTACCTTCTGTTACCCAAGAATTGAGGATGGTTTACCCACCGTATGCGCTGAAACATGCGTGGGCAGGATTAGGTACATAGGCATCCTCCTGTATGATGCGGACTCCGTGTTAAGGGCTGCCTCAGTACCTAACGAGATGCAATTAATCGAAGCCCAGCTCTCAATAATAATGGATCCAAATGATCCAGGGGTTATTAAGGCGGCTAGGGAAGGTGGAGTTTATGATGATTGGCTAGATGCTGCCAAGAGGTCACCAACCTATAAGTTTGTGAAGAGGTGGAAGGTAGCATTCCCACTGCATCCTGAGTATAGGACATTGCCCATGGTCTTCTACATACCACCATTGAGCCCTGTACTTAGGCTATTTGATGGTGTTGATGAGGGTGAGCTAGGCCCTGAGGATGTGTTTCCCAGGATTGACAATCTAAGGATACCAATTAAGTACTTAGCTAGCATGTTTACGGCAGGTAACGAGGAGTTAATTAGGGATGCATTGAAAAAATTAATGGCTGTTAGGATTTACATGAGAAGTCTCGAATTAGGTAGTCCTAATAGGGATGCATTAAAGGGGACTGGATTAACGGAGCAGGATGCCATTGAAATGCACAGGCTATTGGCGATCGCTAAATATGAAGATAGGTACGTTATACCTAAGTCGCATAGGGAGACTATGGTAAATGCCTATGTGGAGCAGGGAATTTGCGGTTATGAAGAATTTAGAGAAGCCGTACCTGAGCTAAAGGGTTCCGCATTAATAAATAATGGTAAAATTAAGATAAAGATAAACAAGGTGAGTATGGGTGAGCCATTGGGAGACACTTAAATTAATAGCAACATTATTGGATTATCCATCCGAAAATACATTATCAATGCTTAAAGATAACACCATTAATTATTATATAACTAGCGAGATTAGGGAGTTCCTAGATGGTGTTAAGGATGTGGATTTGTATGGATTGCAGGAATTGTACGTAAACACCTTTGAATTAACAAACGATGTAGGTCTTTACATGGCTCACGCCGTGTATAGAGATGAAAACAAGAGAAGTAAACTAATGCTTAAGTTACTTACCCTCTATGAAAGGTATGGTCTTAAACGTGACAAACGAGAATTACCTGATTACATACCAACAGTACTAGTATTCCTTTCAACATATCATGAAATAATCCCCAAGACCACATTGCGTGAACTCCTATCATTACTTCATAGGGCATCCGTCATAATAAAAAGTAGAATATCAACTAATAATCCATACATGCATATAATAAATGCACTCGTGGAGTTAACGGACAGCCTTGTTGAGCAATTGAACTATACAAATCATAATGATATTGCGGCTCAGAAATAAATTTAAATCCATAGTGTTTTATTAATAATGTATAATCATAATTTATCATATAGTTAATATTATAAAGATAGATATCATATATAATACTCAGACAAGTATATTGGTACTCCACGTACGTGATTTCGCTTATTTGGTACCAATAGAAAATCATATTAAATTGAGACCTTGCATTACATGGTAATCCGTATGGCTCAAAGGAAACCCGTTGAGGAACTTAGGAAATACATAAGGGTTATTGACGACCAAGATATATGCATTGGCTGTGGTGCATGTGTTTCGGTTTGTCCATACCAGGCATGGGAACTTGATGAGAACGGTAAGGCTAGGCTAATATGGGATTTATGTTATGACGATTTCAGTTGTATACCAGTATGTCCAGTAAACTGCATATGGAAAACACCTGAATCACCAGATACTGCAAGGAAGAAGGATAATTGGTATAGGTTCAGCCATGACCTAACGCCTGAGGAGAAGCAAGTATTTGATGAATGGGCAAAGAAGTACGGAATAACAGGGAAGCCAGCCCAAATACCGAAGTAAAGGATATTGATAGCGTAATATTTTCAGTTTCTTAAAATAAATATATTGATTTCTTAATGCATTTAGCATCAAAGAGACTAGGCACCAGGGTATGATTAAGAGTAAACCTAGATTAATTCATCAAAATAATGTTTCACGACCTTCTTCAATGCCTTCCTCAGTAATTCACTGTATGTTGATGGTGTAACACCAAGCTCCTTCGCCAACTCGGTCATGGACACCTTCCTACTTCCATTAAATAATCCACGTTTATATGCCAAGACCAGTGCCTCAAATTGTCTTTCCGTGAGCTCCATATTACCAATATCCTCAACCTTCACTATTTTGAAGTCAAGATTACTTCTCTTGAGATACCTAATTAGCTTAGGTATCCTATTCCTGCTAGGTAACCATACATTATATATTGCCCTGTCCCTCGTTGAATGAACGTCATTTATCATTAAATCGAGACTTGCCAAGGTCTTGCAGGAGGAACAACTTGGTCCCTTTATCCATAGGGTTTTATCGTCAATTACATACACACCTAACCCTTTGCTTCTTAGGCTGTTAATCAATCCTTTAGCTGAACCGCCCTTCAAGATTATGAGGTGTTTTGATTCCGTAATACCTATATTGACCTTAACTGTCGTGAAATCAAGACCCATTTCACTCAATGTGTTGGACACTGTGCAATCCCCTCTCTTAATTGAAACCATGACTTTAACAACCATAGGCAATACCATATTACTACGGCATGACCCCAAATAAATTTAATTATTCCAATATGCAGAATTTAGGAGTAAGTGTTATGGTGCTCACGAGACAGCATTATTAACATCTGAGGTGTTGGGTATCATTGGTCAATCTTTTATATACCTAAGAGATTATATGATAATGATTAGGGTTAAGCGGGTATATGACCCACCATCAAATGATGATGGTATTCGCATACTCGTGGATAGGCTATGGCCAAGGGGCCTCAGCAAAGATGCCGCCAAGGTTGACCTATGGCTCAAGGACATAGCACCCAGTGATGAATTAAGGAGGTGGTTTAAGCATGATCCATTGAAGTGGGATGAATTTAAGAGTAGGTACTTTGAGGAATTGAAAGATAATAAGGCCGTGAATGAACTCATCAACCTACTCAGGGATGGAAAAACAATAACCCTATTATATTCAGCAAAGTCTCCATACAATAACGCAGCTGCCCTAAAGGAATACCTGGAATCGAGACTAGCTGCTGATCAAAACCGTTACGCTAAGAAACCATAATCTCTTGAAGTTACGGAATTAGTGAGTATTTTTTAATGAATTAAGGGTAAATTGTTATAATTTCTAAATAGAGGGGGAATCACAGGAATATTAGCACTATGGCTAATACAATCACCGCAGCACCTAATAATTTGGTGATAGTTAGCCTCTCCTTACCCATTAGGTTTGACATTATCTGAGCTATCAATGGCATGCTACCAGTCATGATCACTGTTAACCCAAGCCCGATTAAGTCCATGGAGTAGGCGTATAGAGCCACGCCCGCGCCTAAATCAAGCACTGCGACTAGAGGTAGGCGTGTTCCTGCTGTTGACTTTATTGCCTTGGTAATATTGTTGTGCATTACATAATTTATAATTAGTAATATTATGCCGGCCGTGGCGACTCTCGTGAATGATAGGGTTATGGGGTTTAAACCACTTATGTCAGCCACCTTAATCATTGTCTGACCAACAGCCCAAGCCATCGCGGCGCCTAGCGCCAGGGCTATGCCCCTAATCGTTATTCTGGTGCGTTCACGAGATAGTAAATAGACCCCGAGAACCACGAGTAGGCCTGAGACCACCTTGTAGATCGTTAATGGCTCCCCAAGTAGTGTTGCCATTAATACGGCAATTGGTATGTACGTATACGACACGGGCGCGGCTATCGATACGCCGGAGTAGTTTATGGACATTAAATATAATGAATCACCAACGGCTAGCGATAATAAGCCGCTCAAGGAACCCCAAACAGCCCCTGCGTTAAATCCAAATACGATGGCAGGTATTAGTAGGATTAATGATGCATAAAGCATCCTTAGGAAATTAACGGTTAATGGATTAATACTCTTCATGAAGTCGCCATAAACTATGGATGCCCAGGCCCAAATAAACGCCGTGGTAAATGCCGGCAATGCATTAAGTGCGAACATCGCCCTTAGGACAAACCTACACTAAATAAGTATTAATCAGGACCGAAGACAATCTTTATGTTTTGACCAGGTTTCATGAATGATGGAACCCTTCTGGCCAATTCCTCCCTAATGCCATCAACGCCATACTTAGCCACAAATTCGGCCATATTCTTGACGCCGGACTTCGCGTAAAGCTCAAGTATCGCCTCGGTCGCGGCCTCCATGTCTCCTGGATCTATCGTACCAACAATCTGGCCAAGCCTTGTTGGTCCACCACCCACGGTAATTAAAACCCTCGTCTTAGAGCCAAAGGGTTCAAAACCTATGTCAGACACCCACGACATACCACAATCGTGCGTGCACCCACTGATACCAACCCTGATTGGTCCATACTCCCTCCTCAGGTGTACGTGGATTTTAGTCCCAATGCCGCTAGTGTCTATTAGTCCTGGTGGGCATAGCTCATTACCAAGGCATGCCACGGTGGTTGGCCCCTCGGGATGAAATGGCCCTGGCTCCCTAATTTCATAACCCTCCAATTCCTTACCAACCTCCCTAATTGGTATGTAGATCGTTTGATTATTGAAAATTATTACGTAACCAAACCCGTATCCATCGGCTAGGTTTATTACCCTCTCCAAATCCTCACCACCCACCCAACCCGTCGGGAAGTGTAACCTAATGATCTTAGCATCTACGAACTTGGGACTTAGGTCTGATGGTTTAGGGAGTGTTGACTTAATGCCGTTTGCGAACTCCATAATCAACCCCTTAACCTTCTCAACACCATACTTAGCCACAACCCACTTAAAGCCGCGCTTCTCACCCTCCCTCTTGAAAACCTCGATTGCACCAACAATTATCGGCAACAAATCCTCAGCACGAACGCCCGTGAAGGCGAGTTTCGCCGAAAACGCATGCTCCCCAATACCACCACCTATGTACACATCAAATGTACCATCACCCCTAGCCACAATACCAACATCCTGAGCCACGGGGATTGCGCAAGCCCTCTCGCAGGCCGATATTGATATCTTAAACCTATGGGGCATCACCGACATACCCTCATACTCAGCCCTATATCTGAAGTAGTCTGCTATGAATGTTGATAACGCCTCGGCGTTCACATGGGCTAAAGGACAGTGGTTGCTTGGACACGGGATCGGGTTCCTCACGGAATTTCCGCAGGAGTCCCTGGGATCTAGACCGACAGCCTTAAGTCTGGAAACAACCTCATCGAAGAGTCTTAATCAACCTTAAAGATCTCCACATCACCCCTGGTCCCAAGCATGACCCTTCCATCACCATACTTCCTAGAAACCTCGATCAAAACCCTCAATTGATTAGTGAACCATTTACTGGGATCCCTGCCGACACCCTGCCTGATCCTTACCGAAACCCACGGGTTATCACCACGGTTCTTATAAATACCCTCGTGCCTCCTCGGATAAACAATCCTATGAACCTCGGAATATCTAAAACTCACGTTGAGCTGCTGCATAAAAGTGCTATTTAAGTGTTCGTTAAGGAACAACTCTCATTATTTATTGGCCTATCACTACTTTATTATATTTTCCTGCAAATATTATTGCTAACTACTGCGTTTGATACTTTGATTAGAAACTCGTGATAACCCTAACGGTTACATAGTCTTCACGCGGCTTCTTCAAGTTCCTTCTTAAATATTGGCAATACATGATTTATGTCATTTAGCAGCATCCCCAATAGTTCTATTGCCTACCCATTACTGCAATTTAAGACTTAAAGTTCCACCCCGGAACTAAGTTCTGGTGCGGAACCATTAAGAATCGCATTAAATCAAGCATTAATAAGGTGTACTCCATGAAACGCAGGACTTATTAATCACCGGGTTTAAGTAAAATTGAGGAAATGCTCGAGACCCGCGGATTACGCGGGCCGATGAAAAGCGTTCCTCCGGCACGGCGTACAATTTTGTTTAATTAATCCGTTGAATTTATGATTTATGTTTAGATTTTAACAGTCTTATTTAAACTTTATTTTGTGTTTTCGGTTTTGGTTTTTGTGTTTGGTTCTCCGTGGGTGTGGGTTTGTGGGACCGCTCGGACGAGGACATCTAAGCCGTTATTCCTCTTTATGTCTGGTGCTCTGCGTTCATATTTTGTTACGTCATAGAGTTCCTCGAATTTCTCGGGGCTTATTCTCCCGTCGTAAAGCGCCAAAATAAGCTCGGCCCTCAACTTCTTGAGTGGGTGATGAATGTATTTCACTATACGCCTAAGCAGCCTAGCGGCTTTCTCGCCGCCGAACTCTAAGGCATCGGCTGTTTCAAAATGGTAGATAGTCCCAACGATGCCGAACCTCCTAGCGATCACCTCCTTCAACACATCGAGCACCATCCTCTTCGGACAATCCCTACAAGCCACAATCCTCACAAAAATATTTCCATAGTTATACCACACTATCCCGTCGCCATCTATTTCGCCAGCTATGTACTCCGCAAGCCCCTCATCGTTAAAGCCATCGAGTATCCTCTCGAGCTCGCCAGCACTAAGCTCAATCGGCCATGGCCACGCATCAGCACTTAGGTATACGTAGTATGATAAATTGATTGTTTCAGATACGTATTTCATAGACGGCACTCCCCTTCCCCACACAATTTTTAGGCTTGATGTCTTTATCGCACTTAGCGTCATTGCAAAGAATATTACATCGATAGTGTTCGTAGTCCCTAACTCTAATCTGATTCCTCCATTGTATTTCCAAGTCACTAAGTCACTCTTAGCCATCCCAAGCCAATAGGGCCTCCTCAAGTCGCTCAGCAGCTCTAAGCCATTGAGCCAAACGCATGGTTCTATGCCGTACCTCCTGAATTCATCAACGTCAACACCAATGAATCGCAGTAATTCCTCGCACATCTTAATTTCGTTCCAACCCATCTTCCTCAGCATATTCTCGATGACCTTAATGACGTTGTTCCTCGTTATCTTGCCTTCCCAATCAATGCCACACTTAGCAATCCGCTTATTCAGCATTTTCGTGCTCATGCCCAACGCTTTCCTAACCCAACCCTTTGATACGTTGAGATTCTTAAGCATCCTTAGCAGCCCACATATTTCCTCACGATTACTGGCAAGCCACAACTCATGAACCACATCCTTAACCTTATCCGCAATTTCCCTACCAACTGCATAGCCGTTGTGGCAGTCCGCCCTTACCAACTCCTCAATCTTCCTCATGACGCATTCTTTATCGCCGTTTTCCAGGCACCTCATTGCCTCCTCTACGAGGCTTCGGCATGTATCGAGCCTGTTCATACCTCGTCACCCGTGAACAATGTTATTGGTAGGTCCATGGCTTTGAGTACGTACCTATTCGCCACATCATCCCTCCTCAGCCTGCCCTCCTTATCAAAGTTCAACACCAGCGACGTC
>Ga0081474_127338_pt1 | contig 12757 bp, 12 predicted proteins | sample OneHunmetagenome_2_FD_70978 | JGI IMG/M metagenome (GOLD analysis project Ga0081474, IMG submission 70978) | Ferrous microbial mat communities from One Hundred Spring Plain, Yellowstone National Park, USA v2 (version 2) | ecosystem: Environmental > Aquatic > Non-marine Saline and Alkaline >... | reverse complement strand
GACCGTAATGTGATCGCGATGAACCTAAATGGTGGTCTCCGACCCTCTCGACCGCCCCTCAGAGATGTATCTCCGGATGAGGGGAACCTCCGCCAGCGGGGAGGAAGTCAGCAGACATCGCTGAATCCACTCATGTCTCATATGGAGTCGCGTTCGTCATGTTGAAGGGCATTTTTAAACTGTCAACGAACCGTAATCCATGGTCTCGATCGATGAACTTAAGAGGAACTTCAGGCCCAATCTGACGCCATTAAAGTGGGATGAAAATAGGAAGTCCCTACTCGTTCTGGACCAATCACTACTCCCCTTCCAGACCTCATGGATTGAGGCAGCCGACCCTCAAGCGGTGGCGGACTCCATAAGGTTGATGAGGGTGAGAGGCGCCCCAGCCATAGGAATAGCCGCAGCCTACGGCATGGTCACCGCGATCACCTCCGGCAATCCCTCCACAATTAGGGAGGGATTAGAGCTCCTGTCAAGGTCAAAGCTGACACTTGACTCATCCAGGCCAACTGCTGTGAACTTGAGTTGGGCCACTTCTAGAATGCTATCCAAGGCCAACAATTTGGCGGAAAGCGGGGAGGTGAGAAAGGTGCAGGAATTGCTGGAGGTCCTGGAGAAGGAGGCCAAGACCATCTACGAGGAGGAGTTGGACGCTGAGTTGAGAATGGGACTCTACGGACTTGAGAAGTTGAACGATGGGGACGTTGTGCTAACCCAGTGTAACGCCGGTGGACTGGCGACTGGCACAGGGTTGGGGACCGCCTTGGCACCGATTAAAGTAGCTCACTCCTTGGGAATCAAAGTATCTGTCATCGCGCCAGAGACCAGGCCCTGGCTTCAGGGAAGCAGGCTTACGGCATATGAGCTAATGACCGAGGGAATACCGGTTACAGTGATAAGCGACACCGCCGTTGGGTTGGTCATGTATAAGGGCATGGTAAACAGCGTCATGGTCGGGGCGGACAGAATATTGGGTGACGGACACGTGTTCAACAAGGTAGGTACATTCAAGGAGGCAGTGATATCACATGAGCTAGGTATTCCGTTCTATGTCCTCGCTCCATCGTCGACTTTCGACCTCAAAAGCAGGGCGGAGGACGTTAAAATAGAGGAGAGGGATCCCAACGAGGTAAGGACTGTTAGGGGAGTCCCCGTGGCCCCTGAGGGCGTGAAGGTGTACAACCCAGTGTTTGACGTCACACCCCCCAAGTATGTGTCAGCCCTAATCACGGAGATGGGGATTATATATCCACCCTTCGAGAAAAACGTGAGAAAGATCCTGGGGAGGTGAGCAGAAAATGCCTGAACAACTTTTGCCCACATGACCTTAAATTTAGTTTTAAAGTCAGGGAACAGAATACGTCTTCTTTAATATAACCTTAGACTATAGTTAGTCTGTGAAGAGGTTATCCCGTGTTGGCCCCCGGGGAGCTGAACTCCTCCAAGACAGGGTTAACATGGAGATCGTGAAGACCTTAATTAGGTCAGAGATGAGTGCCTTAGCTCTGGCCAGAAAGTTTAACTTACCTTTAACCAACGTGTGGAGGAGGCTCCTGAGGCTCCAGAGGGAGGGGATAGTTGAGGTTGTGAGGAAGGAAAAGACGAGAAATCTGGAGGTGAAGTATTATAAGGCCACCGCAGTATTCTTCATGGTTCCCTCTCTCATTTCCCTGGAACCAAGGGATGAAAGGGTGAAAAGGGCCTTCGAACTCTACGGCGAAATAAGAAAGAGGGCCATGGACATTATAAGCAAGAACAACGATATCCCTCAGGGAGTGGACCCGGTGGACTACTCCATTGCCCTAGACCTCTTCATTAACCTAGTGCTCATTACCTCAACTGACTTTCAGGAGAAGGGGAAGGAGATCCTCTCCCTGATCTCCCACTACGCTTTCAAGAGGTGAAAGCGCTTCTCTAGACAGATTTATTTTACCTCTTGGAAAATAAAGTATGAACGTCGGTGGTTTAATCTTCGTGACAATTTCGTTAGCTGTGGGAGGGATTCCGGTCCTGTTCGTGAAGAGGTCTTGGATACTGCTGGCCTTAAGCATACCAGCCTACTTCCTGGCGATCCTGTCCAAGGCGATCGTGAGTTCACTGTTAGTCTCGGTTGTGGATTCCCCCACCTTAGTTGCCTATCTCATAGCCGGTACGGAAACAGCGTTAGCTGAGGTTGGATTGGCATACGTTTTCCTTTGGTTAGGGAGGAGCAGCTTGAGGGAAGCGAAAATGGGTTTCACCTACGGTATCTATCTGGCGTTTTGGGAAAATTTCATACTTTTGGGTTTATTAGATCTTTTGAATTTAAGTCAACTGACCTCTTCAACTGTGAACTTTATACCCCTTCTTCTCCCCCATTTCCTTGACAGGGTGACGTCGTTGTTGGCACACATGTACTGGGGCTTCATGGATTACATGGCCGTGTTCAGAGGAAAATTAAGGTATTTATTCATGGCCATGCCCCTGGGGTTCATAGATTCCCTTGCCGCCTGGTGGGATTTGACTAAGGCAATACCTTACCTGGAGTTCGCAACGGTAGCCTTTTTACTCACACTGCTTTCAGTTCCAGTGATGATGGGTGTGCTAAGATGGAACTCTGTAGGCTGACCGGAACTGACATGGTGAAGGACCCAGCGATCCTCCCGCTGTTAGTCGCAGGTTTAGGATTCGTCCTTATATCCCCAGTTCTGGGTATTTCCTTTGGCATAAAAGTGATGTTACCAATACTGATAACAGGGACAGTTCTTACGTTGGGGGTTGTGGGCTTAGCCCTTTTCACCTGGAGGAATGGATACGGAGTCCATATGGAGGGAGACAAACTTACCATAATCACCAGTCGTACAGGGTTCGATAGGACGGTGCTTACATTATCTATTCCAATCAAAGTGGAAGAAGGGAAACCGAAGTGGAGGTTGTTTGGAGTGGGAGGATCCAAGCTAAAGATTGGTTCCTTCACCGTGAATGGTATACCCCTGCCCACACTGTCCATCAAGGGAGAAAAGGTATACATATTGAACCAGAAGGTGGCGGTGTACTGTCCTCCCCTAGACGAGGTAATAGAAAAAATCAAGGGCTAGGACCATATCAACTTCACCTTGATCTCTCCCTCCTCTTTCCTCTCCAAAACCCTCTTCACTTCATCGAATTCTTGGACCCTTACCTCCCTGGTTATGAGCATCTTCACCGCCTCCGGCCAAACCGTTTTCCAGGAGGCCAGATGCCAAAGAGCCCTCTCAAAGTGGGGCTTCTGTCCGTTGGCCAATCCCACCATTGCCACACCCTTAAATATCAACCTCTGAACGTCCAAACTGGTAAGATTCATCATGCCCTCTGAGGAGAAACCGAAGAAGGCCAAAAAGCTATTGTTCCTAAGAAGTGGAAGCAGCGAGTGAATAACGTCTGCCTTCCCCGTTGTGTCGAAGATAACGTCCATCCCTCCTGCCTCCTTATACAGTTCTCCGTAACCTGAGGATGAGTTATAATACTGCACACCAACTTCCGAGAAGATCCTCTTCTCCACCTCCTTTGGTTCCCTTCTATTTGCGGCATACACTTTCATTCCATAGGTTCTGAGAAGCATGGAGACAAGCATCCCAATGGGTCCTGTCCCTGTCACCAATGCCCTCCTGCAGTTAAGGGTGTAGTCCTCGCATTGGAAGTGAAGTCTACCTTGAACGTGAAGCATTTCGTCCACCGACTTCACCAGGTCGGAAAGCGGTTGAGCCAGTATGGCGATATCCCTCAGATTCTTGGGTACAACCACCAAGTACCTGGGTTGCTCAATTAGGGTTTCACTCATGAATCCGTCCAGCTCCGTTATACCGTTCTCCCTGAATCCGCCTGTCTCACAGTGATCAGGCCTGCCCATTTGGCAATTCATGCATTGTCCGCATCCCCTCCTGTTTATGGGCATGACGAGATCCCCCTCCTCGAGCCCTGAGGTTCCCTCCCCTACCTTCTCCACCTGACCCAAGGCCTCGTGTCCCAATATCATCCAATCCTTACCTGGAGGAGGTCTGGCCGTTAGGAGCCTGCCCGCCGAGACCTCCCTGTCAGTTCCGCACACACCGTTCTCCAGGATCCTCACCTTAACTGTTCCAGGAACCATGGAGGGTTCTGGTACGTCCTCAAACGAGACCCCTGGGGTTGGGGGCCTCACCACTATGGCCTTCAACTCACCACCTTGGAGATGTCACTGCCCCCTGGGAGGCTTGAGCGACCAAGGACGAATACTTGGCGAGCAAGCCTGATCTATACCTGGGCTCTGGTGCCTTCCAGTCCTTGGCCCTCCTCTTCAACTCCTCCTCCTGGACCATCAGATCCAACCTATTATTCTCCACGTCCAGTAAAACTTGATCACCGTCTCGAACCAATGCTATTGGACCACCCACCATTGCCTCTGGAGAGACGTGACCCACCATTGGTCCCCTCGTTGCACCGCTGAACCTACCGTCAGTGACCATGGCCACCTTCTCTAGACCGGAACCAACAATGGCGGACGTGACCCTCAGCATTTCAGGCATTCCAGGACCGCCCTTAGGTCCTTCGTATCTTATCACCACAACTTCTCCATCCTTCACTTCTCCAGCCTGAATTCCCTTGAACGCTGCATCCTCTCCGTCATAAACCTTGGCCTTACCAGTGAACTTCACCACTGAGGTAGCCGCCACCTTTATTACAGCTCCCTCAGGTGCCAGGGAACCCTTCAGTATGACGATCCCTCCCCTGGGCTTTATGGGGTTATTAACGTCCCTCACCACCTTCTGAGCTACGTTGGGCAATCTGTACTCCTCAAGGGACTGCTTGAGGGTCTTACCTGTGACAGTTAACACCTCTCCATCAAGTAATCCCGCCTCAAGGAGCTTCTTCATGACCAGCGGAACCCCACCCACCCTGTCTAGGTCTGCCATGACATATTCTCCCCCAGGTTTGAGGCTCGCTATGTAGGGCACTCTCCTTCCTACCCTCTCGAAATCATCTAAGGTCAACTTGACACCTGATTCATAGGCTACTGCAGGAAGGTGGAGAACCGCGTTGGTGGACCCACCCATGGCCATGAGCACGGCTATTGCGTTCTCAAAGGACTCAAACGTCATCACGTCCCTAGACTTTATGCCCAGCTCCACTAACCTGGCCAAGGCCATCCCGGACTCCCTGGCGAAGAAGGCCCTCCTTGAGGAAGTTGCAGTTGGGGATGCACTTCCTGGAAGGGCCATTCCCAACGCCTCGGCGATTGATGCCATGGTGTTTGCAGTGAACATACCGGCACACGTTCCAAGGGTGGGATGTGCAGTTCTCTCAACGTCGTAGACGTCCTGTTCAGTGGCCTTACCTCCTATGTAGGCACCTATCATCTCATGAACGTCCTCTATGGTCACCTCCCTCCCCATGTAGAAGCCCGGTTCGGCGCTCCCCGCGTAGAGGTAAATGGAGGGTACGTTGAGCCTCCCCATGGCCATAAGGGTTCCAGGCTCGGTTTTATCACATCCCGCAACTCCCACTAACCCATCAAAGGCGTGAGCGTTGAACTGGGCCTCTATGGAGTCAGCTATGACCTCCCTGCTCACCAGACTGTACCTCATTCCCTCACTTCCCATCCCTATGTTGTCATTTACCACAATTGTGGGAAATGCAAGGGGGGATACACCTCCGGTCCTCGCTCCCTCCTTGACCAACTGAGCTAAGCCAAGGGTGTGGAAGTTGCAGGGGCCGGCTTCGCTCCACGCAACTGAGACCGCAACCAACGGTTTACCTATGTCCGAGTCAGTAAGTCCCACGGACCTGAGGAAGGCCCTGTGAGGAGCGTTCAATACACCATGATATCTCAACTGGCTTCTCAGAGGAGCCTTACCTTCATATTTTTCCATGATAAGGGAAAAATCTTTCTCGATTTTAAGCGTTGTCTATATTGTGTGCCATTAAATGTTGAGAGGGAGGAGGTCCCTTAAAACATTGATGAGAGACCTGGTTATGTAGAAATAGAGGAAGAGCTAGCCATTTAATTCTTGTTCATCCTACCCATTATAGATGGGGAACAGGTGGCGTGTTCTCCCTCACGCATAGTGTCAACATTGACCTATGAATTATAGGGTTAGACGTCCTCCTCTAGAGTGTAACATTATTTACCTCTTATGAATCGTTCTCGCCAAATAGAAGAAAATTTAGTAGCTCAGTGACGACGCTATGCCCTCACGCAACGATCTTCCCTAAACCTGTGAAGGTGAACTACCCTGCCCTGAAGGGCGGAGTTTTCCGCCCCCAAACCCCCCAATTTCTATAAATGAAAGTCGGGAGTTGTTCTTGCCGACGAAGGAAAAGGCCTGGGATAGCACATATTACCTTATGCAAAATTATCTGAACTTAGGCTCACTGGCTTGAAGGCACAGGCGTCTTCCAATTTTCCGTTAATTGCGTCCGCTAATAGGGGCCTGGGATCCTTAACTTCACTATAGGGCTTTCCTGTCCCCCCGCGCAAAACCTTTAACACCTCAGCCAAGATAGAGAGTGCTATCTCCTCTGCCGTCCTGGATCCAATGTCCAGTCCTATGGGAGAGAAGAATCTCCCCTTCATCTCCTCATCTGTAACCCCTCGCTTCAATAGGTCTGCCATTATGAGGGCAGCCCTCTTCTGACTGGCAAGAACCCCAACGTACCTAGCACCTTTCTTTAGAGCCATTAAGGCCGCCTCCGAGTCATCTGGCGAGCCACCTTCGTTGGCTATGATAACGGCCGTGCCCTGATCCACTAGTTGCCCCAACACGTTCAAGTTAGTCGAGACGAAGTCCGCCTCAACGTCAGTAACACCAATGGAAGCAACGGAGTATCCCAAACTTTTCGCAAGCCTTGCCGTGACCTTGGCTATGAGTTTCTTTCCCACAACCACAACTGAGGGTCTCGGTTCCACCGGCTCAGCAACGGCCTTTCCGTCCCTTAACTCAACTTCTATGACCTTGGACTGAGCCAGGGCCTTTTCCCCTAGCTCCAACACCACGGGATCGGTTCCACCGTAAATTACTCTACCGTCGGAAATAATATATTTTAGGACCGCCTCTCCTTGAATTACGGTAACTAGGGCGAACCTCTTCCCCTGTGAGCTTAAACGAGTCATAATAGGAAAATACTCACAGAACGACATACATTATACTTAGCCCACGCTCTAAAAAACTTCTCTATTCATTATCCGATAGGTGGAAATGACTTTATAATTAAAATTTCTATAATTAAAATGTAAGCTATTCAACTCTTCTTTTCAAGTGGCAGGACTGAACAACGGAGTTGGATGGAGGATGAATCCCTCGGACCCTCCCTCACGGTTTCCCACCTCACTACACCTATGGTCCGAGGGTCAACTTCAGCTCAAGAGTGGTGAAGATAAGGAGCAACAATTAGTCAAGAACCTCTATGAGATCATATATCTTCATCCATTTGAACTTCGGACCCCAAACCTCAATGAATACAAAAATTGACTTAGTTAGGAAAACAAATTGTTTAGTGTGCTGGGGAATCTCAGTCCATCACGGCTTATCATTCTTCAAGCAGTCCTGAGTTCATCAAAGAAAAACAGAAAAACCTCGGTTACCACATCCTCTCATGATAAACGTCGGCTTTAACTACGTGGTGGCTGAGGGAAAGGAAAGTGAGTTCCTCAAAAAGTTCAGCGAGGTACTACAGCTCCTCAAATCCACTAACTCTGGGATGGTGGACGCTAAACTGTATAGATCCATGGATAACCCATGTGAATTTCTCATATTCACAGAGTGGGAAAGCCTAGATGCGTTTAGGAAATTTACGTTAAGTAGAGAATACAAGGAAACAGTAGAATATGGGAAATCGATTGTAGAGGGTAGGCCAAGACATATTGTGCTTCAGAGACTAGAGTGAACGTATTTTAAGACTGTCATACACACTGCCACATCCAAAACAGGATTTCATTTCCCAATTTTTCATAATGTTAACACTGGCCTACAAATGACGGGGATGAGACGTTCTCCTTGAAAGAGCGGGCTTATTCACATTTTGCAAACCATGGCCGTTGAGCAAAAGGAAACTTCATAGCTTGCCAACACTACGCAATCTTTGGCTACCACTCAAGCTGTCCGCTGGTAAGATGTCTAAGTTGATATATTTATTTATAATTCCAGATATATTAGCATACATATACCTTTTGGGGACTTGGGGAGTTGAGTTGGTTGGAAGTTCGTCGCCTGGCTATATTTCACTACTGGCCGCCGAGTCCATGGGATATTCCGTTATATTGGCCTCAATAGCCTTCTTGGTGTGGGCATTTCCAAAAGCCAAGAGGGTGGTAATCTTGGCACTTTCCGCAGGTTTAGTCGTGGGTGCTGTGGTGGCTCTGAACCTTATACCCGGACTTGGGATCGCGATAGGAGTTATGTTTCCCTACGCATTCGGGATACTGGGGGTGACCGATTGGATGCCTCCCATCATATTCGCCCTAGCCTTGGCTTCAGGAATAACTGCAGTATGGTTAAGTAGAAGAGAGAGGGGAATGACGATCACTTTCCTGGCCCTTGCTGCAGCGGCGCTGATATTTGACTCTGTGAACATTACCACCTATCTGATTGCACCCCTGGTTGCGATCTGTGTTGGACTCCTATTGGATGGAAGGATCAGAAAGCTGAATCTCCCAGACTCCAATTGAAGGCAATTGGACGAGTGGGTGGGGAAGACCAAGTAGAATTAACTAAGTTTTACGGGCATGAGCACCTAGTTCACAAACTACTCCGTCCATACCGATGAAGAATCTACCTCTTATAGGATTTTGATTTTCTTAGAGGGGATTGAAGGAGGTTACCCAGGCTTACTTTCGTCCCTATGGAATGGGCTATGAAAGTCTCTCCATGAGGTATACGTTTCTCACTAGCCAGTTCCAACGACTTGGGTTGAGTCCTTCAAGTACACATGAAGACATCCTCTCCTCCTGACACAAGGGAACCTGCACCTCCTTAACACCAAGTTAAACTGATCTTCAACGCAAGAACCTTTAACCCATGAAAGGCCCTCTATTTCTATGCGAGTGAAGGAACTTCTACCCTTACTGAAAGGAGAGGGAAAATACGTAGACGACTTACCCTTCCAAGGGAAGTGGGCGGCCTTCGTGAGGAGCCCTTACCCACACGCCAGGATAAAGTCAATTGATACGTCGGACGCAACGTCAAGGGGAGGGTTTGTACTCACTGGGAAGCAGGTGAGGAGTGGGCAGATCTCAGCCCAGGAAAGGGAGGGAAGTTCGGTTGTGGAGGTGCTTTCCACATCCAAGGTAAGGTACGTTGGGGATCCTGTGGCGGTGGTGTTAGCCGACGACCCATACAAGGCCAAGGACTTAGCTGACCTAGTGGTGGTGGACTACGAGCCTCTCAGGCCCATAAACGATGTGGATGAGGCGTTGAAGAACGATTCATTAATATTTGAAGAGTTAGGGACTAACCTGGTTGGGGGCAATACAGTTGAGATGGGCTTCAAACCTCAGGACCAACAACTCGAACTGGAGCTATACTGGTCAAGGAGCGCAGGTAATCCCATAGAGACCTACGGAGCCTTCGTTGTCCCGGAGGGAGGCTCATTCAGGATCTATTCCAACGCCCAGGCACCGGGCATTTTGGGAAAGGAGGTGGAGAGGGCGCTGGGAGTTAGCGTGAAAATGGAGCCCATTAGGGCGGGAGGTAGCTTCGGTACTAAGTTCTCAATACAAAAATACCTCATGGCCCTGGTGGCGGCCAGTAAGACGTTCAACTTTCCCGTGAAATGGACAGAGACAAGGACGGAACACTTTCAGGCCTCAAACAGTTCAGGACCTGAGAGGAGGTTCAAAGTGAGGACCTTCTTCCGAAAAACCGGACAGGTGACCGGTGTGGAGATGAGGGTAGATGAGGACGTGGGGGCAGCGAGGAGCGGAGGACAGGCATTCAAACCCTTGGGAATCCTCACTGGTCCCTATGAGATACCTTACTTCAAGTACGAGGTAAGGTTGATAGCAACAAACAAGAATCCCCCCGGTGCCTTCAGGGGAGCTGGAACCCCACCCCACACCTGGGCCCTGGAAAGGACCATGGATGCTTTGGCAGATGAGTTGGGGATGGATAGGGTGGAGATAAGAAGAAAGAACCTCATACGACACTTCCCCTACGAGACACAGCTCTTCAGATATGACTCTGGAGATCCTTTAGGGTTGCTGGAGCTAGCGGAAGCTGAGGCGAAGAAGCTAAGGGAGAAAGGATACGTTGTTGGGGTGGCGTGCTCTACCGACCCAAGCACACCATCCGGTTCAGAGGGCTTAAGGTTAAGGGTGAGAGGGGGGAAAGTGATAGTTCAGGTGGGCTACAGTCCAGAGGGACAGGGTAACGAACATGCCCTGAGACTGCTGGTGTCAAAGTTCCTGGAGCTGGACCCGTCGAACCTGGAGGTGGAGTTGGAAGAGGGTGTACCATCCTTCGGTCCCGGAGGGAGTAGAATGGCAGTATTCGGTGCAGGTGCGGCAAAGGGAGCAGCTGAGGAGTTGGTATCCAAGGCAAGGAAGGTTGTTGGCTCTCAGGCGACCTATAGCAAGGGTAAGCTAGTTACGACCAACGGTGAGACCAGTCTGCTGGAGATGGAGGGGTTGGAGGCTGAATATGTGTTCACCTTGGATAACCCAAGGAGGTTCAACGCTTATCCGTTCTGCTGTAATGTCTCAGCCGCAAGGATTGTGGACGGTGAGGTGAAGGTAGAGAGACAGATAGTCTTCATAGATCCTGGTGCAGTAATAGATCAGGAGCTGGTGAGGGATCAAGTGACTGGGGGTACGGCCAATGGGATAGGTCTCGCTCTCACTGAGGGACTCTTCTACTCCGAGGGGAACCCCACCAACGCCACTCTTCATGATTACGGTATGCCAAGGGCCGTGGACCTTCCATCAATAGAGGTGAGGATAGTACCCACACCTTCTCCATACACACCATCTGGCGCCAAGGGAATAGGGGAGATTCCTGTGGGTGTTGCTGCAGCAGCCGCCACAAGCGCAGTGGAGCAGGCCTTAGGGATAAAGGTGAGGAGGGTCCCCATATTAAGGGGTCAATGACCCTCTGTTTATTATGGCCACCATGTGGTCCAGGTCCACCACTTTCACCAACTCCCCGTCCTTTAACACGTTGACATGAAGGTTTTCCAACAGGGCCTCCCTGAATTGCCTCGACCAACCGGGGCCACCTATGACCAAGAATGCCAGCCCAAATCCTCCCTCTTTCACTACCTTAATGAGAGAGGCGATCTCGTAGAGCACCTTCTGTTCAGCTGTCCCAGGTACCTGTTGCCACTTGCAGCTGATCACATACTTCATCCCCCTCCACTCCACCACAAGATCGGCAATATAATGACCTCCGAAGAGTGACTTCCCAACCCTCTCCTGTCTGGTGAAGGTGTAACCGTTGGATCTGAGGGCTCCCGCGATCACGTCCTCTAATACTCTTCCTGTTCTAGTTGAAGCTCCCCCTGTGATCTCCTCTTCACCTCGTAGTTTGTTATCACCAGTTCCCTCGCTCCCCTCCTCCTATCCGTCTTACTGTTTATGAACCTATTCGCTACAACCTCCTCCACGTGGAATTTTGCGTAAAGAGTCCTGATCTCCTCCACGTCAGAGTTACTGAGAATGACATAGGATCCTCTGTCGCTGAGCTCTTGAAAGACCCTAGCTAACCTCACCTGATCCTTGATCGTGAAACCCTCCGATGTGTAATCGGTGAAGTATGAAGTTTCAGAGATGGGTTGATAGGGAGGATCAAAGTAAACCAGGTCCTCCCTCCCAACGTCAACTACAGCCTCTTCGAAGTCTACGTTACGAACTTCGATCCTCTGAAGCATATCGTGAAACTTAAGGATATCGCCCTCGGAGGGTAAGGAGGGCCTTTCATACCTTCCGAAAGGGACGTTGAATTCTCCCCTAGTGTTCACCCTCCACAACCCGTTATAACAATGTCTGTTGAGGTAGAGGAAGAGGGCTGCCCTCTCAATGGGATCTCCTTTACCCATTAAAGAATTAAACCTTTCCCTGGCGGAGTAGTAAGAAGCAGGGTTGTTTCCGTAGGGGAGAGCCTTGAGAGCTTCAATCAATTGATGGGGACTTCCCTTGACCACTAAATATAGGTTAACCAGCTCTTGGTTAGTGTCGGATATTACTCCACTTTGTAGTAGACCTCTGTTGTAGAGTTCCACCAGGAGGGCAACACCTCCAGCGAAGGGTTCATAATACCTTCTCCAACCCTGGGGCAACCTCGCTATGAGTTCCGGGATAAGCCACCTCTTTCCTCCCGCCCATTTCACCAGGGGTCTAAGCACGAAGTGAAGTTTGACGGATTCCTTATTATAGTTGGGGGCTTAACTATTGATGTGGTTAAGAGCTTATTTATCTATAATTACGAAAATAATACAAACCTCCCCGAAATCAAGAATGGAAGAAATGATGTCATTCCATAGTGTCATCATTTATCACTTTTTTCTATGGTCTCCACATAGTGTCGTCATTAACATACAAAATTTTTCTCTACCTGACGAGAATAGTTGACAAAGAATAACGCCACACCTTAAGGAGAACGCCATAATCCTATGATAGGCTAATGATGACACTATGGATCTCCATGTATTACCCATGGCTAAGCGTGGCAACAAGGAAGTTGAACCCTCTCTTCTGCCCGTTCTGTAACAACCACGTTAAGGGAGATAAGATTGAGGGCAGAGGTACCTCTGCAGGAGCTGTAATAGG